>Ga0214543_1008138_pt1 | contig 17407 bp, 10 predicted proteins | sample CNSS2metaG_FD_160094 | JGI IMG/M metagenome (GOLD analysis project Ga0214543, IMG submission 160094) | Root nodule microbial communities from cowpea collected in UCLA plant growth center, Los Angeles, California, USA - CNSS2 | ecosystem: Host-associated > Plants > Roots > Nodule | place: USA... | reverse complement strand
ATATATATATATATATATTTTATATATATATATATATATATATTTTGAAGTAGTTGAATAATTTATCTACGTCTAGTTTATGACCAAATATACAGATAGGTTTTTAGAATAAGGATATAATGTGGTAGAATTAGTTGAAAAATGTTCAAGTAAAGAGAAAAGGAATATTAGAAGGGAATAAGTTAAGGATTTGTAGTAATATGAATGGAAGCAACTTTTATATTGTAAATTGGAGAGGTGTGTGACAATGCATGGGTCAATTGCCTTTTATAGGCATGTTAGTCGATGAAGTGAGTTTTGTAGAATGAGGATTCTAGAATTATAACATTTAATAATACTATCTAGTCTTTTATAGATATTTCTTCTATTTCTTACAAATTTTGTGATATTTTCTAGAAATTTGTAGCAACAACAAGTAGTAAAATTATAGAAGCATACTTACTGAAACATGTGTAGTGCTAACTAATTATTTTCCTAAAAAAATTAAAAAAGAATTACACTGAATAAGCGAATTAAACATTTATTACAAAATATAACCGGATATTACACTATAAAAATAATTATTTTTAGTGAGGGTTATATTTGGTGTTTCTGGGAGTTTTAACCCCCACTAATGGATTTACCAAGGGTTTGCAATTCCCCTAGAAGAGCTAGCGTGGCTAACAGATTACAGAGGTTTTTAGCAACTCCTGGTAAAGTGCAACTTACTTGAGGTTTTTGAACCCCCGCTATTGTTTGGGGTTTTTTTAAACCCCCGCTAATGTCTGGGGTTTTGGAAACCCCCACTATTGTCTAGGGTTTTTGAAACCCCCACTACTGCTTGAGATTAGGGTTTTGGAACCTCCGTTACTGCTTGAGATTTTTAAAACCCCTGCTATTGCCTTCACGTGATCAATTTTGTATTGTATTAGATTCTAAACATTTCATAATAAATTTTTATTAAACTGATTTTGCATCAAGAGATAAATATGAGGTGAGATAAATTTCAAGTATGTAAGAATTATGAGATGAGATAAATTTCATGTAAGAATTAAAGGTGCACATTCTATTTATAATTACGATTAAATACAATTAAGTTTTAACCAAATAATAAATTAATTTCTTTACCTTTTGGATGTTAGTCACTAAAATATTTGGGCTTCTGCACCTGAATCATCATTAACAAAAACTCATACACAAGACAGTATAATAACAAGTTATCACTTCATTACTTTTCATACGCAAAATCAGTAAAAAGTTATATTATTTAAAGATATAAGTACAGATGTATACATATAGTATTTCACATTCTACATGTTTACTTTTTATCTCTGATATTTAAGTTTTATTTCTTTGTCATATATGTACATCATCAAAATTATTTGTAAGTATGTATGAAACATTAAAAAGATTACTTTATATATTTATATTTAATAAGCAAGATTAAGTGTCTTAGCCAAGCAACAAGATGAAGAGATAAGGATGTTATGCAATAAAAGTAATTATCTCCATGTTACTAAGTGTTAGACAATAATAGTGTTTCATAAAAAGTACAAATCACTATAGTATAAACAATGGAGGGTAACAAAATATTGAAGACGTGTTATGTTTGCACAGGAATCTCAATTTATTTCCTTTCTCCTTTGAAATTCCATAACTAATATTGATTTCTCATTAAATGTGAGATGAATGTCAATGTACTCTCTAAGAATCACTTACATGTATAAATGGCAAATGGATTGCCATTGGACAATTTGTTTTTCATAATTATAATCCAATCTTGTAATTGTTGATTAGTATTCAATATACTTCATGGAACTTTTCTTCTCAGGGATTCGTGTTTTTGATTTTAGTTCTTCTAGTAAAAAAATTCCTAAAACTAGCAATTATCACATCATAAAGATGTTAAATGAAATAGGACAACTTAATGCACTAAATACTCATGCGAGCATCAAATTTACATAAATAATAATAAAAAAACAGTTATAGAATCTTCTATCACAAGATAATATACAAAATCAAAGCTTCACTGCTTAAAAGTAGTGGTTTGGTAAAGTTGGTAAATTTTAAACATTATAAATTTTTGACTTAGTTAAAAATCTTAAAATCTTCCAAATCCATTACAGTTGCAGAAGGATCATGATGGATCATGTAAGAAAATAAAGAAGACTAAAACGTTAGTTTCTAGAATACTATGTTGGATTCTGATGGAGGAAAAACAGGAACAACCACGCACATTAGGTCTGTAGGCTTCATGAGTATCTCTCCTTTTGGGCACGAGAAAATGAAAAATCTGCAATTATATAACCATAAATTAATCACATTGATGCCAAAGTTAAAACACACCTATTTCTTGGTTTAATTGAATGCATGCAATGTAAATAGCACACAAATATCTAAAAGAATCATATTCAGTCTGTAGAAGAAAAAAGGAAATATAAGTTAAAAAATATCTAAAAGAATTTAACTGCCTACAATATGAGCAGAATTTTCACCATTACAGCTCAATATTTAGGAAACTTACATGGTTATTAGGATGATCGGCATTGTCCGAATTTTCAAACTAAGAACTGTTATTTTATGAATATATGGATATAAAAAAAGTTAGAGAAGGGGGACTTCTAAAAATATGGTTATCAGGAAGTTACCTGGAGAAAAATGTGAAGGAAATATATGAAGTCATTCATGCTTCTAATTATAACAAGTGCTTTTGTCAATTTCCAGTTGATACTATACAATTATTTTCTGCTGCTTATAAAATTGTTTATTGTCCCACTCTGTTCCCTTCTTCCAAGCACTTGTGCAAGGATGTTGGCGTCTTCGTGGATGAAAATGGCTATAGGCGTTTGGCTCTAAGCGATGTTCCATTCAAAGTGAAGTTTCAGCTTTCCTGAACATATTAATGTCTGAGAAACTAATAAGTGGGTTTTATTTTATTCAATTTTTATAAAGTTAATTTTGCATGCATGTCATGTCAAAAGAAGCTAATAAAATGAAGAAGTATCTTCACTTTTATATCTTGAGTTTATACAATATATTTTGTCTCAGTAAATGGTTTATATTATGTTGGATACTGGATTGGCTAAATGAACATGGTGAGTGATCGTTGGTGTACCTTAGCTTAGGGAACAGAACTGGATTGGCTAAATGAGCATGGTGAGTGATCGTGAAATGATCAATTTTGAGCTACTTGGCTCACTAAACAATCTAAAACGAATTAGGCTAGAGAGAATTTTCATTCCTTCCTTTGTCATATTGAAGAATTTTATAAAGTTATCCATGTACATTGTGATAATACAAGACAAGCTTTCGAAAACAGTAACATGATAATGTCAGATGCTTTTCCAAATCTAGAGGACTTGAATATTGAGTATAGCAAGAATATGGCTGGATTGCCTAAGGGGCTGTGTAATATCACTTCCTTGAAGATGCTGAGTATTAGTAATTGTCATAAGCTTTCTGAATTGCCCTAAGAAATTGAAAACTTGGTGAATTTCAAACTCCTAAGGCTGAGTTCTTTTACTGATTTGGAAGGGATACCAAATACAAAAAAAAAGTACAATTATTCAAGAGAGGAAAAAAAAACAGAGACCAACCGTGATTCTGGAAGGCAAAGTTACACCGTGAAATTGAAGCAATCGTAAATCATCAAAACAGTCGTGTACCTTCGAAGCAACGACGAACCTGTGAAGTGGTTAGGAACCTGCAACACGCTGTGAACATTCAAAGTAGCTTCAAACCATGAAAACTTCACCGGAGCAACCATTGTTAACCCACGACACAGACACCATAGAACCCCAAACACACCATAGATATCGAAGCAAGACTCATCTAAAAAGAAAAATCCGCTGAGATTTAAGACGTGAGAAATTGAGAAATAAAAAATGCAGTTGAAACCGTTTACAAATTAAATGTTGGAATTCAAAGATGCAAGAGCGAAATTGATGACGAAGGGTTACGAGCATCAGAGAGTGAGATTGTTTTCCCTACTTAAAAGACAAAGATTAAAAAAAATTAGGTTTTACCTAAAAATGAAAATGAGCAAGAATATATGAAAAATAAATGCAAAAGAGGTAAAGTAAAAATAGACAAACCTTGAAATTTCTGACGGTTCTTTAAAAATCACTGACACATATAAGGGGTTTAGAAAAACCTCCACTATGGGATAGTCCTTCGGGGGTTATTACAACCTCTTTTAAAAAACCCCAACTAAAATATTTTTTTTTTAGTGTTAGATCCCCTAACATCTATGGCTACAAAATGTGGTTTGGTTGGCGATAACTTTGAGTAATATATTTTCATCTTTAGCAAGACAACATCACCAAATTATTTGTTCTTATTTGGTTAATGCCTTCAACAGCTACAATAGTGGAAAAAACTCATCAACTACTTACATGTAACTTTAATCATAAACATCAATGGAGGCTGAAGGTAAAAAGATAATGTTATCACTCCAAACAGTAGCAACAGTCAATGGCCCTATTGGTTTCAAGATATGATGATATGGTGATCGCGCAATGAAGAATGGCGTCCTGCACACCACTGATAGAGGAAAGAAAAGGAAAAACGCACAGGTCACGAGGTTTCTCCATCTTCTGATTTTGATTGAGTGCAGGAATGTGGTTGTCATTTATTTTTTTTTCATAATGGAGATATAGAGAGCATGTGAATCTTATGAAAGTGAAGGTGATGAAAGGATTCTAATGTGTGATGAATGGTTGCCTATTGGTTATTGATGTTGTGTATTGCCAAGATGAAGTGGATGAGTTCTGTGATTTTTTGCAGAGGAAGAAAAAATGGAGGAGAAGAATATGTTCTCAGTTGCAAAGGTCCCCCTCGAATTTTAATGGGTGGAGGTGAATCTGAAATGTTTGACCATGAGGTGAGAAAGGCGAGGGATAGTGGTGTGTAAGATGATGGATATAGATGTGATGGGTAAGGAAGAATGGTTTTGTGTGATGGAAAGGACACGGAGACGCAGTTATAGCGGAACTGGGAAATTTGGAGATGAAGATCTTAGGTCGTGTAGGTACTATTGGGAAGAAAATGGGATGTCCCTCTAAAAACAATAATTAGAGAATGTAGAAATAAAAATACTAAAAAAACTAATGCAAAAATAAAATAAAAACAATTTTTTTATTCATTTTTTAATTAACTTATTAAATCTAAAATGAAAATTAATTAATTTTAAAAATTAGAAAAAGCCTTTATTTCATTCCAAAATTAATTAGACACTTTTCTTATTTGAAGTATGCATACAAAATAACATGTAGACAAAATTATGAATGTGTACAAAATTATTTGAAAGATAAAATAAGATTTATTTTATAATATTTTTTATTTTCATTTTTTTAACATCCTTGTTTTGATTTTTAGAAATAAAGTTACATACCTAACAAAATTTGGTGTTTGGTGTCGAGAACTGCTTCTCTTTCCTCAGAATTTACTAGATAATATACAAATTTGACATTTTATTATTATCGTGATAAAATATGAGTAAAGTTATAAATAACAATTTGGCTCAGGTTTTTCCGAAGGGTAAGGTGTGGAAACATTAACAAAACACTAAAACAAGGAGTGAATTAAAACAATGAGTGTGGAGACTCAAAATGAAACCGAGAATTAAAACAGTGTGTGCGGGGATTCAAGATGAAGTTTGTGTAAATTAAAAGGGTGACAATGGAGACTTAAAATGAAATTTGTTAATTAAAAGAGTGAGTACAAAGACTTAATATGAAGTTTGTGAATTAAAAGATTGAGTGTGGGGACTCAAAATGAGGTTTGTGAATTAAAAGAGTGAGTGTTGGGACTCAAAATGAAGTTTGTGAACTAAAAGAGCAAGTGCGAGGACTCTGAATGAACTTTGTAGGAGTCAAAAGTGTGAGTGAAGAGACTTAAAATGAAGTTTAAGAATTAAAAAAAAATGACCGTGGGGATTGATAACGTTGTCGTTGACGCGATCAAATTAATACTAATAAACTATAACAACGTCAGTATTGCTAAGGTAGTATTCAAGAAAATAGAAAGGGTAAAGTAACCTAAAGTCGTCTCCCAACGAACACGGAATTGATTTTTAACAAATTAGTTTTTATAAAATCTATACAAAAGAGTTAGTCAAATAAAATAATAAAAATATAGGAGGATTAAGATAAACAAGAAAGAAATAGAAAAGATAAAAAGAGATAAAAACAATAGTAAAGAAAATATATTGATTCCATTGCTTTTTCAAAATAGATTCATCATCGGTTATCTAAAGACTATTCCTCAATTAATTATTGTTGTACATTTGCAAATTAATCAATATAAAGTCTCAATTAATTTGTTAGCGTTCTCACTTTTAACCAAAGTACAGTCTCAATTAAAAGTGAGAACTTTTAGATTATCCACAGTAAATTCAACCAAAATATAGTCTCAATCAAATTTTACTATGCTTAATCATGTCTATTCTTTTATCTTCTCACCAAATAAAAAGCTTAATTAATCAAAGTAAAGTCTCGATTAATTTTTGTTAAAATAAATACCTTTAACCAAAGTAAAGTCTAAATTATTGGTAAAAACTCATTCAATCACATGAAAGTTTCTAAATAAAATCAAAGTAAAGTCTCAATTAAATTTAAAAACCCTTGCACTCATATGATCAACATGCATATAGATTTAAAATCATTACTTCTTACGTGATTCAAAGATAAAAGACATAGATGAATTAAAACCTCAACAATAATAAAAAGAACAAAGAAATTATTTCATTCTAACCTCAGAATCCATAATGAAATTACAATGGAATCAACCCAAGAATTTTAGCAATCCATAGAATGCAAAATAAAATAAAAATAATAGAAGAAGAAAGTGGAGATAAAGGAAACAAAATTAGGCCCCCGTAAGGGTTCCAAAACTCCGAAGTCCCGAGCTTTTTTCTTTCTGCTTCCCCCTTGGTCTCTTTATATAGGACTTGGACCGTGCTTTTCAGTTGCTAAACCTCTCAAATATCTTTTAAAATAAAGATAAAATATTATTTATCTTTATAGTGATTTGAAAAATATTTGGAGAGATAGTTGGTTTTAAAATATTTAAAAAATATAGTTGTTTAATAATTTATGATATAATTAAATAAATTAATTATTTAAAGATATCTGATAAATTATCACCAATTTTGCTAGCAATCCAAAAAGATGAATATTTGCACTTAAACCCCTCTCGTTTTTGACCAGTCTTTGACCAAATTTGAATATTTGACCTGTTTGACCAACTTTTACCCATTTCAGTGTCCATTGAGAGATTGCCACGTGGCAAAGTGCTTTCTCTCTCCAAAATTAGGATTTCACTTTCACACTCTTCTCCAACGACGTGACTGCAATGGTGTTTTCGTGATGGCTGCTGCCGTTGGATCTTCTTCTTCTCTCGCAACGTGGCTATGGTTGGCAGCAACGTTGTAACATCCCTAGGGAATATTACTAATTTAAATAAATAAATAAAGAAAATAAAATAAAACGTCACGATATTATTATTCCCAAAACGCGGGAAAAATTTAAAACGTTTAAACATCGCGCCACAATATTTAAAATCGTAGTATTTAGAACTTTACAATTTCCAAAAATCCAGAAAAAACCATAAATGATATTCATAAATAAAATCCTAGCATAATCCAGCTAGCCCTCACTCTGTTGCCTGAGCATCCTCAGCATCACCTGTATCTACATCTGCTCCCGTGTAACGAATCACACAATCATTGCCATACACAAACAGAAAGGGTGAGCTGAGAAATAAAAAAACATATATACATACACATATATTAACCTCAGGTAAATCATACACCCATCTAATTCAACCTACTTAGTTCTTGACCAAGACCTTAACCCCAAGGATTTTTAGCCTTCAAATCACACAAATGGTTAGCCTTGGACTCGGGAATATGATGCTCACACGAACCTCTCTGCTTGTGGTCCTGCCTCTACGAACCTCCTCGCTCGTAGTCCTGCTCTACGAACCTCCCCGCTCATAGTCCTGCTCTAAGGACCTACTTGCCTGTAGTCCAACACATGTGATCCACCAGCCACGTACCTCCCCGCACGCAGCATCTCTCAAGCGTGAGCACGGAACATACAAACCTACCTCGCTCGTATCCCCACGTGAGAGTAACTGGATATGAACCTCCTCGCTCATATCATCACATGTTAACCACCATCCATGAACCTACCCGCTCATGGCACACCATCTCCCGATCCAAGTATAGCATTATCGCTTAAAGCAACGCACACAAGTCATAATCTGCAACACTATCGCCTGACGTAGCCCCAAGCGCCGCCAGGCCAAACCAGTGCAGACCGCCTGGCGGTTCCACATCACTGTCGAGCGCCACAACTCACAAGACATCTATGTATCCTACTATGGTCTGGCGGTCCACTCTACACCGCCAGGTGCTACACCAGTAATGTGACACTACTGGTTTAAGGTACTCTAATTCATTTCCTAAAATTCAACCATTCAATTCTCAAACATCCAGAAATCAACATACACCTTCGAGCTAACATATATAGGTTCATATATTCAACATGTCTCGGCAAGCACTAGCAAAAACATACTCATCAATCACACATCTATACATACATATATATATATATATATATATATATATATATATATATATTCACCAATCAAGGCCATATCAGCACTTGAGCACACTTAATCATCCATTAGTAATCATACTATTAGGGAATTCAAACAACCAATCATGCGTAATGTATATCTCCCACTGCAGTTATACAATTTAAATCTCCACCGTTCAAAGTGAAGAACAACATGTTGTGAATCACCTTCCAAAATTTCACCTAAATCAGACGGTTAATGAATCGGGAAATGCAGTTTTATGAAAACTACGCGAACCAGAAAAATTGGTGGCGTCTAACGCCAAAATCAGTAGCCTAGCGCCTGGCGGTAAAAAACTACCGCCGGGCGGTTCCTATTCCGCAAAAAAATAACATTTTTCGTAAATCAGAACACCACGCACCACTCGTATGGCGCCTGGCAGTCAAAGGGGTGCCGCCAGGCGGTTCCTGCACCCGCGAACCTTACCCCCTTCACAACAACTCTGATTTCCATCAATTTCTAACTCCATAGGATACGATCCTAGTTATTGGGATTATGGTTCATCCCCAACGCTTCCTATTCACGAATTTATTCACATTTTCCATTTAGATTAGTATCGTTTTCGAAATCCCCAATTCATTAACCCTAAGATAACCTTCATGCAATTTTCTTCTCAATTAAACCCAAATTCCATGAATTTCCAATGAAATACGATGTTTAATCATTCTTAAAGATTAGAACGCGATTTCTCCCCGATCAGAAACCTTTCAGAACCTGTGAAACCTCAAAATCGAGCCAAAAGTGGCTCGCGTCTCCTGGCGGGTTAGTCACTACTGCCAGGCCCTTCATTAGAGAAACCCAGAACTGGGTGATAAGTAACGCGTCGCCTGACGGCTCCTAGCTCACCGCCAAGCGGTTCCTTGCAGGAACCCAGAAAATGTTCAAAATTTGTATGAGTCGCCTGACGACTTTGAATGCCCGCCAGGCGATTTCTGGGAAATTTCCAGAAACCTAGAATTTCAAATGTGACAACCATTTTCATACATATACATGCCATTCATAAAGCAATTAAATTTAAAATGCAAGACTAATGAGTTATAGCTCCCCTAACTTGGAATTCGCACTTCAATTGATATTCCAACCCTTTCTTGATGATGTCCAAGAGCCTTCCTTCCTTGCTGCACGAATTTCAGCTTTCCCTTCTTTCTTTTCACGTTCAAGAACACTCCCTCTCTCACTCTCAATACTGGAAAATTTGGCAAAAAGAGAGTTAATTAGTTCTCAGCAAGGATTGAACCCACAACCTTCTAATTACAACACCAATGTATAACCAAATCAACCAAATCATGTTTCATAATAATTCCTAAAATTTTAGAATTATATTATCACGTCTCACCCTCAAATATATTAACAAAAAATGCACAAATTAAAATAATCTCACAATTGTCATTCATAGGACTTGAACCCAAGTCCTCCCACACAATTAAAGTACTCTTAACCATTTGAGCTAGTACTTTTCCATGTTATAGCACTCTGCATTAAATGCCTTAAAGGCTTCTTCTACCCACATTTATTAAATAATAATTTAATTAATTATTTAAATTTCTCGGGTCTTACAAACGTGAATGGTTTCTGCGTGACACAGTTTTAGGCGCACTGCAGTGGTCGTGGTGTGTATGATTAAGGTCTCCGTCAATGGTGATACGGTGTAGCTTGTTGACATTCGCTAATGGTGGAGGACACGTTCTGCGTTGCGTTTTCGTGATCTGTCACAGTGGAGGCTTGCTGTAGTGGTGGCGCAAATTGACGGTGGTGGCAGCCGCAAGGTCTTCAAGCGCGATGGAAGCTCACAACAATGGTGGAGGCGTTGCGTTTTGAATGAATCTGGTAGCGTCGTAGTGTAAGGATAGCGTGGTTAGTGAGGCGTTTCAGTTGGCTCACGATCTTCTCCTTCAAAGTTGTTGTCTCGTGTGCGTTAATGGTGGTTGCGGGACAGAGGTTGACCGCATGGAGGATGCAAGTCGACGGCAGCACAGATCTGCTGGCGTCAAGTGATGTGGCTACCATGATATTGAGGGTTTCTAGTGGAAGAGATGAAGATGATGAGGTGGTAGCCTTTCATTGGTTCTTCTTAGTGTGATAGGATAGTGACACATGGCAACACATGGTTGGATAGTTTCATTAGTGGAGAATTGCCACATGGCATCTTATGAATGAGACTGAACTTTGAGTGGAAAGGGGTGTGTAGATAGAAATATTAGGGGTGCATAATAGGTTTTTGGTGGCCCATCTAGAAATAGAGGAGTGTATATGTAATTTAGGGGGTACAAAAGTAATGTATAGGCTGCAAAAGTGATTTTTCTAGAACTTGCTGATTTTAGTCTTATTTATAGGTGGTTTGTAACTTCAATCAATTTATTTTTCCACCTTAAATGAGCTTAACTTTAGCTACATCAACAAACGTTAAAATATTCAAAAATAATTTATGTAGCTAAAAATCACTTTTTAAAACATTTTTATCACACAAGTTCAAATAGCCAAATTATCATAATTGTCAATTAAATCACTCTTTAAGCACACAAATTCAATTAAATACCCAGAATAAATATTAAATGAGGGCAAAAATACGCACTCATTAGGGACTCAAAATGTGGTTTGCACAAACTAAAACAGTTAGTGCAAAGACTCAAAATGTAGTAAGTGTGAATTAGAATGGTGAGTTTAGGGACTGAAAATGAAGTTTACGCAAATAAAAAGGGTGAGTGCATGACCCAAGATGTAGGTTTGTGTGAATTAGAAGTGTGAGTGCGACGACTCAAAGTGTAGTTTGTGTGAAGTAAAAAAGTGGGTATGGGAACTCAAAATGAAATTTGTATGAAACAAAGGTCAAAATCTTAGCGGGGTGTCAAAATTGGGTGTTGACAATCACTCATGGGATATGAAATTTATCAAAAGTAGGTGTCAACATTTACTTTTTAGTGTATTATTTTTTCACTTTTCAATATCTTTTTTTTAACATTTAAAAATGAAATTTATACATCCGGTGTTGACATTCATCTTTGGAATATGAGAAAAATCCATTTGGATTATAGGAGGAGTTTTTGATTGGGTAGGAAGATGCCACATAGTTCCTCCTTTTAGAATCAAAAATCATATCCCCTAGCATCTATGGCTACAGAAATAGGTGGGTTGGCGAAAACTTTGAGCAATACACTTTCATCTTTAGCAATACAATGTTACCAAATTATTTGTTTTGATTTGGTTAATGCCTTCAACAACTACAACAATCCAAATTATTTGTTCTGATTTCATTAATGATTTCAATAGCTGCAACAATCCAAATTAATGTTCTGATTTGGTTAATGCCATAAACAGCTACAATAGTTGAAAACACCCAACAACAACCTACATGTAACATTAATCAAAACATAATTGGAATGGAGGTTTACAGGCAAAAATATAATGTATGTGTATTGCACGTTGGTCTCTAAACATGATGATATGGTGGTCGCGGAATGAAGAATGGCGTCGTGCACACCACTGATAGAGGAAAGAAGAAAAAATGCACAGACATTGAGGTTTCTTTATGTTCTAATTTTGATTCGATGTAGGAATGTGTTTCACTTTTTTTTTTCACGATGGAGATTTAGAGGGCATGTGAAAATTATAAGAACGAAATTGATGAAAGGATGTGAATGTGTGATGAATGGCAGTCGATTGGTTATTGATGTTATGTAATGCCAAGATGAACTGGATGGTTCTGTGATATTTGGAGAGGAAGAAAAAATGAAAGAGAAGAATATGTTCTGAGTTGCAAAGCTCCCCTTGATGCTAATGGTGGGAAGTGAATGTGAAATGTTTGGTTGTGAGATGAGAAAGGCGAGGAATAGTAGTGTGTAAGATGGTGGAGATAGATGTGATGGCTAGGGAAGAATGGTATTTGTATGATGGAAGGGACATGGAGTCGTAGGAAGGTATCATAATTATTCCACGGAGTCCCTCCTTTTTATATATGTTCTTTTGCATTCTGATGTAACATGCTCACCCCATTATGGTCTCCAAGAGTTCTGCACTACCTAGTAATTAATCTCGTTGACTATGGTTCCATTCTCCACAATAGTTACTCCATGATTTAGATACGACCTTTGGCTTGAGTGTTGACAACAAGTAGTCAAATTATAGCCACATACTTACTCAAACATGTGCAATGTTTTTTTATCTCTAATGGGAATAAACTCGTGGTTTGAATGTTTTGCTCTAGTATTATAAAAACCCTTTGTTGTTATAAGTGATATTTAGATGGGTTGGGTTATTAGTTTTCGAAGTTCTCAAATTGGCATGTCATGTACGATTACAATTCCTCATTTGCGGTTGGTAAACCAACATTTCAGGGGTTATGGTAACACCTTAATAACAAATAAAAGTGTAAGTCGATTAATTTAGGAAAGCTAGCAAAGAAAATTCACTATTTAGTTAAACACCCAAAAATTTCCTATCTGATACTAATGTATTACATTCAATTTTATCCCTTATCATCAATCTTTGTTTTCTCTTTCAAATGTTTTGTAATGTGGTAAAATAATTGTTTGCATAAAAGATGTTTTATTGAACAATAAATAAGGAGGTCAAATGACTAGAAATCATATTTGGGATTGTACTTTATAAATCTTCACCTAATTGAATTGATCTAGAGGACCTACCTCCAAGCAAAGGAAATGATAAAAGGTTACATGAAGTACTATAAATGTTTATCATTTATCAAGGAAGGTAATTGTTCTATGCATGCTTTCTTATTTATTTTATTATGTTGTTCTCAACGGACAACATGGAAAAACTAATCTGGATAATTTTCACAACCAAGTGAGCATAATACTTATGCTGACATTGAAGTTGTATACAAGTATCTTGAAGAGAACTGCGGTGCTAAGCAAGAAGATATGATCCTTTATGGTCAATTTGTTGGAAGTGGTCCTACTTTGTTTATGCTTCCCGTTTTCCTTAACTAAGGGCTTTGTTCCTGGATAAGCTGGAACATGATAGAGGAGATGGATTGGAACATACAAATCCAATTTATTTATAGATGAACGAACCATCCAATTACTCTACTACAATAAAAAATGGAAGTGTAATCGAGAGTGCTCCTCTAGACCCCCAAAATGGAAAAGATAGTGTTGGTAATTCGAACGTTTAGGGTTTACGTCACACCAGTTTCAGTTGTAATCAATTACAAATACAAAAGTTTGCACTGCGCACCTAGGTTTTTATAATCGATTACCACACAATTTTGGATGTTTTGTAATTGGTTACATTATGAATCTAATAAAAAAAGTGGTAGCAAACGTGATTACATTATGATGAAAATTGTAATTGATTAGGTAAAATCATTATGTAATGTATATTTTATTGTTATTAAGTTGTTTATGTTTATAGTTAAGTATAAAATGTATATAGAATATTGGATATTGACCGATTCAGTTACTTTAAGCGATAAATATAAAGAATTCACATATCTTTAATTTGTTATGGTGAATAACTCTAACCTTTTGTAAACATAAGAAATCATCAAAGCAATGAGTAAATAAACACAAGACTAATTAATATAACGATAATTGTCAACATGGTCCAAATAAAGGTGTAACAAAAGTAAAGTTAAAGGGTCCAAATAAACATTTACATATTCTGAATCTAAGATGGGCCAATGTGACGGCATAAGTGAGCCATGTTTTCCTCAAGTTGAGCAACATGAGCATCAAGGTTGTCAAATCTAATACCAACAAAAACGCAAAGATCACATATCTCATGCATAATATATATCTATCAGAGCAGTAGAGGAAGTATCCTAATGTTGAGGTGATGGAGACAGTGTTCGCGCATCAAGAATAGGTTGAGGGTTGTCACGTTTATGAACCCACTGACGATCATTGTTCTTGACAAAACAAAAGAATTAATAACTTCAACACCAATTTTAAAAGTACTTTTATTCATTACAAAAGGTTCATCGTCAAGAGGAATATCAAACAAATCAAAGAAGTTGCTAATCAGGTGGGGATATGGTAAAGGAGCATTGTTTTGTAAGACATTTTTCATTTGATTTCTAGTAAGATGATCTCAATTGATCTCCCTTCCAGTTAACAATGCCCACATCAAAATAATGTCTTCTTTAGTGGCCTATGCAAGGTTACTACCACAGGGCAGCGTGATGCGACAAATAATATAGTGCATCATACATTTTTCAACCTTCATAGGCCCAGCAAGTATTCTACCACTAATGTTGCCATTCTCATGACAAATCATAGTTTTAGCATCTGACTAGAATAATTAAGTTTCCATTCATCTATCATATTTTCCTCAAAACACCTACCTTGACTCCCTAAATTTGTCAGACCAAAAAATAAAGATGGATCTATTCGAAAGGTTATTCTTTTCACTTCATTATTAATAACTCAATTATCAGTTATTCACAAGTTTGAATAAAAAACTCATATTGATTCCAGATAATAAGGTTGTCTTAGAGTCATGAATTCTACTAAATCCATATTTGTGAAGACAGTGTAGCAATAAAGGTTTTCATCATCAAAATTTTAAGTGTCAAGGTACTTAGGCTCAATAATATCTCGATTGGAGAATTTTAAACAATACCTTTCATATTGATCATTATAGGAAAACAATATTTGAGTGTGAGACGTGGAAATGGACTCATTTGGTTCGCTACTAGAGCCATCACGACAATGGTGAGCACACGTAGAAGTCTTGCGTCTCCTTGATGATTCAGCCATTTGAGAATGATTTTTGAAAATTCAATTGGTGGGATTTGTAGAGAATCAAAAAATAGGAAGTTTAAAAGCAACATGATGCGATTTAATGAAGATTTGATGAAGATGTGTGCTTTTATAGGTGTAGAATGGTGGCTGGAAAAATCGACAAGGGTTTTCTACGTTTGGAGAGAAAAAGTAACATTTTTATAGTGAGGGATGACCTATAATCGATTACAGGTTTTTATAATCGATTATAGGCCTAATTTCTTTTTAGAAAACCATTATGTTAATCGATTACAAGGTCTCTGTAATCGATTGCAATTCTTGGAAATCTTGCATACAATGTAGTAACCGATTACATCTTTTATGTAATCAATTACTACACCTAAAATAGTGACATGTGAGTTGCATTTCCCAATAATGACCTTTAATCAATTACTACATAATGTCAGCGACTACAAGACGTGGTAACTTTAAATTACCCTATGGTAATCGATTACAATGGCTATGTAATCAATTACAATGTGTTATGTTGTGTGAAAATAAATTGTGGTAAGCAATTACAACTCACATGTAATTGATTAGAATAGCAAAATGTACACCAAACAAGTTATTGACATAAATTTTAAGAAAAATTAAAAATAAATACATAGCTTATAAAATACCTAATTTAGTTGACTTATAAAAATAAATAAAGGAAATACATTACATTAAGAATCTATATCTTCTAATCCCTCAATCATTTACATAGCTGACAGAGTTTATATCTAATATTTTTCAGCAAGGGTTGGTGGGTGTATATCTCTTATTTCGATGAAAAGTTAAATGTATCGAGAAATGCATTGATGTGACATAGATCGGTGTAAACTTTGAACTTTATTCCACCTGTTGGTCATTTGTGCAACATAAGTGTCATATTTTATTTCAACAGTATCATGCACATGGTAGTTGTTACGTACCCTTACTAGACGACGATAGTCCAATTTTCATGAAGTCCAATTTCATAAATTATCTTGTACATTGATCATATATTGTAAATTTAGTTGTTATAAATTTAAAATTCGTCAAACTTCATTATTGTTGGGTGCATTTCACTTCAGGGTCACCAATTTACATTATAATGAAATCAAGTATCTTAGGAAAAAATTACTCTAGTAATTGATTACAATTACTTCGTAATCAATTACATAAATCTCCTAAACATCCAAAACTCTCTAGTAATCGCTTACGTAGAGTTTGTAATCGATTACAAAATCGCAGGTGCTAACCATACAATTTTGTAATTAATTACATTAACTATGTAATTGATTACAAAGGAAGTCGTTTAACCCCCTATGATTTCTACTTTAGTGTCGTCATGGTCCCTCACAATTTCAAAGCGGACAAATTGATGGAGATAAAATCATTTAAGGGGCACAATTTCTTCATATGAAATCGATTGCACAACTTGTCCAATTTCAAAAAAAAAAAATTAAAATTTGTCCACTTATATAATTTTTAAAACAGATTTGTCCATATTAGAAAAAGAAAAAAAAAAGTTTGTTAAGGAAGAGAGATGGAATATGTGTCCAGATTTGAGTGGAAAGAAATTTCTAAGTGGGAAAGGGGGTATAAATGGAGAAATAGGGAAGCTAAGAATGTGAAAACAAATTGGTTATCAAAGCTATTCTTTTCTCTTTTTCTTCTTTTTTTATTTGTTTACTTTTTTTATCATTTATTTGCAAAATATATTTTTTAATTTTTGATTTTTCATAATTAAATTTTTAATCTTTTTATTAAATTTTTCAATATAAATGAAAATTAATTATTTTTAAATTTTGGATTTCAAAAGAAACTTTTATTCAACTCCTTTTGTTGACCATTAATTGAAAATTATGTTTTGATTTTTCTCAAAAACAAATTTTATTAACCTAGACAAAATTTAGTGTTAACATTTGTCTAACAAGTAAAGATAAAAATATGCTATAAATACACATTTGGTACCCAAACTTTTTCGGAAAGTTCAATGTGGTACCCGAACTTTAGAAATGTTCAATTTGGTACCCCAATTTTCTAAAGAGGTTCAATTTGGTCCTCTCCGTTAAGTTGGA
>Ga0214543_1008135_pt1 | contig 17416 bp, 9 predicted proteins | sample CNSS2metaG_FD_160094 | JGI IMG/M metagenome (GOLD analysis project Ga0214543, IMG submission 160094) | Root nodule microbial communities from cowpea collected in UCLA plant growth center, Los Angeles, California, USA - CNSS2 | ecosystem: Host-associated > Plants > Roots > Nodule | place: USA... | reverse complement strand
TTATCACTTAAATAAAAAAAAAAAAAAAAAAACACAAGCAAACCTTCGAAACAATGTTTTTAGATGAAAATACTAAATGTCTCGATTAACTATGAATTTTGAACATACACAAAATATATTGTTATAGAATAATTCAGTAGTAAAGTTGAAAAAGAGAATGATGGTTGTTAGTTCAATTTCTTTCCATAACACTTCAGAGTCATAAGATTGTCCGATGGGTTTGGAAAGAAAGGTAAAAGATGTTGTTGGTTCAATTTCTCCCACGAACAAAATACTAACGACCAACATTTATTAAAACAAAAGAAAACGTTATTTGTGGTTGAACTTTTTATTAAAACAAAAGAAAACGTTATTTGAAAACGTTATTTGTGTTTGAACTTTTTCTAAGGAGATGCCAACTTGCTATGCACAAGTTTGAGATCTCATAATTTGATGCGGTAATTCAATTCAATGTTTGAAATGAATAAGTTGTTTTTGTGTGGAAAAGCTCCATCTACATGAGCTTATATATTACCATTTACAACCTAACCACATGGTACCCATTTGTTTTTCAGTGCTTTGTAAGTTAGTGGAGGTTAAGAATTTTCCAATTGCTTTGAAGTGTACGATGTTTATTCTCCATGGTCAAACTGTGAACAGAAAACAGAAAAGGTACATGGTCCACACAAAGCCCTAAAAATCTGTAACAAAAACACATCAAATGGGCTTTGAAGTGGACTTTTACCGAATTTCTCTCTTCAGGAGTAACATGGGTAGGCCCACTTCAACATCCACAGGTTAAAAGAACACATTAGTCAAAGGCTGCTACATCAGAAAAAAAAAAATAAAAAAAGCTACTAGCTTGAATATTATGGACCACGGAATTCAATTTTCTCAAGACCAATGCTAATGTCACAAATAACATGACACATTCTGTAAACACAATTTGTATTGAAAAAATAATGATAATGTGTGTGCGTACATTATTATCTAAGGAAGGAAACAAAAGATTATTGTTAAAAGACATTTATATAGTTATGTGATAATTAATATTTTTTAAAGGGGAAAACAACAGTGACCAAACATTGCCCCCATGACTTCATATTGCTTTTGTTCAAAACCATACTTGGATACTGGTCACATACAATGGCATTATCCATAATTAACCACTAATCCATGATTATGTTACTAAATCTACCATTTAATGCTCTAATTAATAGTCAAACCTTTAAAATATTAAAACATCATTTATGAAATATAATATAATATAATATTTGATTTAAGCGTTCTTAAAAATGGACATGAAGTCTGTTAGAAGAATAAAATTGTTACAAACATTTGATCTTAAAAGGACATTTACTCTTATAAGAACAATCCGACAAGTAGAATCTATAAGTGAAGAGGTTTCACTAGTTGTCAAAGACAATAAAAAGAGAGAGTTGAATTAGCTTAAGCATTAAGTACTTAATTAGTAAAACTTATATCCAATGCCTATATATTTTTCTAATCTTAAGAAAAAATAAATAGTGTATATACTCTTAAAATATTACCAAAAGCATTAAAAATTTATTATTTAATTATTATTATTGTTAATATTATCATTTATTATTTAATTACTTAATTAGATTGTTGAGTTTTTCGGAACGACCTAAAAATAACATTTTTAATCGTAACTAAATAGGTTGGTATAACTTATGTTTGATGTGAGTTACATTGCATACCTATAATGAGTGGGATAATTCATTTTCTCTTGTATTATGAAAGAGTATATATAGTATAAGACAAAAGACTACTTTAAAAATGAAAGTTTTAAACATTTTTTTTCAATTGTTTTTACAAATATTTAAATCGACGGAAATGACAAAAGATAGAATAGGAGCGAGAAAAAACAAAAAGAAGAAGGGAGATTAAGTTTTCTTTAAAATTTCATTCATGTATCTGTGTTTCTAAAACTTGTTTCTTATAGATTTAAAAGTTATTCTGAAATTAAAACTCAAACTAAATAAGTTATAGAGAGGATATATATATATATATATATATATGTATATATATATATATATTGGGCTAGAATTGATGAGTTGGTATGAAATACTTGGATGGTTGGTCATATATACTGGCATGAAATTGGTATGCATGAGAACTCTATGATTGTTTGGTGAAATATGGATAAGGCATGGGTAGGACGTAATTCCATGACCCTCATAGTGAGAGTTTATGGTGGTGCCTCATCTAATGGATGTAATTCCATGAATCACTCGGTAAAAGTTCAGGTGGTGCCTCATGTAAGGACGTAATTTCATGAAGGTTTTGTGGTGGTGCCTCACGACCAGGACGTAATTCCACGAAGGTTTCGTGATGGTGCTTTACGACCAAGACGTAATTTCATGAAGGTTTAGTGATGGTGCCTCATAGTTAGGACGGAATTCCATGACCCTCTTGGTAAGGTTTCGTGGTGGTGCCTCATTATAAGTATCCAGATAGTCGAGTCTTAAAGTCTTAACTTTGTTTGCTATCACATGTTTGGGTGTCCGATATGTATTCTTGACTTTGAATTGTATGTTGAGTTGTATGATAAAAGAATCCTTTTTACTTTAGCTTACCCTTTTGTTTGCTTGTGTGTGATTTTTCTCCTTTTGCGATGATCATCAATTTATTGATGTGAGTAGATGTGGGAACCCTTGGCAATGGCAATGACAATGGAGATGATGCAGCTTGATGATCATGGATGGGTATTGGACTCACTATTGAGCCCACGTTTGAAGAAGCTTTATTTATTTTTGTAATCCCCCTCCTGATCATGAGTGAGTCCTTTGAGCCACTATTGAGCCCACGTTTGAAGAAACTTTATTTATTTTTGTAATCCCCCTCCTGTTCATGAGTGAGTCCTTTGAGCCACTATTGAACTCTTATTTTTGTTCAAGGCAATGTAGTGCCTCTGTATCCAGTATTGGTATGATTGGATAACGGTAAACTTTCATACCCTAAGCTCCGTACCCTTGGGATATTTTAAATATGCAACGTTTTATTTGATTAGATTTATCTATTTAATAGGACGTTACACAGTTAATTGATATGAGAAACAATGAAAAAACAGTAAAAGACAAAGTGGGAATTAGAGGGGGAAAATTAGTTTTTCTATAAGTATGTTTAATTTAAAAAGATTAAAGAAAAAGAAAGTAAAAGAGAAGAAAAAGAAAAGAAAGAGAAAATAATAGTATTTTTAGGTGTTTGATACGAACAAAAATGAATGAAAAGATTTTTTTTTTCTCTCTTGCCTGAATGCGATGGAAGTGAATAAAAAAATGTTTGTAAACAAACATAAATATTCAATTAAAAAAATAAAAGTAATAGAAAGTTATTACTCTTGTTATTGACACCTCTCTCTCCTTACCTTTTTGTTCCAAATATGGATGAAATAATTTTTCATGTCTCAAACAAGAATCCTCCCTCATTTCCATTGCAACAAACGTAACATACAAATTTCTTCGCCCTCAATTTTTACATAGTTTTTTTTCTTCTAAAATTTACCTTGAAATTTTAATTACTTATATATAAAAACAATGTAAAAATTATTTAATAGTTTTGATTTCACCTAACTGAAAAGAGATGGCCACAATCAGAAAAAGAAAGTATGCAAGCCAAGGAGACACAGAGAGAACTAGAGTAGGAGGAAACAAAAAGAGAAAAGAATCAGAGAGAAAAAGGGCAGGAAATGGTTCTTTCCATAAAATTTCTTCTACCATTTTGAAAAAGCAAATTAATTTTTATTCTTCTTTTTCAGAATTAAGCTACTAAATATGCAAAGAACTTTTCTTTTCGAATCCTCCTTTTACTAAAACTAAAACCATAAGAGGGAGTTGTGATAGCAGTTAATATATTGAGAGAACATAAAAAACGTCCACGCCTGAAACTGAAACGTATTAAGTCAATTCTTGGCATTTTATGCAATAGTAAAAGTAGTGTTTTTTGTGTATCAAACTTCATTCCAACACTGCTGTTTTTGTGTATATAGGTGGATCAAAAGATGATTGAAAATCGGTCCCACTCTTTATTCGGACGCAATTCTGAGTGGTTGTAAACCCAAACTTGACGAACCAAAACATTCTGAATTTCGGCAAAAGGTTAGGCCACGAAAAGGAGTGAAAGAATGGTTACCATTCAAGAGTGTTAAATATATCAAACTCTTCCTTATAGACTCATATATCACAAAACCTTCAATAGATGAGTATTTGTCATGTTTAACTAACTTGTTGCCACTTAATGCATAACTTCCGTAGTCAAGATAGATAAAATTATTCTGAAAGGTATCTTCACTTTACATAAAGCCGAGGTAATCGTCTTGCAATGAAATTCTGCAAACCAGTTGTTGTAAGGTATTTACACGAATTATAGTCTCCTTTTAGGAACATTGAAATGCTTCTGCCATGTATTCAGCAAAATAATATTGTTTTGCTGTTTCGAAATATAGATTAAACTTTTCAACATGAGTTCAACACTGTTTGTCTTGAACATCAACTATTGTAAGATTTGAGGGCAGGTTCTTCCTGCACCTCCATACATTTCAACCTACATTCCCATACAGTTATGGAATGACCTTGTTGCCCTTATCTCTTATCTTCTTCTCTCTATCTTTTTCTTCCTCCGTCAGCACACCTCTCTCCCCCATGCTTCACCTTCTTCCTCCACCAGCAAAACTCTCTCTCCCACTCTCCATCTTCTTTTTAATTAAAAAATATATTTCAGAATGCATAATCTGAAATATCTATATTTTGAATTGTACAATCCCAAATGTATTGTTTATTTTGTATTCTGAATTGTATATTCAGAAACTCAAAATGAAAATCCTAAACTTGAGTAAAATTGAAATTTCAAATATTTAGGAGTGCGGGAAGAAATTATGGAGGTCCAGGAAGAATCAGCCCTATTCGGTCCACAGGGCCTGGAGACCAATGATAACGAAACAAGGTCAACCTGGTACTAATAGAGCTTCTTTCATGGCAGGGTCTAGGAAAGGGGTTGGGCTAAGAACCATATGCAAAACCTTTGTGACCCGGCAACAACTCTAATGTTAAAGTTTTAGGCATTATAGAATCATCTGACATTTAGGCAAGATTGCGTCAAACTTTTCAATTGAAATCCAGATATATGAGGGACTCTTAGCATCATTGAGATTTTAGAAAATAAAATGAAGTTAGCAAATAAATTTCATCTTCTATAATCCGAAAGTTTAACAGAGAGGAAAATGTTCACTGTAGCTGAAAGCTGCTAAAGTTTTTTGACACGAAGATGGAGTGCAAGATAACACATTTCATCCCTTCAGAGAGGAAATTGTAAACGTTCAGAACAGAGAAAGAAATTGGTGTAATTTAAGAACCTTTACGAAGGATAATGTACACCAATCAATGAAGATTTATGGTCACCAACCGTAGAACACAACCAAACACAGACAAATTCTTAGTCATTTATGTCTCACTATCCTCACTCAGCAAAGCAAACATATTCTGCCCTATAGATTAAATAAATGCAACCAATGGTCGAAAAGTCTAGACCCAATACTCCCCCTCAAATATCCTCTACAAAATGATGAGGCTGCTGATAGAAACAAAAAGAAAAGCTCACATAATTGAAATCCTTAAATAGAAGCTCTCAATGTAACTAAGTGTCTGTTTGGCCTTGCTGTGAAAGTTATTGCTTCTCGAAGAACACTTTCTCCTTTAATTATTTATTTTATATAAAGCTTCTACAAAAATAACCTATTATGTTTAAACAATCTGTGTTTGTACTGTTAGATGGTGAAGCTTGGTGTAAGAAGGTTAATACATTTTCCCTTCAATGTCATTGGTTCCAGTTGCCAAAATAACGTTTCTGCTCATGGGAGTAAAGGTGTATAAATCTAACCCTTCACAGACCTGGCATAATGGCAGTCTTGTGTGGCATGCACAAGGTTGTAGTTTTTCTTTCTCACATTTCTATTTTTACTTCCTTAGAAAAGCACCAATTTCATGCTTATCTTTAATCTGCTTCTGATGTCATGCCACTTAAAAATGCCTTTATATTTCTGGCTCCTTTAAGAAATAAAATAAGTTCTTTTTCCTTAACTGAAAAAGAAACTTTTGTTGATTGTTTGCATAACATAGGCAATAGGGCTTACTTAAACACACGTTTAAATGTAAAATTTGATAAACAAGTCATACAAGTTTACGCTAATTTGTCTTCAATATATACATAGCCGAAGAATAGCATTATTGCAACAGAAAGGTCTACTTGTTTACATAAACTTATAGTATGAAGGGGATATAATTGATTATTGATTATTCTGAACTTAGGTCCCTTATTGCAGCAGATTACACAGCAGTCACTCTTTTCCAAGCACATAGTGAGATCAGGAATGTGTTCATTTACACCTATGAATACTGTCTTCAATGAACACAATATGAATTATTTTGCAGAAAATTTGGCTATAGAAGGTCTACATCTGAACTAATTGCCTGTAAAATTTATTTAAAGTTTATCAGACAACATTGTGTAAATCATACAATACATTGAAGTTCTCCCACATTGATTTTTGGAATATATGTGAAAGTCAAATGATGAGTTCACTTTGCAAACAATGTCCCAGAAAATGGAAGAATAATGATGAATATACAACAACAGAGCTTCAGAGAAGAAACTGAGGCAAGACATTCTTTTAGTAGTTTGGCCTTAAGAAACATATCTAGTTGTGAAAATTCATTGGATCATATCAACTAAGCTCATCATATCATATTTAAACGGCATCTAAGATAGGCTCAACAACAGGGATGTAGGGGAGGATTTTGGATTTTGCTCAACCAGATCTTGCCCCCATATTTTAGATGATCAGGACCCAAGATTCCACCTAGCTGACAATGAATAGATTAAAATCTACACACCATGCACTGCCCCCTCATATCATATAACTTAACAGATTGCTATCACTAGCAAACTAGAGAAGCCCAGTTACAATCTACAAAATGATATAACTAAGTACACAAACATAGACTCAAACAAGATATGCATATTTCTAGCACAATGGGTCTACAACAATTTATGAAATAATAAGAATTACAGACTTCACTCATAAGAAGTAGAAGATTCCTATTAAATTCAACATTTAAAATGGGGTAAGGAATCTTCTTCTCAAGTATTTTGCCATTCACAGAATCAATTGGAGTCAGTTCTTCCGTGAGTCTTTAGAAGAATTTAGGCCTCAGAAAATTCTCTAAAACTTAACATTCTCTCTCAGTTTAGTGTTTGTTCCAATTACCTCAAAAACATCACTAACCATACACTACCTACCAAGCACGACAAAGTTAAAAAGAAAACAAAGGCTACAACTAGCACTTGCACAATTTTATCCGAGCATAATTTCTGAACAGCAAAACCCACATTGTGCGCGAAGAAAACAGAGAACACTTGTTTCTCACTGTAGACAAAGCTATTTCTCTTTCCTCCAAAAAAATCCCTCACTAACCTGTGCAGAATTCAAGCATCACTATCGTCGCTATCGTCGTCATCATCGCCGAGGCCGCCTACGGCCGCTTTCCCCGGGTCATCGGCAATGCGCACTCCTGCACTCGCCGCCCCCGCCCGTCCCCGGGTCCTGGACGGCAGAATGTTATTCAAATCGACCTCCGTGAGCGGGTCGTCGGAGAAGTCACTTCCGTCGTCATCGGAAGCGTCGTCATCGTCATCACTATCGTCGTCGGAATCATCATCATCATCCTCGTCTTCTTGTACCATTTTCCCTTTTCCCTTGTCTTCACGCGAAATCCCTTTCCCCTTTCGGTCCTCTTCCTCTTCCTCCTCGTCGCCGTCGTCGTCGTCGTCGTCGTCGTCGTCGTCCTCAACGTTGTTTTGGTGCTCCTCGTCGTCGTTTTGGGGGCTTTTTTCTTCGACGTCGTCGTTTTGGATTTCTTTGTCGTTTTTGTCGGGTTCCTTAGGGTCGGAGGAAGAACTGGGAGGTTGGGAAGTGCTGTGATCAGCACTAGGTTGGGGTTCCTGGGTTTGTTTGAGGTTGGGAGTAGCGAGCTTTGCAACTTTGGATGGGAGGTCTTGAAGATCAGGATCGGACTTGCGCTTGGGGGCTAATGTGGCTTCATTGGGTTCGTTTGGTTCAGCCATGAATGTGAATGTCAAACAACAATGGTGAATCAGAAGAATTAGGGTTTTGCGGAGAAGGAGAAGAAGTAGAATTAGAATCGGCGACAAGACAACAACAGTCTCGTAAGTAGAAATAGTTTCACTGACTGTCACCGAATGCCTTCAACCCAAACAGCGGAACTTAACCATTGGTAAAATTTTCTCACACCCTTTTGTAAGCAACATTTCCCTGAACTTAATAACAAGAAAAAAAAAAGTAAAATTAAACTTAAAAGTAGGTATTTTTAAAAAAATAAATAATTAAATTAAGATTATAAAAATTGTTTTTCCCCTTATAATTAACCTTTTTATAATTGTAAATATATATATATATATATATATATATATATATATATATATATATATATTTGTTGCTATTAGTCTGTATGATTTTTCTTATTGAAATCTATCAATTATTGTAATACTATAAGTGAAGATACGGAGTTTTTCTCAGTATAATAATATTTTGTTTTATAATACCTCAAATACACTTGAGAATATTAACTGCCCCAACTAGCACGTTTGCACTATAACAAAGGAAATTCTGGTTCAGGCTTTCAGTTTCGCTTTGGGCTTTGGGTAGTTGGAGATTCTACCGAAATTCTCTCTCAGGAGTCGAGTCAAGGGAGGAGGGGTTTTGTCTACGCTTTTTCTAAAATTGGAGAGATGGAAGGGAATTGAAAACATAAAAAAACACAACTGAAATTTATAATAAAAAATAATTTAAAAGAATTAAAAATGTTTTGGATGTAGAGACCAATCATCCACTTAAACAATTTGTCAAACCTTTTACTCTTCATTTTAATCGTCCGTTTAATTCTCTTGTTCGTGTGTTGATTAATGTATGTGTTAAAGGAATCGAGGCTAAAGTTAATAATAGTTCGATTGGCGAAAGGGATGAATGTAAGAGAAAAAATCCTAATAACCATACCTTATACCTATATTTATAATTTTCTATGTGGACCTATGATTAGGATTGGTTTAATTACGGTCCAATTACTTTTTAATTCTACTTAGTGACATTACTGACCTGTTTGCACTTAATTATACAATTAGTTAATTCATTTTAACATCATTTGGCCTGGCTTCCCGAATTATGAAGGAAGAGATTAAGTTCTGAAGAATACTGAATGTTAAAAACATCTTGAATTGTAGAAAATTGTGTTAGAGTCTTGGAAATATGATTTCTATATTAAATAAGTGTAAAAAAGAGTTTAAATGATTAGTGGAAGACACCTACAATGCACCTACCTCATTAAAACCTTAATCACTCTTGAAATTCTCGTAAAAAATGCTATTAGTCTCGAATAATTGATTATCCCTGTTAATAATGGATTATCACAGAATAATTTTTTTGAACTTTAAACTTTTTTGAATAATTGATTATTGTAAGTAATAATTGTAAGACCCGTGAAAATTAATTAATTAAATAATTAATTAATTAATAAATGCGGGTAGTGAGAGTCTTTATGACATTAAATTCTAACTTGTATGATGTGAAAAAATATTAACTCAAGTGGTTGAGAGTACTTCATTATGTTGAAAGAACTTAGGTTCAAGTCCTATGTATGACAATTGTGTGTTATTTATTTGTTATTATTTTTAAATATATGTTGATCATGTGGTGGGATAATATAATCATCTAATTATATTAGTGAGGATTGAGAGTGTTGAGGGGAGTATTGGGGTTGAATTGAGAAGAACCAAGGAGGGTCATTGGTGATCAAGAGAGAATTGTCAAAGTGTCAAAGTTTTAGCAAAGGAAACCAGTTTAGGGGAGCTTTCTGGAAATTTTTCAAAACCCGCCTAGCGGGCTGTTCATAGCTGCCAGACAGCACATGCATTTTGGCTCGTTTTTGGGTTCCCGCAAAGGAACCGCTTGGCGGCACATCCCTGGCCACTAGCGATGCATGGTAGTGTACCCAGATTTGGGTTTTCTGGATGAGGGGCCTGGTGGGGTATTGGTTGAACCGCCAGGCGATGCGGGTTTGTGGCTTGAGTTTTGCTATTCTAGGCGTTTTTACATGATTTTGTTCGGAGGGAAATCAAGGGTTGGATCTTAAGAGAGGATTTGACGTCGTACTTCATTAAGTTTTAGTGTAATTGATGGTGTAACTTAATGGAACAGTGTAAATAAGCCTTAGGGTTTGGAATGGTTCGGGTCTGATTTGACGAGACCAATTGGGGTTAGAATTCTAACATGATTTGGGAAAGGATATGTGTGGGCAATACACTAGTTGAGTGTAGGTGAACTCGCATTAGGACTGGAAGAATTGAGCAGAAAGAAGATTAACTCGATGGCCTTTGGGAGATCACACAAGGAGGGGAAAATTTTGGATTTTTCTAGGATTTCTTAGAGATAGCCACCTTTGAGAGACTACAGGTTTTTTATGGTTCTGTGATTTTAGGAGGGTCAGGGTCTTGTTGATTGTGGGGTTATAAATGGTATTTGGACATAATTCTGGGTGATGGTGGTACAAATAAGAAGTAGGAAATTACCCCATTTTGTTTGATGTTATAATGTAGTAGATGTAAGACTCGGGAAAAAATTAAATAATTAATTAAGTAATTATTGGATAAATGTGGGTAAGGAGAACCTTTAAGGTAATAAATGCGGAGTGTATGATGTGGAAAAGTACTAACTTAAGTGGTTGAGAGTACTTGGTTTGTGTGAGAGGACTTGGGTTTGAGTCCTATGTATGTTATTTTTGTGTGTTATTAAATTTGTATTATTTTTGTGTATATTATGGATTTTTATAATTATTGAATTGTATTGGTTAATATGAAATATGAATTGGTTGCATTGGTTAGGCATTGAGTTGCCATGTGCATGGGTGTGGGTTCAAACCTTGGGAGACCCAAAGGAAACTCTATTTTTGTCATTTTTGGTTTTGATTTGAAGTTGAAGGGTTAAGGAAAAACCCTAGCAGAAGTATCAGTTAGGGGTAGCTGGAAAGCAAGCCAATTAGTGAGCTTGAAGGTTCGAGGAGAGAAGGGTTTTTGAAGAGAATATTGTGAGGTTATAGAGAGATTACGAAATTGAGGTTGAAAGGTGAGGTTTGGGTGTGAAAAAGGGGCTGAATTGAGAGAAGACAAGGGAGACCAATTGGAGTTCAAGGAAAGGAGTAGAAGAACACTCAGGGAAGACTTTAATCCAGGTTAGGGGAGCTCTTACTTGTCTGTTTGATGCTAATTGTGTGTTTTTCGTATTGTATTGATTGATGTAATGCATGATCTGGGTTGGGATGGATTCTGGCGAAATTCTGGAAAATTTCCAAAAACCGCCTGGCGACATTGAAGGCCCGCCAGGCGGCTCATGCTGCCAACGTTCTTTTTCTAGGTTCTGCCATGCACTGCCTGGCGGCTAAGGGTAGTCTGCCAGGCGACACATACTGGGTTGCCCAGTTTCTTCTGATTTTTCTTATTCTCTTGGGGAGAATACTGGGATTCGAATGGGGTTGGTATGATGGATTATCATCTGTAAAAAATATTAATTGGGGGATTAAGACGTTAATTTTAATGGAATTGGAATTTAGGGTTCATGAGGATTTATAACGGGAAAATAGGGAAGAACGTCGTAGTGAGTTGTGTTGATGGGGGAATAGAAGTTAACGTAATTAAGATAAGAAATTTGGTTGTTGTGTGGAAGTGAAACCATGTTAGACTCAATGAAAAATGAATTTGGGTCAGTCGTGAACATTGTGGATGTTGGAAACTGGGACTGGGTGTGGAACTGGTATGAACCGCCTGGCGGCACCCAAGAGGTGAGGATGTTCTGGTGACGTTTATGAAAAATGCGTTATGGAGGGTTACGGGGGAAAATTCTAGGGGATTTGGGGTAATAGTTAGTAAATTTCTTTCTTTGGAATTGAGTGAATATACCAACATGTGGGGGCTAAGGATTAAGTTGCTGAATGACTTGAGGGTAAATGAAATATGAGAAGATTAATATACGATATACCTTGTATTGGGATAAGTGGTGAACATACCAATTATACCAGAGGGCTTGTTCTTATATTGATTTATGCAATATATTGAAATGTGATGATTGAGACTTGGGTTTAGATAATTGTGCATATTTCATTTTGGTTTGATGCATGTATTGTAATTCTCTGAATGTATGTGTGCTGAAACATTGTGTAAATAGGAGTCTATTAAGACCTGTAAAAAGGACCAAAAACCAGTGCACAACTGGTAGCATCTGCTGGTGAGCCAGAGGTGTTAAAGGTCAGGTTTGGGGTTCGATTCCCACTGGCAACAACCCACCCAGTATGAATGGACGGAGAAGGGTGATGGGTTGGGGTGCATTGGGCTGTAGTAACCTGACAGCCTCTGGGGCCCGAGGAGGGGTAGCCAGGGATGTTACATACTGCCTGGCGGTAGAGTGAAAACCAGTGGCAGTGGCCACTGTTAGCGCTAGGCGCCTGGCGATAGGGTAGTCTCCGCCAGGCGGTGACGGAAAATTACGGGTCCTGTCTGGGCCGCAGCGCCTGGCGGTGGGAGTGTGACCGTCGGGCAGTTTTCTGCCAGTATCCGCCTAGCGGTGTCTAGGCGGTACCAGGCGGTTTGTGTGGCTGTACAATTGTCTTCTTTTGCTTGATTAGTGAACTTGAAGGACTAAGTTTGTTTCGTTTGTGCTTAGGCTTGATGGATTAAGTCCAATAGGGGTCTGGGATGTGCTTGAGTGGTTGAACGCATGATGGACATGGAACTAGTTGAGTTCCCGTAGGCTACTATTGGGCGAGGAGTCCTTAGTATGGTGATTGCATGCGTTGGGCGCACGATGGGCAAGGAACTGTGATGTTCCCGTCGGCTACTATTGGGCGAGGAGTCCTTAGTATGGTGATTGCGTGCGTGCCAGGGTCCAAGTTGAGTGAGCTTGGATGTGTTACTACAGGCGAGGAGTCTGTAGGGTTGGACTATGAGTAGGATTGGCTCATAGGGTTGGACCACGAAAGGGATAGTTTCGTGGGAGCACAGAGAAAATCCCAAGACCTAGTTTCATGCATGTGACTCAGGAAGGAATATGAGATCAGGGGTGGATAATTTGTAATTAACATTAACCTGCAAATTTTTATTGGGATGGGTATCATATTTAATTTGTTTAATATGCATAGCTCACCCTATCTCTGTGTGTGTGGCGATGATCGGATGATTTATTATCCGGGAGTAGATGTTTTGACAGGTGAGCCAGGAGACGCTTGAGATTGGAGAGCGGGATCATGTTATGGACTTTTGAAGATTTGAATTTTTGTACTTATGTTTTGGAACATTAGCCACTTTTGGCTTTTATAAGTTGTAATGTTTTTGAACTATTAAATGGTACAATGATTTGACTTTACGACTTTAATTTTCCCGCGTTTTGGGAACATGCATATATAAATGAGGAATAATTTTTATATTATTGTATTTAATTTCATTTAATTAAATTGTTTATGATATTTTCAAAGTAATATTCTTTAGGGATGTTACAGTAGATGCCGGGAAACATGGGACGATATTTAGTACAATATATATGATAATTATGAGTAACTAGTTGGACAACACATGGAATGCACGGTTATGTGTAGGGCTGGACAAAATAAACCAAACTGCACTAAACTACCAAAAACTGCACTGAACTAAAAAACAGTTCGCATGAACTACACTGAACTGAAAAACAATTCAGACGAACTGAACTGAACTATTTTTCTGAAAAATAAACTGGACTGGATTGTACTGCACTGAACTGCTCTGCATTATAATATGAATTGAACTAAACTGATACAAACTGAATTATTTTATGAACTGCACTACATAACTGAAGTGAACTATTAGAAATATTCAACCAAATATTTGATTATGACATTTGTTTACACAGCCCCAAAATAAGCATAACAACAACCAAATATGTGAAAAGTTGAATGGGTGCCGACATTTATCGAAATAATTGTATGAAATCAGCGTCAGGTTATTCCAAAGTTTTTTATTCCCTTTTTCAATAAATGTTTAAAGATATTCATATAAAATTGAAATGTCTATACACAAAACAAAAAATGTGCAAGAAACTTTCATGTGTTCTATTTAGTTATGTTGCCAAATTGCATATTGACTTGCCGTTTTACATTCAATGTTATAGTTTAGGTATTATTGCATTTATCTTATTCCATTTACAAACTAAATAGTATTTTAAAAAGCTTCTTCCATTTTGGCTACCTTTTTTCAGGTTGGACCTCAAAATAATACTCCGAAAATATGGAAGAATAATTGATGCAAGATCTATAGAAATATTAAGGGTTTTGTTTTTTTGTTACCTCTTACAACTTTTAATTTGTTAAGTTGGACTAAATGTCACTTGTACATTTAAATCTAAATACAGTATACATTGTTCTTAGTTTAAAGGATCAAAATATTAATTTTATTGACTTTTATTCATTTAATTATATTTTTATTATCTTGTCTATTCCATATTTTAAAATAATCGTATGTGGCATAAAAGGACTAAAATCTCATTTTTAAAGTTATACTTAGTATTTAATATGTGAAATAAATTAATAACATAAAATTATATAAGAATTTTCTAATTGAATATTTGTAAGTTGATTTCTTTTCCCTTCCCATATAATGTAGCTAATAATAACTCGGAGATAGAAAAAGTTTATTTACCACACAAGGCATTATAAAGCATAACCAAGGTCGATTATCAGAGGATTGTATTTGATCTTTAATATTCTTTCCATACTAATTAATTTGGAAGTTTAAGGAATTAAAATGAAAATAAATATTGAAATCAAACAAGAAGATGAAACATCAATTCACATATTAAAGAATCAAACCATTCCTTTATCATAGTTCTTTAAAAATCTAAATCCAAATTTGAACAATTAATCTATTCAACTAATCAATTCAATTAGTAATATGAATCACATCAAAATATAATCCAATATAATTTGTATCTAATTATCACATCAATATTCAATCGATTTCCAATTTGATTGAAAAAATAAATAGTTTATCTTTTCCTTTTTAGAGCATATTTAGGCTATATATACATGCATTGTAATATAAATTAATAATGAACCTAAATATGAGCTCTAATCAGGTTCACAAGCCTAATTACAAAAATCTAAGCCAAAATAAGAAAAAATGAATTCACATGAATTCTTTTACAAAAATTCAACAAATTTGCCTTAAAAAATAATAAAAAAATAGTAGAAGACTCCAAATCTATCAAATATTTTAAAGTCCCAGTAGAATATGTAGAATATGATGGAGCTAATAAACCAAAAATAGCATCTACATTAAAAGTTATGGCAAAAATAATCAATAAATGTCAAACAAGTTTAAAATAGAAAATTAAAGCACATTGAATCTAATTTATTACTTCCAAAAGAATTTTAAAACTAAAAATAAAGCATATTAGAAGTTTTTTTAATGTATAATAAAATTATAAATATGTGTCATCTAATTTTCTCACACCTTAAGTAGGGATGTCAACAAGTTGTGTAAGACTCGTAAAAAATTAAATAAATGAATAAATATTTATTAAATGAGATAGCGAAAATTTCTAAGTTAATTAATATGGAGAGATAAGATAAGGAGTAATAGTAGTTCAAGTGGTGATGTTGATGGTGTTGAGAGGATTTGGGTTTGAGTCTTGTGTATGTCATTTGTATGCTAATTTAATTGTTTTATTATTTTAAATAATATGTTTGACTATGGTGTGTGATATTATATTCTTAGATGAGTAAGAATTATCAAGAAACATGAATTTGCTTGATGGTTGTGCATTTGCTTGGTAATGGTATGGATGTGAGTTCAAACCTTGGCTAGTGCATAATAGCTCCTTTTTAGGTTTTTTTTTTTGCTAAGCTAGGGAAAACTCTAAGGGAAACCCTAGCCATGGGGAAGTCTGAAGGGTGGAAATTATGGACCTTGATAAGCTAAGACCACTAGAGTAATGGCTATTGATGGCATATTATTCCATTTTCGTTTTAGTTTTATTAACTAAAATTAAAGGGCTGAAAAGGGAGAGGAAGAGTGAGTTTGGTGGGGGGAAATAGGCACCTTTCATATAATCAACAAGCAAAACTATGAGAAGGTTGAACTAAGAGAGAATCAGAAGGCAAAGTGAGTGCTAAGCGGGAGGAGCCAAAGGGAATCATTTTGTGCAATGGGAAAATTTAGGAGTGCAATTCACGTAAGGGGAGCTAACTAGTTCTTATTTTTTTTTTTTATGTGAGTATGTGTTGTCTTATGATTTTCTTTTGATCTTTTTGGAGGTAAAGTTGTTATTGTATTAGAAAGATTTATGTGTTTGGGGTTTATGTGATTTTGATATGATTTATGAAAAATGATGTTAAAGGTTGAATTTAGGATTGAATAGGGGAAAAGCAGTTTGAGAAATTAAACTTTTAAGATGTTGATTTTTGGTCTATGAAAGGAACCTGGGGATTAATTGGAGGTCTGGAATTAAAGTTTCGGTGGATCAATGGGTGTTTAAGCGTGTTGATGAATTACAAAAATTGATTTAATTCGGAGATTAGAAAAATTATGAGTTAACTAGTTAAAGAGTTTTTGGCATCATGGTTGAATATGCGTATGTAATTTTAACATTTGTTTGTTAGAGTAGCAGATGAATGGGTTGTGTGGGTATTTTGCTTAATGTTATGTGTTGATATCGCATTAAAATTAAGGTTTAAATATGAATTGGCGCAACTTAGCACACATTCAAGTTTTCCAAATGTGGTGAAGTTTTGTTTTGATATCTACAATAGTTTTGTAAAGATGTTCTTCTTAAAATTCTGGATGATGTTCTTCTTTAAATTGTGGATAGGTTCAAAATAATACTAAATATCATTATTTTATTTGGTTCCATGTGGGAGTTTATTTGGATTAAGCTTAACATGTAGATGTTTGAGTTTTTTTTATGGACGTCAAATAGCAAGGGTTTTAAAATATATTTATCAAGCCAAATCGTGGTAAAATATTATGTTTTGGGCATGTGAAACTTTCTTTAATTTTTAAAATGGCTTTCGTTTTATAATTGTAACTAAGTTTGGTTTTATTTTATATTACAAGAAACGATAAGTTCATAACGGTTTCAGGTTTTATAAATATGATGGCATAAGGTTACGTGGCATCTTTATTCACATTCAATTTCATTAAAAATGTTATATTTAATATTATATCTTACGGAGTTTAAGAATCTTCAGTTGTATATGGGTTATACAAGACCTTACATTGGTACACGATTTATAACATTAATTAAATCTAAGTTGTTTGTATTAGACTAGAA
>Ga0214543_1008133_pt1 | contig 17423 bp, 10 predicted proteins | sample CNSS2metaG_FD_160094 | JGI IMG/M metagenome (GOLD analysis project Ga0214543, IMG submission 160094) | Root nodule microbial communities from cowpea collected in UCLA plant growth center, Los Angeles, California, USA - CNSS2 | ecosystem: Host-associated > Plants > Roots > Nodule | place: USA... | reverse complement strand
ATAATATATCAAAATTATCAATATTAATGAAAGTAAAATTATGCTATTTTCTTTTTCATACACTTCACATTTTTTTATATTTAATTAATATAATCAATTATTTAAAACAAATAGTTTTTCTATTTTTTTGTTGTTGCATAGGAATAATTTGTTGTGAATTTATATCATTGTTTCATTAGTTAAATGAAATATCTTATTTTTTTATTTAACATTAACAAAATATTACTTTTATTTTAAAATATTAAACAATTTAAAGTAAATAAATTAAAAAAGTAAAAAATATATATATTAAGAGTTAATTAGAAATAAAAAAATTAAGAGATGTACATGAAAAATTTTCCTAATTAAACATGATGTATTTACATGAAAAGGTTAAATAAATAGAAAATACATTATAACATATGATGACAATTCAAATTATCAATACTAGCGAACACACAGCTGCGACAATGTATGTGTGTATATATTTTTTAAATATGTGTGATATTATATTAGTATGTGATAATATTATAAGATTATTAAGTTAATATATATTAAAATTATATTTATTAAAAATAAAGTGAAATATAACAGAACAGGTAAAAGAGTAACCATTGATAAACAAAGAAAAAGAGAAGAAACAGACACATATGATTTTATAAAAAGTTTGTAAAAATAACGGTCAATCTTTAAAAATTTAATAAATTATATTTAAAAGATAAAATCGGTATCTTAAAAAGTAGACAAAAAAAAATCCCTTCGTATATTTTTTATGGATAGATAATATTAAAACTAAATTAATAAAACTGAAAAAGATCGAATCAGTTATATAATTTAATCTAACTAAAAATGCCACAGATTTGAAAGTGATTATTATAATGTTTGTCCTTATCCAATTACAAGTTCTAAGTTGTTGAATGTTTAGTTTCCTCTTGCAATAATCCAACAACGTGTTCTCATAGCCCAACTAAACCAAGTCATTGATCCAATTTCCTTCCTCTACTGCAATTCTTTCCTTTCCATGGCTATGCATAAGATCCTGCAAAGGGGTCGTCCATTCCTCAATACCCCTCTGCAACTTGCCTCTTCACCTGCTTCAGCTTCTCACACATTTCCCTCTTGTGGTGATGAATCTCTTCATGTTCGGTAATTTTTTATGGTAACCCATTTGCTTGTATTCTCTATTATGTATGCGGAAATTGTTTCACGAATTATCCTCTCACAGCAAAGTTCAAATTTTGGGTCTTGATATAATTGCTCGGATTTCGGGTTCTCTTGAATCGGACTGAGTTTGCTCTTTCCGGGTTTATTGTGTTAGTGTTGAAAGGGAAACCATTGTTTGATTATTGCTTTCTGTTTAATTAATTCTTACTGAGTTCGACTTGAATATTGTTTGGATGGTGAATGCAAAAAGTTCAGAAGCCCCTCAGGAAATTTTAGCCCATCTTAGTATACAGAAACTGATGTTGTAATTTGAAGATGTTTTGGCTAGAATTAGGATAGGTTGGTTGTTTTGTGCTTCTTCACTTGGATTGGAGTATGAACTTCATAGAAAATGGATCAGAAACTCTTACAAAAACGAATTCTCAAATGAAAAAAAAAAAAAAAGTTCTGTATTTCTTTCAATTGCACCAAATGTTCACAATACATCCACTGGCACTTCGAGGGTCCAGCAACCTCCCACAACAAAACTATTTCTATCCCCCTTTCCCCAGACCGAAAACACCTATTTATACATAACCTCCCTTCAAACCACAACTATAACTACTAACAGATTTTACAGCTATTTTAATTAAAACAAACAGCTTTATTTTCCTTTTCCTTGTTTCTTCTTTAATAGACCTTTGTAATAAGAGATTGTGTCCTAACAATACCCGGCCCACCAAGATTCACCGTGTCCTCAAGGTGGAATCGGGAAAAGTTCATCAATTATAAAAACTTCATTCATTTTTGTGCTCTTTTTCCTCATGCCCTTCTATTAAGATCATGGTGGAGAGTTGTTTGTTCTTGAAAACATGATTCACACTATATTTTTCTTCACAGCGAAAACATTCTCCTCTACTGATCTTTTCTTGAAGCTGTGATTGTATCAACCTTTTAAAGTGGCCACTGTGGTGGCCATTACTATTAGCCTTTTCCTTGTTATTGTCCTTGCTGGTAACAGATTCAGAAAAAGTATTTGCTTCCCCCGATGGTAGAGCTGCATTATCTGCTGCCAGTGATCTTGGAGGTGCCGTTGTCAATTCCTTTGTTCCTATTTGAATAAGAAAACTCCTCCCCCCTCCCGTGTCTCTATAATCCTATGCTACCTTTGCTATCGTTATATTTTTCCCTTCAATAACATGAGCTATATTCATTATTTCTGAAAGATTTATTGTTTTATACAATTTCAATTCTGCTCTAATCTCCTACTGCAACCCATTCTAGAAAATCTTCATCAAATTCATCCAATCCCTTAATGACTCAGTAAATCTTTCAAATTGAGTGATGAATTCACTCACATATTTCTCCTGCTTAAGAGCCAGCAACGACTCAAAAGGATCTCCCATCAAGACTGGTTGAAACCTTTGGGTAAGTGCGTTCTTGAAACCAACCCAAGACTAGTTTGGGTTGTACGTTTCCCACCACTGAAACTAAGATAGTGCATTAATTTCTATTGCCACCATAACAACTTCCATTTTTTCCTGTTCTTGTACCCCTCTTAGCTGAAAATAGCGCTCAACTTTTCCTATCCCACCCATAGCATCCTCTCTTTCAAAATCAGGAATACCTAGTTGCTTCCATTTATCACAATTCTTGTTTCCCAAGAATGCTGTCTCCGCATAGTCTTCTTGGTTACCTTCATCAATTGCTCTTTGATTCCCAGAATTTGCTGCACTTGCATTCTTCCCACCTCTCTCTTGCACAAATCTTTCCACAATCATTTCCAACCGAGCTATGTGAGAATCTTGTTGTAAAAATCTGGCTTCCAAATCTGCATGCCTTTCGGATAATCTTGCATGCAATCTTTCTTCAAAACATACCGGTAGCTGAAATCCTGTGGCTAAGGTTTTCTCCAAAGTCTTCAATCTTGATTCTGTCATCCTTCACCATATGTAATAACCCACATAGCCCAAATCGAGCTCTTATACCAGTTGATAGAAATTGGATCAGAAACTATTATAAAAGGAATTCTCAAATGGAAAAGTGAATGTTCTGTATATTTTTCTTTTAGATGCATCAAATGTTCATAATACATCCACTGGTACTTTGGGGTTCAACAACCTCCCACAACAAAATTATTTCTATCCCCTTTCCCCATACCAAAAACACCTATTTATACATAACCTCCCTTCAACCTATTTTAATTAAAACAAACAGCTGTATTTTCCTTTTTCTTGGTTTCTTCTTTAATAGACCTTTATAATAAGAGGTTTTGTCCTAACAGAACTGTTTGTGTGAATTGTGATCATCATGCATGCATGTTTGTGGATTGTGAGTGTTATGACTATTGATATATGTGTTGTGTTATGTCACTGGGTAATAGAAATTGGTGGTAGATGATGACAAGTTGTAGCTTTATTCATGAATCATGTTTGGGGCTGATAAAGGTCTAATGAAATATATGCTGCAGAAGGAAATGTTAATATTGATACATTATTAATGTTCGGGACAAGTGTAAAATATGTGTGTACACGCTGCAGAAAGTCTATAATATTATTATGTATTGTTTGGTTATACTCCTTGCTGATTTAATCATGTTAAATTATTAACTTTTTAAAGAAATAATGGTCATTACTTTAGATGATGTTCTTTACTTCCCCAATTTTGAATGCACTAGGGAAATCACAAACACAAGAGAAGTCAGGAATGAATTTGGCAAATATCATATAAAAGATTTATCTCAATGCCTCAACTGGACTTCAAGTCCAAATTACTGTAGTCATGGCTATGTGGTAAATCGTCATTTTGCATCTGAACGCAATGATATATGTACAAAGGGGTTCTCAAGTAAGGTGCAGTTGATCTTAATTATACTATTTTTCCTGTTTGTTATGTATTTTAACTTAAATATGTTGTTAAACAAGGAAGATAGCACATACTTACCTTAATGCATAATTATAGCTGTCATGTTGAACCTATTTTTTCTTTTTCATGAAAAGTGCAAGTCCGTTATTTGAAATTTTAATTTCATACATTCAACATTGAATAATATGATGTTTTTTTTGGTAGTTATATCTAGTTAAGCATTTCCTTTGTTCTTAAACGTTTTTTTTTTGTTATGATTGTCTTGTTGTTGGAGAGTATATGACTGACACTACAATGCTTCAGCTTCTTAAAACTATTCCATACCATGTAAAGATTGTGGAGGTTGGCGCAAGGGATGGATTGCAAAACGAGAAGGCTATTATTCCTACTAATATAAAAGTTGAGTTAATAGAACTACTGGTTTCTTCTGGGTTGTCTGTTGTTGAGGCAACAAGTTTTGTCTCACCAAAATGGGTACCCCAGGTGAGAGAATCTATTATGGAAACAATCATTTGTAATGTTCCCCTTAATATTGTCATATAATCTTTAATATTACTCATCTTTACTTTTTTGTTTGGGGACTTTTTTTAACCATATTTGCATTATGTTTATTACATTGATCTGTTATTTGTCAATTTAATGTATCCAGTCCAGAGGTCTCTGATTAATCTCACTACATTTCTCTGATAATTTTGTTTCTGGGGTATAATGAATAATGGTTCAGCCTTTTCTTTGCTTGATATATGACCTGGTGTTATTTTCTTTGTATAAATGTACCTCATCTTTAAAATTGTTCTGAAACCATTCAACAATTTGTTTGAAAAGTTGTTGGAAATGGGTGATCACGATGGTCCCAGAGTTAGTAGCTTATATCAAATTAGGGAGGGTAGTTATATTTTTTTAATATATGAATACAAAGTTGGGGAAAATGTGTCTCTTTTGTCAATTAGTGATGTCCATCTACTGGATATTTGTTAATGAATGATATTGCAATTAAAATGTGTTATTTTTTGTGAGTTTCTGTCAGCTAAAAGTTCATTTTTGAGCACTATTTATTCAATGTCTCTAAGCATGTGAGTAATAATGACCTTTTAGATATAATAAGCAATTGATTTGCTGGTTCATGGATAAGGAAAATGGACACTTGTAGATAGTGAGACATGATTTGGACTACATGGCTTGCTTGCCTCATGTAAAAAAAAAAAAATTGGTGCTAGATGATAACATGAACTCTCTCTCTCCATATGTTTATCTGGAAGAGTATACCGTCTAGCTGGGTAGACGGTTTGGTGGCTAACAACAATCTGTTATTGTTGTTTTTTAGTTAGTTAGGTTTTTATTTTCAGTTCTAACTAACTTTATACCGTTATGTCTCACTTGTATATGGGTGAGCTGTATACAGTAGAGGGTGACTGGTGACATAACCATCATATTGATTGTATCACTAGAATTAATTATATCTTGTGAATATATAAGACTTGCTTCGTCTCCTAATCGTGTGTCTGTTGTTTTGTTTCTTTCTTTCTGTTCGCTTCATTGTTGGTTTCAGTCGTTTGCATAACAGTTGGGTATCGGTGTCATTTTTATTAATATATGTATGTGTAGGTATATGTGTGTGTGACAACATGTATGTTCATGCTTGGACTGCTAGCAAATATTATTGTTTGTTGAAAGCTTGGAGAAATTATCATTTTTTCTTCAAAAGAGATTTACTAACTGCATATTCATTCAAATAGTGATTAACTTGACTAAGTTTTTGACAAGGAAAGACGTTTTGTCTTCAAGCCTTTTTTTCATTCATATAGTTGACCATTCAATTTGCACAAAAATGGACAAGCTAGCATTTCATATCAGAATCATGTTTGATTTGGGGGGTACATGCATGAATTGCTGCAATTCAATATCACCATTATGAATTGCTTAATTTAGTAATCTGTCTTTTTCTTTTTTGCTTTTCTTTCACCAGTTCTCATAAGAAACTGAAAACTTTAGATAAGTTTACATGGTTAAAATGGAAAGGAACTAAAGGAGCACTAAACCACCCTATTTGTTCATTACACAGCTCTGTTTTTTCATTCTTCTGAAATAGGGATTCACTTAGTCACTCGCATGCCTCTGCAACCTTTTTGGTTGTTCTATTGCTTTATTTTCATTCTTTTTGAAAAAGAGGCTTCTCATGATCACACACTTACTCTATCTGTACCTCACTTGGAAGACACAATGCTTTGTGACTAATGATTTCATTTGGCTATTTGCGATATGGTATTTTTATCTTTTAGCTTCCAGACTAATTGTGACTTAGTTGTGAATTATTATTTGTTTTTTGAGATGTATGGTTCTATTGAGCTTTTCCAGACAAATTGTGTATTGGTTCATTGTGTTTTTTAGTGTCTTGGTCCTAAGATTTGTGGTTCAGGACCCATTGTGTTTCTGCTATTTTTCATTGTGTTTTTGAGTGCCTTGGTTCTATAATTTTGTGATTTTCAATTCAAAAATTAGTGTGGCAAATGATGATTTGAATTGCATTTTGATAACTTATTCCCCATTTCAATTCTTCACATGGCCTGTGGCTGAAGGTTGAAGTGTAAGTTATGTATTTGTCGTGCTTTCAAAATTTTTCAATTAAACATCTTTTTTTAAAATATTTAATGAATAATGGGATCTCCTGAACAACTAATTTCTCAAATTTTTAATTGAATTTAGTTGGCAGATGCAAAGGATGTGTTGGCAGCAATTCAAAATGTTGAAGGTGCTAGGTTTCCTGTCTTGACTCCAAACCTTAAAGTAAGAGTTATATTGAATGGTAAAATATAAAACTTAAATATGTCATGGATGGACATGGTTATCTGAACCCCTCTCATCCAGGGTTTTGAGGCAGCTGTTGCTGCTGGAGCTAAAGAAGTGGCTGTTTTTCCTGCAGCTTCTGAATCATTCTCAAAAGCAAATCTAAATTGTGGCATTGAAGATAATCTTGCTCGTTGCCGTGATATTGCTTCAGCTGCTGGAAGTCTCTCGATCCCAGTTCGCGGGTATACTTTTCAATTGATACTTGTCAATCTCTACTGTAAACAATGGACAGAAAGGATCTTTGAAATATTTGGTCAATTTCTTTTATTTCAAATGTTTCCACTTTGACCCGGATTGATATGGCTCCCTAATGGCATGTTCATTTACATCTGTTACTATTAGTGAGAAATATAATTCTTGGGCTGAAAAACTACTGCCATGTTGACAGATTCATTTAGCTGTAGGATTTAATTGATTTAGTGGCATCAAATAAAATAATAGGTTTTGATTTCTATTTTATTTGAAATTGAAATAGATGCTGATTTGTTTTGTTGATGACAATATATGGTGGTATTCTCACTATCAGATTGTGGTCCCATAATATCTCCATATTGAACTTACAGAAATGGTTTTTGCAGTTAGTAGAATGTGTCCTGGACTCCTACTTGGCCTTATAATCTACTAGTTATTTCTTTAAATGATTTGAATAGTCTTCAAGCAGTCTCATCTTAATCTTCAAGTTAAAATTAAAATTCATCGTATTAAATTTTATGACCAATCACACAACCTAATGTGTATTTCAGATATATATCATGTGTTGTGGGATGTCCCCTGGAAGGAAGTATTGCCCCAGAGAAAGTAGCATATGTGGCAAAATCACTGTATGAGATGGGTTGCGCAGAGATTTCACTGGGTGATACAATTGGTGTTGGCACACCGGGTAATGTCTCGCGTTGCTGTCTCTTATGTTGTGTAAGCAAGTTTAGCTTTGATTGCAGTGCTGGCTGGTGTATCTATCTGACTTGTTAAAAGGCCATGGATCAGTTTTAACCGACTTGACTCTTATATTGTAATGTTGTCTCAACTGTTTAGATGATGGACTGCACATAGATGGTCCTCATTAGTTCTTGCGTATTATCATATTTTTTGAATTTGACTTAGTTTTACTTTCCTTACAGGTACCGTAATTCCGATGCTTGAAGCTGTTTTTGACGTTGTTCCAACTGACATGCTTGCTGTCCATTTTCACGATACTTACGGTCAGGCACTTTCAAATATTTTAATTTCACTTCAGGTGAGCTACATGTTGGGATGCTGACATCTAAGTGGTACAGTCTGTAGGATTTTGCATGTTTTTACATTTGACCCTCCCACAATCACCACAGCAAAATCAACAACTTGGCCAATTTTTTATTTAGCTTCTCTAAAAAGATGGTTAACCTGAACTGCACTCATGTCCCTTGGTATAAAAATTTGTCATGTTCATTCTGAGTTGAATAAATTGGATTAACAACCATGATAAAGCCCTGGTCCTTTTCTTCAGCCAAGCAAGAAACTATTTGTTTTTGCAGCCTAAGAAATAACTGTTCATGGTTAAACATGGAGATGCACGTACAAGTATCTTATTACAGCATGGCAGAAAGAAGTATAACTGAGGATTCACAACTTCTGTGTATCTTCCAAAACAACACCTAATTGGTTAAATCTGGTCTGGTCATTTATTTTACAGATGGGTATCAGCACAGTGGATTCATCTGTTGCTGGTCTTGGAGGTTGTCCATATGCAAAGGGTGCAACTGGGAATGTAGCCACTGAGGATGTCGTTTACATGCTGAATGGACTTGGAGTGAAAACAAATGTGGACCTTGGAAAGCTTATGCTAGCCGGGGATTTCATTTGCAAGCATTTAGGACGTGCATCTGGTTCCAAAGCAGCTACTGCTTTGAGTAAAGTTACTAGTCATGCCTCCAAACTATGAGTAACTAAAGCTAGTCATGCACCTGCATGATAGCTGCATTGTTTGCCCACTGTTGCGTATGCATTTATGTTGGTATTCCTGTCCAGTGGGCCCTGCCATTAGAAAGAGTGAGCCAGCAAAACACAGTGTAAATGAAATGCTGTTCACTTCTGCTTTGTTCTGAGCCCGTTGAGTCGCTTTGATTGTTGAGAGAGACATCACATGTTGAACATAACAAATAATAAAATGCATAGAATGTCCAAGTTCAGCTATTGTCATCTTTCACGCATTTTTTCACAATGAAGTAGTTGAAGTCACTATTTCTTCTTCTGGTTGGACATTTTTTTCTTGCAATTCCTTCTGGAATACATTACAAGGTCTGTGATCCTAATTTTATTTTCTTGCATCCTTGATTTGGAAGCTTCTAATGAAGCTTAGGTGGCACTTATCACAATCTATGATGCCCCCAGATACAATGTGCATAGTGATAAGATTATGATCAAAATATATTGAACATGATACATGCAGATACATGTCTATGTATAGAAGTGTAATTTTGTAAATCCAAATGAAGAAAGAACATCTTTTTGGACATTACTAAGACAAAAAACCATAAAATTAAGTCATCATAAATTACTTTTTTTATCACTTATAAATAGGGGATTATACTGTCTATCTCATGTCTCTTTTGAGATTATCTTTAGTTCATGCATATGAATAGACAGTGCTTCCATGCTTCTACAAGTTGATATGTCTCGTGTATTGATTTTTCACAATTTGTTTTGTAAGTTTTGGATATTACTCTTGTACTTATCCAAAAATATTGGTATGAATTTCATATTTGATGCAGATTCAAACCATATTGAAATATAGGTGTTTGATATGTTATAATGAATTGAAGTGAACTTCATAGTATCCAATTCACCACATGAAGTGCATGTTCCTAGTTTTGGCAGTTGGTGATGGCATGTGGAAGCAAAGAATTATCAGGATCCTGTTTTACTATGACACTAGTAAATTGTTTCTTCCTTTCTGTGCATCTGCTTTTACTATTGTGTATAGTGTGTTTTTGCAAGAGATATATTGATGTCATCTGTACACCTTACTTCTGGTGCACATAAAGAATCTCATTAACAGGAGTAGCTACTCACAAGTAAAGGACTAAATTAGTAAGTAACAAACTAGAAAGCTGAATATCCCATATCCCATGTCTGTCCCAAAAAATCTTAGCCCTCACCCTGCTTTTAAGCAATCCTTTTACAACTGACACAGTAATATCCATTTAAGAGAGATGTTCTGTGTTGTCTGCTTCCTCCCTTGATTTTCTCCCAAACAAAGGATCTCTGTACTGTGACAGCTGAAAATTATTAGTAGTTGAGAGTTGTTGATGACATAAGTCAGGCACTTATTATTGCACTTTTACATTAACTTCAATTCAATCTATGCTCTTTCATTAAAACCACCTTTAATGCACTCAGGACTTTGTCTCCTTAGTATGTTTGACTTGCTTACACCTCACCCTCACAAACACAGATATAGTACATGGTGAAAATTTATTTGCTGAACCAAATACCGAATTCAATTACAAAAAGAGAATTCCTGTGCTTCTAAATGTTCTTTGGGTACAATAGTTGAATGACTTTGAACAAGGAAAGGAAGAGAGAATGAAGGGAAAGAAAGTTTCTCAACAACTGTACCAAAATTCTTAAATTTTTTAGGGGTTCCGTAGAATTAAGAGAAAAAGTTCACAGGAAAAGTAGAAGAACTTTGCCTACAATACAAATTTGTTCCCTTTTCAATTTCTGATATCTTATTTCACTCCTCTATTCTTTTATAATTTTAGTTGTTACACGTTAAAAACAACTGTAATTTTAGTTAAAATTTCAATTTTGCATATGTTTATATTTTGTTTTAATTAATGGAACTATTTTTTACTGTACCTTAAATACATATGCTAAACATAGGTTTAACTGAATCATATATATATATATATATATATATATATATATATATATATATATATATTGTTAGACAGATAGGTGCAATATTTTTTTACACCATTCAATAAAAATTTAAAAATCAAACTAAATTGAATATATTCTTTTTATTATATTTAAATATAATATTATTTACAATTTATTAATAGCTAACAAATATACATAACCATATTTTTTATGTTATTTTATGTTTTACTGTATTTTATTATAATATATTTATATTTATTAGAATAAAATAACTAATTTGTATGGTAATTTTTAACTATAAAATCATACAATTTATTTATTAATGAAAACAAAGGTTGAATTTACATCATAATAATCTTACAAAAATAGTTTACACTATATGTCTTTCAAATTTTATATTAAATTTAAATTGAATGAAACGAAATCTTCTTTAACTTTAATCAGAATCAGAAAACTAGAAAAAGTTTTTAAACTAGGAACTTTTATATTGCAATTCCAATCCACAAGTAGGTAATGTTTTCTCTTGAAAAAATCTATCTATCCCAAACTCACATACACAGCACTCACATGATTAAAATCATTCTCTGTTTTGGACAAAATATCATTATTCTAATGTAATAGCGAATGAACAGCATGTCAGTATCAAACTGTTTGTACTATTTCTTTTTAAATGGTCAGAACTCAGGGATCCAATCTTAGGAAAAATAGACTCTTATCTCAATGAAATTCTTTTTTTTTGTTAACTTTAATTTCACCATCAGGTGAATACCATTCAATTCATTAAACCATGATATCAGAAATTAAGTAGCTGCACCTAATTCCTCACCCCTTTTTTTCACATTTTGTTGAATGCAGAATAAATTTCTTCTGCATAATGTGCATCAAAGTACTTTCCTGTCCCCAGCTACAAATCCATCATGCAAATACCATAAGGAGAAATTTAAGATCTCATTACTATTTTTGTGATATAGAGTTGGACCCTTCTCTCTTTTCCTTTGGGGCAGTGCATTGGGTAAAAGGGTAATCCATTTTCCACTGCTACAAGCATTGCAAAAAATTTTTGCTCTTGTGTGTCCTAATTGTCCTGAAACATGAGCCACTTTACCCAAGTAGCCTTGAAAATGAGAGTGAAATTCAACTCTAGATTCAAATGAAATGGAAAATCTCTTGTCCTCTCTCTTTTCACCATCATCAATGTTTTCTGCTTCATTTCATTAAAGATACTCAAATGAGTCTCTCTTAACGTGAAACCTTACTTTAAATGCCAGCCTTGTCGTGTGCATTTATGCTTACTGTGACATTCTGTTGCCCGGAAAATGACTTGACATGCTCGTGAGCTCTTATGATATTGCTTTCCTCACATTTGTTTTTCTTTTCTCTTTCTCTTTCAACCACACCACTCATTAGCAACGGTTAACCAAATTCCCATCTTTTCTCCACATTTAAAAAAATCTCTCTCTTGTCCCATGCATTTTTATATGCAGGTCCTATGTAACGTATATATTTCTAGATTTTTAGCCTAAGTTTAAAAGTGTCACAATTGTTCACTGACGTATCAGTTTTAACCACAGATATTATCATCGTTTAACTTTGTAACATTAGTAAAAAATTTTGAAAAAATGTTCACTACTTTTTTTAGAAAGATTGATTAGGAAATGAGTAGTAAATGAGGGGTGATGGAGTAGAGTAAAATAATTACTGTCTCAACAGCTGGTGCTGGAAATTGACCATGATTTATTTTAAGTCTGCATTAAATGTCAAATTTGGCTGTTTGTGGATTCTCCATAATTCTGATGCAATTGCAGCCAAACAGAAATTGTTCACACTGCACAAAAACAGTTTGAATGATGAAGGACAAAATATCTGCTCTCAAAATAATTGCATGCTCTGTACCCAATAAAATTATTGTATCCTCTGCAATATGGCTGGAAGGGTGTCCTTAAAATGTAAACCTATCACTATAACACTATATTTCCTTCCAAACGGTATAAATAAACTGCAATTAATTCTGGCCCCTCCTTTGACTACTGGTTTAACTTAGTTTCTAAAAATGTTTTAAACACTAATTAAATCTGATAGATTACTGTGTAACCAACTAAAAATTAAGGACTAAAAGAGCAGTAAATGTTGACACAGGTATAGTTGATTAATCGTATAAACATGAGTTCTTTATTTGTGTTTTTTTCTTTCTTTCAGTAAGTGGAAATAAGGCTGGCATAGGCAGAATAAAAAAACGAAACTAAGGTGGGACCTGAATCATAATCACCAAAGAGAAATTAAGATGACTGGACGGCTATGGACATTTGATTCTTGCTCAGCTTCATGATTAAAAGTGTTATTGTAGGTTGAAAAATTTTATGCAGATCCATGGCTCAGAATTCATCTCATCACACGGTGGATTTCACAAGAATCACTGTGTACAGAACACCTTTAATTTTTTAACTTTATCGATGAAATTATATGTTGACTAATTTTTGGGCCCCAATAATACATATCTAAATTGCCACAAACCTGAGAGCGTTTGTGAAATTAAGGTTTAATTTTTATCTGCAGATAAATAAGTGGTGTGCTACGTACCAAACCAGTTCTAGAACTATACACATTTTCTGGTATAATGCAGAATTAAGAGAAATGCCCATTAACTTAACTTTTCCCAGTGAAGACAAAAAAACAGGATCAAGTTTTTCTGTCACTAAGGAAATGGGCATTTTAGCAGAGAGGGTCAAGTTTAAAATAGTTGAACACATGAACAATGGTTAAAAGAAGGTTGCATTTTTCACATATAAACTGATGAATAGTTGTAGAAACAGAAATATTTTTTAGCAAAAGAAAAAAGGGTTTTCATTAGAATGTAATAAATGTACGTACATAAAGCTATATCACAAAATTCATTACTGAATAATGTATTATTATTGTGATTTTACATGCGGGCTAGCCATACACACTCTTTCTTCTGTGAGCCAGCAAGAGCTTAGCTAAATAGAGAAAACCTGATGATGTCTGTGAGAATCCTGAAGCATGCAAACAAACACATCCATCATCATGGCATTACCTTACCTTACCTAACCAATATTCGCTCCATCGCACCAACAACAAGCACAAAAATCATATATATGAAAACTCATCATCATCATCATGAACATCATCATCATCATCTTCATCATCATATATACCATTTCTCTTCAAAAATAGTTTTAACTATATGTTCTCTCATCATCAACAATATAATCTCAAACCTAAGAATTTTCATATACATCTGTGAACTTACCGAGGGGAAAAGGAAAACACTTATAAAGCACAAAAAATGCTTTCAAAATGTAGTAATAATATTAAGAAAGAAAAAAAAGAGGAAGAGAAAATTAAGAAATAGGATTTGACGACTCAGAAACATTGAGGATGTCTCTTCAGGTAACTTATCTGTTGTGTAGAGGATTAGGACCTGTGTACACTTTCCTTTTGTCTGCACCAAAAACTTGGTCTCCCTCTTTGTGTGCACCGTTTCCTTCAAGGTCTGCACCATGGAAGTTAAAGGGTTTGAACTCAGAAGCAGAAGAGGAAGAAGAAGAAGCACCTTTGAATCTCTGAAATCTTGCTTTCCCTGCTGCTGCTGCTGCATGACATGGGGTGGTGCTGAAGAGTAAGAGCAAGAGAAGGAGCAGGAAGAGGATGACAAAGCTCATCTTTTGGTTCTTGCTCTTCACACAAATCATTGCATAGGGAAATATGGCACTACACTGGTTGTTTTTGGTGTCCTATTTTATGTGGGTGTGTGGTTGAGAGATGAAAAACAAAAACCTTTTGGTTTTGGTTATGTTATCAAGAAAAAGAAGGCTTTTGGTGGGGATTTATCTTTTGTATAGGAGCCTAGAAGTTTGAAGAGTAGGAAAGTCAATGCAAGGAGAGAGCCAACATGCATAGAACTTGCTGCCAAGTCTCTTAGTATATAGAAAATGTCTGGTACAAATTTCAGAGCCAAGTTTTTTCTGTTTTTGTTTTTGCTGAGAAACAAAGAAACACTAAACTCTAGTCTCTAGGCAAAGACAAACACCACATACCTCAGTGAGAGAAATTGCTTCAAAAGCAAAGAGAGAAAGAGAGAGAAATTGGGTTGGTGTTTGAGTGGGAGAAAGTGGGAATGAATGAGTAATAGAAGAAGGACAGAGAGAGATGAGGTTTTCAGTTTCTTAAACTCAGTCTCATGTGAGATGAATCATTTTGTTAATCTACTTTTTTTCAACAAAAATAAACATATGTTTTTAACACGTTTTCAGACAGATTTTCTACTGTTATTATCAAATTATGGCACTCATTTTTTTTATAACACTCAATTTAAAGGTTAACCTTTTATCATTTCCATTAGAGTCAGACTAGAACTCTCTTGCATTAATTATTTTTTCTTTTACAATTTTTTAAATTTAACCATTAATAAGTAAATGCATTAACATCTTAGATTTTTTTGGAAATCTAATTTTAGTTTTATATGAAGAATATTTTGAAATGTCACTCTGGATATTCACATGTATAACCAATATAATTAAAATGATAAATATATTAATAATGAAAAAAATATTAAAAGAATTGAGGTTAAAACATTTTTAAAAGAAAAATAATTGTGAAAAAAAAAATTCTAATGGTACTATTAACTGTATCAATTATCTGTTTTATCAACTAAATTAGTTAATTGGGCTTTATAAAACTCATTAGATATAGAAAGTGGAGCTGTAAAAGTTTGTAATTTTTTTAATGAATTTTAATCAACAAGTTAATAAAGAGGGTGTTATAGAGTAGAGTGTAATCCTAACATTTTCCCTACTTACACTCCTGAAAGAAGATATTCCCAGAAAGGAAAAGATAAGACTATGTTCTTTTTTGTTTTTTTCAGAAGGTGATAATAATAAGCATATACTTAACTTAATTGAAGTGTTTAATTAATCATGTTATGTCTTGAATAATTTTATTTTTTTCTCAAAACTTTAAATTGAATATTCAAACATGTTATACCAAATGAATCATTAACTAATCTACTACCTGTCACTGATGATGAAAAGCTTTCAGATTCAATGATTTAATTCGTTTCACCAAATGCAGCTATATGATAATGCAAACATGCTGATATATAGCCACCATATTTAACTAAATTTTCAACACCACTTTCCTCTACTTTTTTTCTTAATTATATGTATAAAGCATGATGCTAAACTTAGAAATCTTATGTTTATATACAATATTTTTTGCGGCATTAATTGTAGGTATTTGACTACTTTTTAGTCAATATTTCCTGCTTTCGACATAGATATCATCAAGGGTTATTAATTATCACGCAAATCTATATAACTAATTAGTCAACAAAATACTATAAGAAACAATTCAACATATGCACTAAAACATAAAATTAGAATGTATTTAAATTAACTTAATTTTTCTACTTTTTTTGTTATAGCGAAGCGAGTTTTATTTCTAAAGAAAATAATGTTTTTAAGATCAAGTTCTGGATAGGCTAGCTATTTAATATATATATATATATATATATATATATATATATATACTTATTGCATGGATAATATATAGTAAATGATATAATTAAAATTTAGGATAAACTTAAATACTATGTGACTTATGGTGTTATTCATCTCCGAAAGCTTACTCGTAACTAAACAACGAAAGCTTCACTAAACAACGAATGTTGCCTCCATTAATTATATACTCTTTCTGTTGCCATTTTATTTATTGATAATTGGGATTAAGACAAAATTTTATTCTTCTCTCAGTTAATCAAAATTCTTTCATTTATCGCTCTAATATTGTTCTTTCTTGATAGGAAGAAGTAATAATAAATGTGAAACTAAAATTTTGAATGAGATATAAATAAAAGCAAAAGGTTTCTGAAGACAAAAAAAGAAAAAGAAAGAAAGAGTAAGTGTTTGCAATGATAGAAAAGTAACTTTTGTGATGAATGTGATTTATGAGTCACATTAAAGAATGACACGTAAATCTTACGATGGCATGATTTAAGCCTCTTAATTCCAATAGGAAAGATTTTAATTTCACTTTGTTTTGGGGTTTTCCAATTTGGGGGCGTTGTTTTGTTGCTGATACAAAAGGGATCGATCAGAAAAAAAAAAAAAAAAAAAAAAAAACAGATGAAAAGGATATTGGAAACATAGAATTAGAGTTTCGTACGTTTGATTATGTGATATTGAATTGATATTGAATTGAATCTAATCCTGGTAGAAATTTGAGCAGACAAAGGTGTGTCAGCAATGGTGGAAAAGATAATTTGTTTGACTTCTTTCACACTTATTCACCTTGCATCATTATATGCCCCTCTATGCTCATCAAAGAAATTTTATAAGTTTCAATGTACTAAATATACATAGATAAATTAACCTATAAGTTATGATAATGTTAAATAATTTAATGTCTTTTAAATATTTGTTTTTTTTAAAACTCACATTGATTATATATTTAAAATTATAAAACTATAATCAAAGTAAGGTATACTTTTTAAAATGGACTAGAACATGAATTATTTAATATATTGCTGTTATGGTTTAATTTTAGTAAATTTTGACAAAAATAATTGTTATGGTATAAAATTATAATTTAATAATTGTTTTGAAAAGGATTCCTTTTTATATATAAAATTATTAATAATTTAATTTTTACCAAATATTATATTCATCTTACAAGACTTTTACAAAAAAAAAAAAAAAAAAAAAAATATAATT
>Ga0214543_1008132_pt1 | contig 17423 bp, 20 predicted proteins | sample CNSS2metaG_FD_160094 | JGI IMG/M metagenome (GOLD analysis project Ga0214543, IMG submission 160094) | Root nodule microbial communities from cowpea collected in UCLA plant growth center, Los Angeles, California, USA - CNSS2 | ecosystem: Host-associated > Plants > Roots > Nodule | place: USA... | reverse complement strand
AAACAAGAAATGCCTCAGTCATATCAAATCATGCATGTTCACCTAAGATGCAAAACAACAGAATCAAGCTAAACATTTGAGTACCAACAAGACATGAGCAAGTCACACAAGAAAAATAGGAATGACAGGTTGCTTTGTTGTGCTCTCTTCGAGTCTTGCGTGAAGCTGGGGCAAAGTTTTACCGAGGTCCCATGGGGTGTAGAAAATGTTCTTACTAGGACCGTGAGGCGAGTCTTTGGACAGGTGGCAAGATCTTGTTGACTTTGACATACTTTGATGGGGTGCTTCCAAGGGTTGAGACACAATGGAAGATCCATTCGAAAAAAGACTCTTTGACGCTCAAATCAGTAAGAGAGTAAGGATTTTGTATAAGAGAGAATGAGTATATGAGAGTATATGTTTTTCCTGTGAAATACTAGATTTATTTATAGGCCCTTTTGGGCCTTAGACTTATGTGATAAAACATGTAATATAATATTAACCAATATCAATGAAATAATAACTTACCTTGAATAGACAGTAACAATAATAATAATGACACATTACCCCGATATACTAAATAATATGTAAATATTTGGTGTCAAGGAACATTAAAATGATAATGTTCTAATATCGAGATGATTCACACTTACTATAAAATTCGCGGAAATTAATTAATTAAATAAATAATTAATTAATAAATGCGGGTGAGTTGTGCATTTATGACATTAATTTCTGTTATGTGTGACGTGAAAAAGTGCTAGCTCAAATGGTTGAGAGTACTTTGGTTGTGTGAGAGGACTTAGGTTCGAGTCCTAAGTAGGCCAATTATGTGTATTTTGTTATTAATGTTTTATTAATATGTTGGGCCACCCTCAAGATGAGATATGCTTGAATTGTATGTGTTAGCAAGAAACATGGGTTGGCCTGATGGTTTAGAGTTGATTTAACTTTGGCATGGTGTGGGTTCGAACCTGGGTGGACTCAAATTTAACTTTCTTTTTGCTAAAAGGTTGTGTGGCTGAATATGAATAGATGAGAAAGACCTTAGCAGAAGGAGAGTTAGGAGTGAAGTAGAGAGGGTAATTGAAGTGGTGATAAGGCAAGCCTTGGTGATCAAATGGGATTTTTCAGGTTAGGGGAGCTGAACCCGAAATTGCATGCCTTTGATCATTTTGCATGATTTGAATGTGTATATGCTATGGAATTTGCACTATATCTGTGATGAATTGGGGTTTGGGGTGTTTAGGTACTGTTTTATATGAATTCATACCTAAATTATGTGATTATAATGAGATGATGCACTGTGTAAGGGTAATTGTGCAAAACTTTGGTTTTTGGAGTCCCCATTATGGCAACATTGTGTTCATATGTGCGTGCATTATTTTCCTAATGAATGGTATGATTTGGCATGAGTTTTGAGAATGGTTACTACTGGTCGCGTGCGTAAACAGGGAGCCATTCTGCAATTTTCGCTTAGGCGAGCCAGCCTCACCTAGGCGAGGTTGGCAGAGACAAAATCCTTGTGTTACGCGATCATCTCGCGCAAGCGAGGGAGCCTAGTCCTGAGCGACAGGTCATCTCGCTCAGGCGAGTGTGCCTCGCTTAGGTGAGGATACGAGCATGTTGAAGGGTGCTAGTGGGGACATCTCGCTCAGGCGAGAGTCTCTCGCCTAGGCAAGATTTCGAGGGTGATTTGTGTTGTTTGGTGGAACTTGTTGCTTGGACGAGATGAATCATGATTCTGGGCGAGCGAGGGTCTCGCCCAAGCGAGGGTGAGCTCGCTTAAACGAGAGTACGTGTAGTGCAGTGTTTTTAGAGGCTCGCCCAAGCTAGTGGATCTAGCTTAAGCGAGATAGGCTGGACAGGTTACACAACGGAGTTTATTTTAAGGGAGTGAGGATGTTGGGAAACTTCCAAAGCAGGTGTTATTGCTATATTATTGGGATGAAGTAGAAATTAAAGCATGGTCTATAAGGCTTCTAAGAATATCTCGTTGGTGGGCTTGCTGGTGTTCCAAGGGTTGTGGCCCGGAACGTATCTTTGAGTTGTGACTCAAGATAGGGGTTAAGCACGTGGCATTCTATGGGTTGTGGCCCAGAATGACTTTTCTCGAGTTGTGGGCTCGGGATAGCGGATGAACACGAGGGACCTTGAGTTGTGGCTCGGGTTGGCGAGTGTGCCGGTGTGAGTGTGCTGGTTATGGCTAGTACAGATGGGTCCAGATGGATTGCCCTCCTCAGTGGTTGCTGATGAGTTTGGTAATCCTGGGACGTTACAGACTATGTTCATACTTGGGAACTCCACCTAGCGTTACGGTGTGTGATCCGTAGCATGGTTTCCGCACATGCTCTATCGGTTGTGGCCGATAGGTGTGGCAGCAAGGCTCCTGGAGATACTCAATAGAAGATATAGAACACTGCTCGCATGGTTGTGGCCATGAGAAGAACTCGAACGAGGTTTCCTGATGTACTTATTATGCATGGTGGTGGCCATGTGGAGGGAAGGTAACATGACTTCCATTAGGTGTATCGGGGTACATGGTGGTGGCCATGTGATGGAATTAGAGTAAGATTCTGTGGGAAAAGAAAGGATACTTGATATGGTTGTGGCCATGCAGTATAAAGAAAGAATTTGTGGTGTTGTTATGTTATTTGTACTGGTTAAACATGTATATGTATATTTGATATATATTTTTGTATGTTTTAACTGTTAGCTCACCCTATCTGCTTGTGTTTGGCGATGATCGTGTACGCGGTACATGTGAGCAGGTGATGATGCAAGTGGAACTGGTGAGGCTTAGCTACGGAGATGGGCTGATTATGGGAATTTTTATGTTTACGTTTTTTTGTTACTCTATTTTAATATAGGATGTAAAGGCTCATGGCCTACTTGACTAAACTCACCGTTTTGTATTCATGGACTTGTTGGTACTTTAAGGAAGTTTTACATTTCCCGTGTTTTGGAAAATGAGGCATTATTATAAATGAGTTTTTACATAAATGATATTGATGTATTATTTCTGTTTTATTTTGTTAAATCCGTAATATCCGGACGGGATGTTACATTTGGTATCAGAGCTTTGTTTTCAAAATGATTTTTGGGGTCTATGGGGAGTGAGCTTACCGTGTGTGTGCTTGTGAGATCATTTTGATCATTGTTTGTTATCTGACTTTTAGTATGAAGTCTTAACCAAGCTGTTTGATGTGAACAGTTACATGTGGCGTGCTAGAGCTATGGCAAATAGGAGGAGGAGGAATAATGCTGGGGTTAATGAGATCGCGCAGGCGATACATCGGATGGTAGATGTGATGCAGCCCATTGCAATGCAACCTCGAGCCGTGGTAGCACCCACACGTCCGGTGTCGATGGAGGATTTTATGAGGCATAAGCCCTCAAAATTTGCGGGCAAATCTTCTCTAGATGAAGTCGATGCTTGGCTTAAAGAGTGCGAGAAAATCTGTCGGGTGATTGATTGCACAGATGCCCAGAAGCTCTCATTCATATCTTTCCTGTTGATAGCTGATGCGGAATACTGGTGGGCAGGCATGCAGCAACTCATGCAGACTCGGGGTGAAGAGGTTACCTGGACTTCCTTCAGGGAGAGATTTCTGGAAAAATATTTTCCAACCAGTGCCAGGCATGAGAGAGAGGCGGAATTCCTCATGTTCCAGCAGGGGAACCTGACTGTGCAGGCATACACAGACAGGTTTGAATATTTGGCCAGGTTCTACACACCTACTGTTACCGAGGAATGGAGGTGCCGAAAATATGAGGGCGGGCTGAAACACGAGCTGCGCCGCTTTATTGTACCTCTCTGGATCCGGGAGTTCCCAGTTTTGGTGGAGCAGGCCAAGGCTGTAGAGCAGCTGGAGATGGGGCCCAGCAAAGGGGCTCGACCACATAAGACTACCTCTGATTCACGGCAGCAGAAGAAGCCGTATGATAGGCCACAAAGCTCGGCTAAGAAACTACAGTGCTACAACTGTGGTGAGGAGCATTATCGGAGGGATTGTCCAAAACCCTCAGGCAGTTCCAGTGGTGGTGGTGGTGGTAGCACTGGCAAGTGCTACGATTGTGATCAGACGGGCCATTTTGCACGACACTGCTCGAATAAGAAACCAGCTAGAGGTGCATTAGCAAGAAACCAGTAGGGGATCGACCTAGAGCCCCTGGTCGTGTTTTTGCCTTGACGACTACCAAGGCCGCCCAGTCAGGTAACCTAGTGCAGACTACTTGTTTTTTAGTTGACCATGTGGTTGTTGTGCTGTATGACTCAGGAGCTACCCATTCATTCGTATCCAATGAATGCGTGAGGAGGCTCGGTCTAATGATGCGAGAGCTGGCGTGCGAGTTAATTGTTGCGATTCCAGCGTCTGGAGAGGTATCCACCACGTCTGTTTGTTGAGATGCCCTATAGAGGTGGCAGACCGCAGGTTCAAGGTGAATCTCATCTGCTTACCAATGGAGGGGTTAGATGTGATTCTGGGTATAGATTGGTTGGCCAGCAACCATGTGGTGATTTATTGTGGGCAACGTAGCGTGGTGTTTCTAGATGCAGAAGGACTAGAATTAATATCATCCAACCAAGCATAGAAGGAGATAGAAGCGGGGGCTACGTGTTTTATGATAGTAGCTCAAACGGAGAAGAAGAGTACTGTAGAGAAAATTAGTTTGATTCCTATGGTAGATGAATACGCGAATGTCTTCCCTGACAAAATCCCAGAGTTGCCACCAAGCAGGGATGTGGATTTCACCACTGATCTCATCCATGGGGCTGGCCTAGTATCTATGGCACCATATCGGATGGCACCACCTGAGTTGGCAGAGTTAAAGAAGCAAATTGAGGATCTGCTTGAGAAGAACTTTATCCGACCGTGTGCATCACCATGGGGGGCACCGGTATTAGTTGTGAAAGAGAAGGATGGCAGTTCCAGGTTGTGTGTTGACTACCGGCAGCTGAATAAGTTAACAATCAAGAATAAGTACCCACTGCCGAGGATTGATGATCTACTGGACCAGTTAAGGGGAGCAGCTGTGTTCTCTAAGATTGACTTAAGGTCTGGATACCATCAGATCTTAGTCAAACTTGAGGATGTGCAGAAGACCGCATTCAGGTCTCGTTACGGCCACTATGAGTATGTGGTGATGCCGTTTGGGGTGACGAATGCGCCAACTATATTCATGGACTACATGAATAGGATATTTCAGCCATATCTGGATCAGTTTGTTGTTGTATTTATAGACGACATACTGATATATTCTGAGAATAAAGAAGAACATGCGGATCATCTGCGAGTGGTCTTAGAGGTACTCAGAGAGCATAAGCTTTATGGGAAGTTATCAAAGTGTGAGTTTTGGCTTGATGAGGTGCATTTCTTTGGCCATGTAATCTCAGCTCAAGGAATCTCGGTGGACCCAGCAAAGGTTGAAACAATGTTGAAGTGGGAAAGGCCGCAAACTGTGACCGAGGTGAGAAGCTTCTTGGGCCTGGCAGGGTATTACAGGCGCTTTGTGGAAGGGTTCTCCAAGATGGTGAGTCCATTAACTCAACTCACCAGGAAGGACCAGCCCTTTTCATGGACAGACGAGTGTGAGATATGTTTTGAGGATATGAAGAGGAGATTGACCACTGCACCTATCTTAGCTATCCCTGATACAGCCAAGATGTTTGAGGTGTACTGCGATGCTTCATACCAGGGTTTGAGGTGTGTGTTGATGCAGGAGAAACGACCTGTTGCTTATGCATCTCGTCAGCTGAAGGTACACAAAAAGAACTATCCTACACATGATTTGGAGTTGGCTGCGGTAGTTTTTGCTCTCAAGACGTGGAGGCATTACTTGTATGGTTCACAGTTTCAAGTGTTCAGTGATCATAAAAGTTTGAAGTACTTATTTGATCATAAAGAGCTGAATATGAGACAGAGGCGTTGGATGGAGTATTTAAAAGATTATGATTTTGAGCTTTTATACCACCCAGGTAAAGCCAATGTAGTTGCTGACGCTCTGAGTCGGAAGAGAGTTCATATGTCGGCTATGATGATGAAGAAGTTGGAGCTTATAGAGAAACTGCGAGATGTGAACTTGAACCTATACACAGGTGTTGATCACATACAGTGCAACATGTTGCAAATCACTAATGAGTTCTTGAATGAGGTCAGGGAGGAACAGGGTAAGGATCAAGAACTGCAGCAGATTGTGAGTGAGTTAGGCACCGAGAAGAGAAAAGACTTCAGGATGGACAGAGATGGTATCCTGAGATTCAGAGAGAGGGTGTGTGTACCTCGAGTCGGGTTTTGAGAAAGATGCTCTTGGATGAAGGGCATAAGAGTCGTCTTAGCATACATCCATGTATGATTAAGATGTATAAGGACTTGAAAGCGACATTCCGGTGGACGGGTATGAAGACTGATGTGGCCGACTATGTTGCCTCTTGTTTAGTATGCCAGAAGGCAAAAATTGAGCACCAGAGGCTGGGTGGTACGTTAGAGCCTCTTGACATTCCCCAGTGGAAATGGGATAGCATTTCCTTGGATTTTGTCACGCACTTGCCATGGTCTGTGAGAGGACATGACTCGATCTGGGTTATTGTAGACAGATTGACGAAGTGTGCTCATTTCCTACCAATCAATCAGAAGATGTCATTGGATAAGATGGCAGAGTTATATGTCAGGGAGATCGTTAGACTTCATGGTGTGCTAGAGAGTATTGTGTCGGATAGGGATCCGAGGTTCACTTCCAGGTTTTGGCAGTCTTTGCAGAATGCCTTAGGCACGCAGCTGAGAATGAGCTCAGCATATCATCCTCAGACTGATGGGCAGTCTGAGAGAACCATACAATCACTGGAGGATCTACTGAGGACTTGTGTGTTGGATCATCTGGGTACGTGGAGTGATATGTTGCCCTTGGTGGAGTTCACGTACAATAATAGCTACCATTCCAGCATTGGGATGGCACCATACGAGGCACTGTATGGTAGGAGATGCAAAACTCCGCTGTGTTGGCAACATGATGAAGAGTCTGTGAGGCTTAGCTATAGAGAGGGGCTTATTATGGGAATTTTTATGTTTACGTTTTTTTGTTACTCTATTTTAATATAGGATGTAAAGGCTCATGGCCTACTTGACTAAACTCACCGTTTTGTATTCATGGACTTGTTGGTACTTTAATGAAGTTTTACTTTTCCCGTGTTTTGGGAAATGAGGCATTATTATTAAATGAGTTTTTACATAAATGATGTTGATGTATTATTTCTGTTTTATTTTGTTAAATCCATAATATCCGGACGGGATGTTACACTTACCATTAATATGTGAGTATGTGTCTTAATAAATGTAGCTTAAAATATTTTGTGATCTTTTTGTGAGGTTAACTTGGCCTTATTATGAGATGTTCAAATTTGCTAATTTTCACATCAATGTGGAGATTTAAGGGAGATAGCACTGCATTACTAAAATATTTGCTCCTCATGTGCATGAACCATTTTGTTTTTTCAACTACAATCCTCTGTGAGATTCTTGAAAATGTATGATTGGTGAAGTTTATTATAAAAGAAAAAAGTGAAGAACCTGCATTGTTATGCCTCCTCTGTTAAAATTTATATATATATATATATAATAATAATAATAATTATTAATAATTTTAAATAATAGTAATTATTATAAAAATAATAATAATTTAATACAATTTATCTTTTTTATTAAAATTTATTAAATAATAGTTTTTAAAATTTAATATCTTTAACTAATCTAAAAATCATTTCATATAGTTTTACTATCAAGAATATTCTGATAATTTTCAAATTCTATCTATTAAAACATTTTTTTAATCTATCACATCTTTCAAATTACTTACTAACATTACCTTAGTGAATTATTGATTTATCTCTTCATCTTATCTTTTTGAATATTTATCACATTAGTTAATATTTTATTATGTAGAGTTTAAATTTTAATTTATATTTTTATAAACCTAGAATTGGTGTCTCGTATATTATATTTTTCAAAGAAATTATTGATTTTAAGTGATTATATACATTTCAAAATAGTGAAACAAACCTACTAAAATTGTGGTGATTAAAACTTGATATAAATTCAAACTAGTATAAGATTTTGTGGTGTCGTTCTTTCTTACCTTCTTATATTTTCATTCTATAACACCACATTTAATTAATAAAGTTAATTAAAGAAAATGTCACACAATATAATATAAGAAGCAAGATCAATAGAGTATAATATCATTCCTACAAATATCCAAAGTACTTATAAGACAATAATTGAGGCACACCACGATGCCGGTACCAAACGGGGTAGAAAGTCTTAAGTATCCAAAATACAGTACTAATAATGTAATACATGGGCCACAACCCTAACAAAAGACATAATGAGTAGAGTCCAAGTCCAGATGACTAAGCAGCGGAACCTCCATCACCCTGTTGGCCACGAGGATTTCTCGCATCTGCTCACATCAATAAATTGATGATCATCGCAAGAAGAGAGAACCACACAAGCAAAACATACAATAAACAAAAGGGCAAGCTAGAGCAAAAAAGAATTTATCATACAATTATCTACATTTTCACAGTCAAATATACACATATCATCCAATCATGTTATGACTTGCAACCAATACACTAAGACTCAGACTCGACTCATCCGGATACATATAATTAGTCGGATTCAGCGGATGCTTGCACTTGTGGTGGACTTTCCTGCTCTACCGAGCTAATTGTTACAATGTCTCACCCCCACACACAAGGTTAGCCCTTAATGAGTTTCGAGCCTCCTGTTACTCTCACAACTAGAGTCAGTTCACTATATGTAAGACTAACTGATCCTTTGAGTGTCAGGATGCAACGTTACCTTGAATCCTTACTAAATTATATAGATGGGGCACCACCATGAACTCCCACTAACAGGGGTCATGGAATTACGTCCCGACCAACTGAGGCACCACCATGAGGTCTCACCTAGAGGCCCATGGAATTACACCCTAACCAAACCAACATCATGTTCCACCAATCAAGTAAATACTTATCATGCATATGAGGCTCATGCCAACCTTCATAACCAACCCTCATTCGTATACCAAGTCAAAACCATACCAAACTCATCATTTTCATTCCATGAAACAATCCATACATGCGACATGCCCAAATCATGTTAAACTCATCCATCACAGACCATGAATCATCACACTCATACAAAATCACTCAATTCATACTTTAAAAGCAAGATCAATACAAACATATAGCCAACATTTGAGAGCAGAGAAATGATAGAACAAGCTACATTCTTGCCCAACTTCTCGCTCAGGCAGAAAGGTCTCGCTCAGGCGAGAGGGACTCTCGCTCAGGTGAGCTCCTTTCGCTAGGCGAGAGCTCGACAAACAAGAACAGTGGCCCTCTGCACTTGCTTGCTTAGGCGAGACCTCCTCGCCTGAGCGAGACATTCTCTCGCTTAAAACGAAGATTGGTCGCCTTAGCGACAGCTCGGGCAAAGGACCTAGGCGAGTGATGAGTTCAAATTTTTGCCCTCATTTAATATTTAATTTTGGGGATTTAATTGAATTTTTTGTGCTTAAAGATTGATTTAATTAGGATTTGTGATTATTGGATTTATTGAGGAAGTTTGGTAAAAGTGGCGTAAAAATTGATTTTAGTTGCATAAAATATTATTTGGATATTCTAACGTTTGTTAATGCAACTGGAATTTATTTTTTTGGTCATTAATAGTGTGGATTTAAAATATTCAAAGTTACAAAATAAGTCCAAAATCAGGAAATTCTGGAAAAGAATAAATCAGGAGCTAAATGCACCCCTAGTTTTTCTTTGCACACTCCTTCTAAAGTGGACCACCAAAAACCTTGTTCTGCACCCCCAGTTTTCACTAAGTTGCACCCCTCCTACCACTTAAACTCCACTCAACCAGATCATGCCATGTGGCAATCCCCACTTTTTAAAATTAGCCAACCAGAACAAGCCACGTGTCATAATCCTCCACTCACCAAATTGACCACTCAGATCTTGCCACGTCATCATCTCCTCCATCTCATACATGAAACCCTAACCCTAATTTTCCTCCTCTCCTTCCATCACCATGGCAGCCGCCACCCTAGCCGCCAATCTTGCCAGAGTTTGGAGCAGCGCCGTCACGAACACCACCACGTTCGCACCACCACGTCGGAAGCAGCAACCACCGCGAGCTTTCCCGCAACCACCAGCGCACCACCTCCACGCAGCCTTGTCGCTGGAATCTGCACCACGCCATCAAGCAACCGCCGCAACACCATCTTCTTCGTTCGCACAGCAGCAGCCACCACGACGCAACTCGCCGAAAATCTGACCACCATCACCAAGAGCTAGAACCAGAAACGTGCACCGCAGCAGCGCACGTCACTGCAACTCGCCGAAAACAGCACCGTCCCTGCAGAACCATGGCAGCACCACCAGTCACGGTCGCGCTTCATCCCTGCACCAGCACGCACCAGATTGGAGAAGAAGAACCACCGCATCTGCAACACTTCCCGCGAACCAGAACAGCACCACGTCCATGGCAGCAACACCTCGCTGGCAGCCTCCATTCCCGCAACCTTTACGCACCATCGCAGCAGCCATGGCAGCCATTGCTCCGCCACCGTCAAGCCTCACCGGAGAAGGAGGAGCCACGCCGTCAGCCGCACCATTGCAGCACCCACAAGCCTCCATGAAACCCTAAACGCAGCAAACCCTAGTCTGGAGAGAGAAAGTGCATTCTGCGCCACGTGTCAGCATCTGATAGGCAGTCAACTGGTCAAACTCTGGTCAACTGGTCAAACTCTGGTCAAACTCTGGTCAAAACTGTAAAAATGGTTAAATAAGAGGGACATAATTAGAAATTAGACAGAAATTAAGTTGCTAATTAATTAAATAAAAATAAAAGATTTTAGCAACTGACAGATAAAGCCCAAAGTCCAGTGGAAGCCTATATAAAGAGACTTAAGGGAGCAGAAGCGGGACAACATCAGACACTTAGAACTCTCTGGTTTTGGCAGACACCGTCATCCATCACATATCTCATTCTCTCTTCTCTTTTTATATTTCTTTCCTTCATATCATCATGTATTCCATCAAAGCCATGGAGGGCTAAGCTTTTAGGGTTGATTCCACTGTAATTTCTTAAATGGATTTTGAGGTTAGATGAATTTATGTGTTTGTTATTTTGATTATTGTTGTGGTTTTTTTTATCTATGTCCTTTGCTTCTTAATCGAATAGAAAATAATGATTTTAAATCTACATGCATGATAATCATATGAGTTAAAAGGTTTTTAAATTAAATTGAGACTTTACTTTGATTTTATTTAGAAACTTTCATTTGATTAAATAAGTTTTTGCCAATAATTGAGACTTTACTTTAATTAGTGGTAATTACTTTAACTAAAATTAGTCAAGACTTTACTTTGATTAATTAAGTTTTCTATTTGGTGAAGAAACAAAGGAATAGACATGATTAGTCGTAGTAAAATTAATTGAGACTGTACTTTGATTGAATTTACTATGGACAATCTAACAATTCTCACTTTTAATTGAGACTGTACTTTAATTAAAAGTGAGGATGTCAACAAATGAATTGAGTCTTTACATTGATTGATTTGTAAATCAATAACAATAATTAATTTAACAATAATCTCTAGATAACCAATGAAGAATCTTATTTAGAAAAAGCAGTGGAATTAACCTATTTACTATTACTGTGTTTACAATCTTTCGTGTCATTTTCTTTGCACATCAAAATCCTCCTATTTTTATAGTCACTAGTTTTAATTGCATTTTTAAGAATCAAATATTTGAGATCAATTCCGTATTCGTTGTGAGACGACTCAGGGTTATCTTAACCCTAACTATTTTGTTCACTACTAACTGGCAATACTGAAGTTGCTAAAGTAGTGGTAATTTGATCGCCTAACGACAGTGATATCAGCGAGTCTTTGCTAGTCTCGCCTAGGAGAGACAAGCTCGCTTGGGCGAGATTATCAGCTCCCGCCACTATTCGTACCTGTAGCAGCCATACATTCACACCCAAAACACAGAGCAAAGCATTTTATTTAATCACAACAACATACACTTCATACAAACTCGAGGTAGATAAAAAATAAGCCACCGATTATAAAATACGAGGAACCCTAGCTCCTCTTACCTGGAAAAGGATCAGCCAAACAACTCCAACACTAAAGCGAATGAGTACAAGAGCTCTCAGAGCAGATTTAGGAGCTGAAAACCCTAATATATATGAGGCACGAGATTACTATACAGAATCCTATCAGAAAACACGAAGAACCAAACCAGAGAGGAAGAGTATGAGTTGGCGAACAACTTACGTGAGCAGAAACGAGGTCGAGCCAAACTTGAACCTGATTGAACTTCAAAACCCTAGCAGAGCTCTAGGGAGGAAAAATGAGAGTAAGCTACGAGCTGCTTTGCAAGAATGACAATAGTGGAAGGGGTTTGGTTGCCTTAGGGGCCTTGTACACCCTATGGGTCAGTCCTTAGGCCCATTAGATTGAGGCAGCTCTTAAAATAAAGGGTTGGAAAATAACAAAGGAAATTAGTGGGCCTTACATTCTCCCCAACAAGAAAATTTTTGACCTCGAAAATGAAAACTTAATAGGAAAATAGATGTGGATGTGACTTCCTCATATCCTCCTCTAACTCCCAAGTAGATTCACTTGTCCTCCGATCCCAGATGACTTTGACAAGACTGGGTGACTTTCCTCGATGTTCCTATACTCGGCTATCCTCTAAGGCCACTGGTGGTACTTCCATGGTGAGATCTTCCCTAATCTGTACATCATCGGCGTCTATCACATGAGATGGGTCAAACACGTATTTCCTCAATTGTGACACGTGAAATACCGGATGGAGGTTTGCCAACTGAGGAGGCAAAGCTATCTCGTAAGCCACCGGCCCAATCCTCCTCGAGATCTGATAAGGACCAAGGAACTTAGGAGAAAGTTTCCTTGTGCAGAGAGCCCTTCCCACACCAGTGGTTCGGGTCACCCTCAAGAACACATGATCTTCGACTACGAATTCCAAAGGTCTCTTCCTGCGGTCTGCATAGGCCTTCTGCCTACTCTGAGAAGCCTGCATTCTATCCCTCACCATTCTCACTTTCTTAGTGGTCTGCTCCAATAACTTTGGCCCAACCAATATTACTTCCCCATCCTGATACCAACACAGAGGGGTGCTACACTTCCTGTCGTATAGAGCCTCGTATGGTGCCATGCCAATACTTGCATGGAAGTTATTATTGTAGGTGAACTCTATCAGCAGTAACACTTCATCTCACGCACCCAAGTGATCCAGCACACATGTTCTCAACAAGTCCTCGAGCGATTGGATAGTCCTCTCAGATTTTCCATCGGTCTGGGGATGATAGGTCGAACTCTGCAAGGTCTGCCAAAACCGTGAAGTGAATTGTGGATCCCTGTTTGATACAATGCTCGAGGGTACTCCATGCAGCCTCACAATTTCCTTAATGTACAACTAGGCCAACTTGGTCATGGACATCCTCAAGTTCATCGCCAAGAAATGGGCACTCTTGGTCAGTCGGTCCATTATGACCCATATGGTATCATGCCCTCTAAAAGTTCGTGACAAATGGGTCACAAAATTCTTAGCGATGTTATCCCATTTCCACAGCGGTATTTTCAAAGGCTTAGAATTCCACCAGGTCTTTGATGCTCCACCTTTGCCTTCTGACATGTCAGATAGGCTGATACAAATAGAGCTACATCTTTCTTCATTTTCTGCCACCAGAAGGTTTCCTTGAGGTTTTGATACATCTTAGTCATGCCAGGATGCAAACTAAGACGACTTTTGTGTCCTTCCTCAGGGATTAACCGCTCTGCATCATCTGGTATACACATTCTACCCTAGAATCTCAGTATACCGTAACTTCCCAGGACAAAATCCCTTGCTTCTTCTGATCCAAGTTGTTCTCTAACTCTGTTCAAACCAACATCCAATAACTGTCTTTCCCTGACTGAGTTCAAGAAGTCACTAGATATGGTCAGGGTACTACATCTAATGAACTCTGATCCCAACTCCATCTGTAGCTTCATATCCCTGAATTTCTCTAACAGTTCCACCTCCTTGATCATGAGGTGTGTTGTATGTATCGTCTTCCTACTCAAGGCATCAGCTACCACATTTGCCTTCCCTGGGTGGTATAGGAGCTCGAAATCATAGTCCTTCAGAAATTCCATCCATCTTCTCTGTCTCATGTTCAACTTCTTCTGATCGAATAAATATTTGAGACTCTTGTGGTCATTGAATACACGAAACTGAGCACCATAAAGATAGTGCTTCAAGATCTTCTAGGCGAACACGATGGCTGCTAACTCCAGGTCATGAGTGGGGTAGTTTCTCTCATGTACCTTAAGCTACCTTGACGCATACGCCACTACTTTCTTCTCTTGCATCAAACACAATCAAGTCCTAGGTGAGAGGCATCACAATAAACCTCAAAAGGTTTACCAACATCAGGAATCACCAAGATTGGAGCACTCGTCAACCTTCGCTTTAGCTCTTAGAAGCTTTCCTCACACTTATCCGTCCAAGTTAAAGGTTGATCCTTCCGGGTAAGCTGTGTCAAGGGCGCCACTATCTTGGAGAATCATTCTATGAATCTCTTGTAGTAGCCAACCAAACCCACGAAACTCCTTATCTCCGTCACTGACTTGGGACTCTCCCACTTTACCACTGCCTCAACCTTTGCCGGATCCACTGCAATGCTCTATGCATATATCACATGGCTCAAAAACTGCACCTCATTCATCCAGAACTCGCACTTGGACAACTTAGCATACAACTATTTCTCCCTCAAAATACCAAGCACTAAACTCAGGTGTTTTGCATGTTCCTCCTGAGTTCTAGAATAAATAAAAATGTCGCCTATGAAGACTACGACAAACTTATCTAGGAACGGTATGGAGATCTAGTTCATGTAGTCCATGAACACTGTCGGAGCATTGGTCACACCAAAAGGCATGAAAACATACTCGTAGTGTCCATATCGGGATCGGAAGGTTGTCTTATGTACATCATCCACCTTCACTAGGATCTGATGGTATCCCAACCGCAAATCAATCTTCGAGAACAGCGACGATCCATGCAACTGATCCATGAAGTCTTCAATTCTCGGAAGGGGATACTTATTCTTAATGGTTATCTTGTTTAGCTGTCTGTAGTCCACACACAGACATGAACTTCCATCCTTCTTCTTCACCACCTACATTGGCGCTCCTAAGATGAAGTATTAGGTCGTATGAACTGTTTTCCTAACAACTCCTCTATCTGCTTCTTGAGTTCCACTAACTCCGCCAGAGCCATACAGTATGGAGCCATCGACAGTGGACCGGTTCCTGGCACTAGGTCAATTGAGAATTCCACCTCTCTACTGAGAGGCAATCTTGGTACTTCTTCCGGAAACACATCTTCAAACTCGTGTACCACAGTTATAACTGATGTCCCTTCTTCCTTCTGTACCTCTAGATGCGTGAAGATGATGAAACACTGGGCGCCTTCTTGCATTTCCTTCATAACCCTTTGAGAGGATACCAACTCAGGCTCCTCTGAGTTGGGAAATAGTAACCTCTTCTCTCAACAATCGATAAGAATGCGATTGGCAGAGAGTCAATCCATCCCCAAGATCACCTGTAACTTTTGGGAGGTAGACATATCAGATTCACCTTGTACCTGCGTCCTTCCACTTCCACTGGACATCTAGCGCACAAGGACGACGTCCTGAGCAAACCCGATGTCGGAGTAGATATCACAAGTTCACACTACAGCTCACACACTAATAGACCCAACCGTTTCACACATGCATCTGACACAAAGGAGTGTGTCACTCCAGAATCATACAACATACAACATTTCACCCCAGCAATCACACAATACCCTAAAACCAGGTTACCTGAGCCTACAGCCTCTGCTCCCTTCATAACGTAGACTTTGCCCGTCGCCTGAGGCTTGTTGCCGTTGTTCCTCTATTGGTGCTGGGTAGGAGTCTGCAATGGAGGTCGTACCACTGCTCTAGCAAGGGAGGGGCAGTCCTTGCCAAAGTGGCCTTCCTTGCCGCAATTGTTGCATCGGTAGTAACCCTTCATATGTGGACACACGCTCCTCAGATGAGGGTGATAACATTGTCGTTGACGCGATCAAATTAATACTACTAAACTATAGCAACTTGAGTATTGCTAAGATAGTAGTCAATAAAATAGAACGGTAAAGTAACCCTAAGTCGTCTCCCAACGAACACAGAATTGATTTTTAACACATTAGTTCTTATAAAACTATACAAATGAGTTAGTCAAATAAAATAAAAATATAGGGGATTAAGATGAACAAATATAGAAATAGAAAAGATAAAAAGAGATAAAAACAATTGTAAAGAAAATAGATTGATTCCATTGTTTTTTCAAAATAGATTCATCATCGGTTATCTAAAGATTATTGCTCAATTAATTATTGTTATAGATTTACAAATTAATCAATGTAAAGTCTAAATTAATTTGTTGGCATTCTCACTTTTAATTAAAGTACAATCTCAATTAAAAGTGAGAATTTTTAGATTATCCACAGTAAATTCAACCAAAGTACAGTCTCAATCAAATTTTACTATGCCTAATCATGTCTATTCTTTTATCTCCTCACCAAATAAAAAGCTTAATTAATCAAAGTAAAGTCTCAATTAATTGTAGTTAGAGTAAATACCTTTAATCAAAGTAAAGTCTCAATTATTGGTAAAAACTCATTTAATCGTATGAAAGTTTCTAAATAAAATCAAAGTAAAGTCTCAATTCAATTTAAAAACTCTTGGACTCATATGACCAACATGCATATAGATTTAAAATCATTACTTCTTACGTGATTCAAAGATAAAAGACATAGATGAATGAAAACCTCAAGAATAATAAAAAGAACAAAGAAATTAATTGATCTAACCTCAAAATCCAATTAAGAAATTACAATGGAATTAACCCAAGAAGTTTACAACTCCATGAATGCAAAATAAAGAGAGAAGAATAAAGAGAAGAAAAGAGAGAGAAAGAAATTAGGTCCCCCTAAGGGTTCCTCAATTCCGACGTGCCGAGTTTGTCCTTTTCTGCTTCTCCCTTGGTCTCTTTATATAGGAATTGAACTGGGCTTTTCTGTTGCTAAAATCTCTCAAATAACTTTTAAAATAAAGATAAAGATAAATATTTAAAAATATTTGGAGAGATATAGACTATTTGACAAATATAATTGGTTGATAATATCAATATCTAATGTAATTTAATTAATTAATTAATTAAAGATATATGATAAATTATCAGCAATTAGTATTTGTATTAATTTTCCAAATCAACCCTTTGCAATCTCCTTAAATTATCTTCTAAATAATCCAATATCTTCAAGATATAT
>Ga0214543_1008129_pt1 | contig 17427 bp, 6 predicted proteins | sample CNSS2metaG_FD_160094 | JGI IMG/M metagenome (GOLD analysis project Ga0214543, IMG submission 160094) | Root nodule microbial communities from cowpea collected in UCLA plant growth center, Los Angeles, California, USA - CNSS2 | ecosystem: Host-associated > Plants > Roots > Nodule | place: USA... | reverse complement strand
TTTTTTCATTTCTCTATTTTGTATTTTCATCTCTTTTTTAACTCTTCCTTTTTATCTCAATTTTTACCTTCAATATCACTTTTTTTTCAAAATAAAATTGCACCATGGTAAAATTGATGAGTTAAAGAACATTTTAGATTAATTAATTTTTTCTTCTGAATTGGTTTATTTTGTACCTTTTTTTAAAACATATGTTTTCCTCTTACATGTAGTAACTTTTACTGTGTACCGCTAGGCGATGAGAAGTTCATATTTTTCTTAATAGGTGAGAGGTGATAAATTTATATTAGAAAAAAATATGATAAGAGTAAATGTGTTCTACTAGATGGTGACAAATTCATATTTTTTTTCTAAATAAGTGAGATGTGAAATTTATATTAAAAAAATTATGATAAAGAGTAAAATATTTTTTTTTTCAAGAAGAAAACTTGTGCTGCAAGTACATCAATTAAACTTGAAAAATTTCATGAGAATCCAAAAATTAAAGACTACGAAAAACAACTATCTAAAGTTCTTAGAATTATATATAATGAATTTGAAAAATATAATTTGACATCTCTAAATTTTTTTCCAATTCTGTCAATATATATATATATATATATATATATATATATATATATATAATAATCATATATTAATTATATATAATAATAATAATTATACGTATATATAAATAATAACTATAATAATTATTATTATTATATAATAGAATATATATAATAATTATATATTAATTATACGTATATTATGATAAACCGTATATTATAATATAATTATATATATATATATATGTATATTTTTATATATATATATATATATTATAATAATTATACATATATATTTAATTACTATTTTTTAAATATTAATAATAATAATTATAATTATTATAATAATTAGTATTTTATAATAATAATAATAATATTATTATTATTATTTAAATAAATATCTTTTGTAAATGAATTAATTATATAAAATAAAAAAATTTAAATAAATGTGAAGATATCAATTAAATTGTCTATATTATAAATTATTTTAAGTTATCATTGAGAATAATAATAATTTATTTAAGTTATTAATGATAATATTAATAAATTATATTTTCTAATTTTAAATAACATTTTTAATTTTATTTTAATACTATTTTTTTATTTAGGGTAAAGTGGTAATCATACAATTTATTTTATTAAAAATTATAATTTATTAAATTTTATGAATTATATCATACACAAACTTTTATGAATTTTTACACATATTCATCCAAATCATACCATCTTTTCCTTAATCCAAACAATCTCATTTTTACCTACAAATCAACTAAAATCAATCCAAATTCACTCTACTAAATTCACACATCACTCCAAACACAAAATTAAAGACCTTAGAGAGCATAAAGATTACATATAAATACACATTTAAAGTGAGACATTGGATTTAATAAAAACATTAAAAGAGGGAAAAGAGCTTTAAAGAAACTTAAAAGTTGACAGGTTGGAAACTAGAGAAGGGACCAACCTACATAAAGAAATAAAAACTGATGATACTCAATCCAAACACAACATTAAAGATTTTAGAGAGCATAAAGATCGCAGATGAATATGCATTTAAAGTAAGACATTGGATTTAATGAAAACATTAAAAGAGGGAAGAGATCTTTAAAGAAACTTAAAAGTTGGCAGGTTGGAAACTACAGAAGGGAGCCAACCTACATAAAGAAATAAGAACTGATGATAAAGAGAGATCACATTGAATACTCGTTGAGAGGTCTCCTACCTCCTAGCTAAAATAATAAACAAATAAATTAAACATTAAAACTATTCAAACATCATTATAATATTTAAAAAGATTAAATTGTCCACTAATACAATTTTTTTTTTGGAATAACAATAACAAATAAAATTTAAGGGAGACAATAGCAACTAACAAATGGTTGTTGTTGGTGGATTGTGAGTTAACTACCTAAAACCCAACTCGAATTAATTTAACTTGATTAAGTAGATTAAATTTGACTCAAATTTAAAAAAAAGGTTTAATTACTCTTTTGGTTTATAATTTTTTTTAAAAATATTACGTTGATGCTCTAGTTTTTTTTCTGTCTCGATTCAGTCTTAATTTTTGAAAAATCGATGCAATTTAATCATTTTTGTTAAATTTTTTGAAACGATTTAAGGATTTTTCATCAAAATTGACACTAGGATTATATTAATTATACCAATAAAATAAATAATATTTATTAACAACTTTAATTTTGATGAAAAAAATTCATGATTCGATTTAAGAAATTTAACAAAAATAATTAAATTGCATCAATTTTTCATAAATAAAAAACTAATTAAAACTAAAAAAAGTTAAAAACCAACTCCAATATAATATAAAAATAAGACTCTTAAACCTATTAGGACTATCACGATTAATGTTTTTATTTTAAATTTGAATGTATTAATCATAATTATATGTTTTCTTGAAACATACTTATCTGGATGGACCAAATGGTGTCTCCTTTTGATTTTAAAAAAACTATGAACATAAATTGTACACAGAGACCAAACCAACTAAGAGTATATTCCGTATCCCCAAAAACACGCGTAAGCAAGCTTCATTTTCCAACGTAAGGATGATGCTTTGATTTTGTTGAAAAAGGGGGAGTTGGAGTTCTTATCCATTGATGATTCATTAGTGCGTGGCAAATAGGTATTATGATATGAGCATGTCTCTCAATTCTTCAACACCCAAAATGAAGCGTTTAAGAAAGGGCAAAAGTTAGGGAAAAATAAGCTTTGAGTATACGAAAGTGTTGACTTTTGCTTTGATCGGAAAAGAAAAGGAAGGAACGTGGGTATGTATTTCTGGGTACCCCACTTGGTGTACCATCCTTGAATGGAATGGTTCAACAAAGGTGACCCACTGTTGAATAATTTGTGTGTGTGTTTGTGTTTGAGTAAGTCTCACATCATTGCACGTTTTATGAAGTATGTTTATATAATGTCTTGTGACTTGTGAGCAACTACTGCTCATTTTGCAACTTTGCATGTGTGCCCCATCATCAGGTACCCTCCCACCACACAAAACAAGTCATAGATTAATCTTTATGTTGCTGGGGTACACGGAGTTTTCATTTGTATATAAATAGAATTACACATTAATGCTTTGTTTTGGATTCTGATTAGAGCCCAACAAAGAAGGGGAAAATAGTGAAAAGTAAACTTTTTAGATGAGAGAGAAGAAAGTAAGAAAGAAAGGAGAGTAAGTAAAATGTTTGTAATTGATTTTGTTGATGTAGTAAAATAAATTATTTTATTTATTTATTATAATATTTTATAGTAATTATTTATTATATTATAATGGAAAAACGTAAACATTTTATTATATTTACTATATATATTGTTAATTATATCTTATACATAAATATATTTTTTTAAAATCTTTTCAAAAAAATAATGTCAAATGTTTTTTTATTTTAAAGTTGTTTTCTGGAATTTTTTTCTTCATTTTTGACTTATCATGTCCTCCTAATTCCTCATTTGGAAAGAAATAACATAAATGTATTGATGTGGTAGATTGCCGATGTTAGTGGATCCTTAATGGACTGAATGGTATGTCTTAAGTCAGGGGGCTTTCTTCATGCATTTTCAAAATTTTTCTGTTTCTCCAAAACTTTTTCAAATTCCAAAATTATACTTTTTGATCAATGCTAGCAAAATCACAAATTACGTTCCAAAAATTACTTTATATATATATATATATATATATATATATATATATATATATATATATATATATATTCCGGATATATTCCGATTATATAATTTTCTTAATTAGATTTTGATATCCAGTACTATCACTTTTAAGAGTTCAGATTTTTATACAAGTCAAAGTTAAAAGGGTATTTTAGATAATTTTTAAAATGTGAGGGTCTAAAGAAATTGTTGGCTGTGCAGGAAAAAACAGCCGAAGTTAATTATTTACTTTGGGTAAGATCTTTCGCATTCAATTGGTTTTTGTGAATATAAAGTCAAAATAAAATTATGACAAATAAGCTAGGTGGATCTTCACTAGAGAAATTATATATATTAAATTTTACATGTTAATTAGAAATTATGAACAGTAATAAGATATGTAACAAACTTTATACACTGATGAGGGAAATATATATTCTGCAGAGATTGAGTTAATCCAATATCAGGGTTATGAATCTTGCTTAAGTCCAATTTATAACAATCAGTGAATGATTTTTGGAAGGTTAGAGAAAATACATAATATTTGAATCAATATTTAAATATACAATACTAGTTATGATTTTTTTGAAGTTCATGAAATCCTTTAATTAATTGTAAATCTATAAAAATCCTTTTAAAAATTAAAATTTCATATATAATAAAAAAATTTAACATTTAAATAACAAAAATATTAATTATAAAAGACTTCTTTAAAATGGATGTTATATATATATATATATATATATATATATATATATATATATATATATATTACAAAAATTTTCAAAATTTACCTTTTTTCATGTAAGTTTCTAAAATAGTCTCACTTAAATACATAATATTTGAAGTGGGATATTTTTATATTTTAAATTTTTTAGGAGATAATTATTAAATATTCTTTTGAAAGATAACCGACATTGAAAAATGAACAAACGAAAATACAGAGGTTGAAAACAGTGAAAGAGCAGCACGACAATGGTAACAGATTTGTATTAGTGGCAACATTTAAAACTAATTTAGAAAATGTTTTCAGCAAGCAATTTAAAAAAAGACCAGATCAACAACACAACAATATCGAAGGAAAATAATTCGAGTAACAATATGATATATATATATATATATATATATTTCCAGCTTCTTCACTTGTTCAATGATCTGTTATTGTATTAAAACAATTATAATAATATACTCATAAGCATAAAATAAAATAAAAATGAAAAAATTATGATTATATATTTAATGACAAATTTATATAGAAATAATTCTACTGCTATAGAAAACGTCATGACATTCACATGACAAATATAAGAAATGCTATTTATTTAATTAATTTATTAATAATTATAAAAACTCAAATTTTACTTTATTATCCTTTTCATTATGCAAAAAGAAAAAACAGCAAAATTATTTGCAACACTTACACAGTGTTAAAAATTAAAAAATTAAAGCAATAAAACAACATTTTAACAAATATTAACAAAAGGATAAAAGAATATTTTCTCAAGCTAAACATATCTTTCCGCGCTTTCTTTGGGGTAAAATTCTGAAGCTAAATTGTTTCTTCTGCCATTCATATTTATTCTGCAAAAGAAACAAATCAGATAATGCATAATTTTGTAATCAAACTGCAAATGAGATGTGCACCATAGGAATGTGGGAGTTCAAATAAAACTCACTCATGGGACAGAAATACACAACGACCCTTTCCTTCTTTTAGCATAAATCAGGTAAGAGAACAAAGGCACCTTGCAACTTTTTTGGGTTGAAATCCTCATTTCTAATGCAATGAAGAAAGTAAAATAAAGTTACTGGCACTAATGAGCCAATAGTCGTGGTGCAGTGGACCTTCTCAGCATGGCAAAACAATGTGAGCACCCAAGAACATACAAATCAAAATTGATTCCCTTCAAGAATCCCACAATTTAAAAGAGTAAAAACGTAACAAACCATAATACTAGATCCCAAGTGAGTAAAAACATTCCAAAATGAAAATAGTGTTCCATCACGGAAAGTTTTTTAGTTTCCGTGTTGTGTCAATCTGCGTAGCTTACATACGAACAAAATTACAAATTTCATTGGCATAAAGGAAAACCAAGTAACAGTTTGCTCCTATTCGTAAGGAAACAATCAATACAGAAATTTTAGATGATGAAATGTTACAAACCACATCACACTACAACCAAAGCTGAAAGAAATGCAAGCGAAAAGATAGCACTAGTTGATTTGAGTTCAACCTACAGAACTAAATATTTCCTCACTACTGAGAAAACTACGAACATTAAGTTCACAAGCACCAACCCACCTTGAGAGTGAAATAAATAGGTATACGTACAACAATGGCATTTCTTGAAGCATATCTATTCTACTAAATATTGAATATTTCCCATTTACATTCTATTATCGCTTATGACTAATATTTAATCAAAGATTAGTCTGTCACTTCACTGATCTTCGGAAATATTTAGTAATATGGGTAAGAGATTGGGCTACTTCTATCAAAGCGGCGTGACCTATTACGGCTAATGCTATCCAATGTTGCCCCAAAAGCTCTCCTGCTGTATTCATAATTGTTGCCACTATAGTGAGATCCATTCCCACTAGTTACACGAATAGGAGGAACTGGCATTGGAATTAAAACAAAAAACAAAATTGCTCAGCAAAAGTTATGTTTTAGTAACATTCTTCTACTGTCAGTAAAATATCAATCTAGGCGTGAAATTTTTTTAGCAGGTTAGTAAGACTACAATACACTACCTTGGGAATAATTTACTGCATAATCTGAATATCGGTCAGAAGTTGATAGCCTGGCAGGGTGCTGAAAATTTTCTGAATTATTTATTGGGGCTGCATGTGGCCTTGGTCTTTGAGAAGAATTTGATGTGGGGGTAGTTGCTGTAGAGCCATTAAGGGTAGTTTTGTCTCTACCAGATATCTGTTTATAGGCGGACAGTGCATGTCATAAACAAAGCTAAATACCAGGACAAAATTTACGGGTAAAAGAAAACAAAAACATGAAATGCGCAAGGAAAACATCCAAACTCTGAAAAAATTGGAATATTTCATTAATCAGTAAAAAGAGCCATGGAAGCTTGTGCGAAGAAATGTTTGAAAATAAAAAAGAACCAGGAAAAAAATGCACGCGAACAAAAAATAAGATATGGTAGAGATTTAATGGTTAGAGCATCCATTTAACCTAAAGAGGGCATCCATTTAACCAAAAGACCTACTGTAACAAAATGTAGAAATAAGGGACCAACGGAAAGGAAATTAAGTTGATGGCGTCTATTGCCCATAAAGCTTAGAATGAATGTACACACAATTTCCTATGTTATTTTGAAAGAACAAAACACAGAATAAATCCATGTTTCCATACCATTCAAACACATCTACCAAATACACCCAAAAAGTTAAAAGAGGTGCATCCATGATCCTATAAACCCAGTTACAGCCAAATACTACAAGGCTGCATATTTTGCAAACTTCCACTCAATGCTAAATTTTCAATTAACAATTTAAAATTAAGACTAAAACATAAATAGTTCTTAACAGGCTGAAAGCAAAGATGTTGAGAACATACTGCAAACTTGAGTGTTCTGTTATAGAGAGTCACAAGGCCCGAGAAAAGTCGGACAGCATAGTCTGCACTCTCCTCAGTTTCATATTCTGCGAAGGCATAGCCTTTCGGTTTCTCAGTTTCCTTATCTTTAGGAATGTGCAAATCTACCACTCGTCCTGCTTGGATTAATATATCATACAAGACCCTCTCTGTCACCCTCTCATCTAGATTGCCTGAGTCAAATAGAAGTAACCAAATCAGCACCCTGCTATTATCTATATACTTGTGCATAAATCCAGTTATCCAGAAGCAATTAAAAACTTATATTTACAAAAATAATAAACATCTAAATCAACCGAATTGAAATCCAGTTAAAGAATCTCCTGATAATAATAACATAAATGCCAGTTTGGATAGACAAGTAAAAGTACAACTTTAGGCTGTAAAGACAACTGAGAGTAAAATGAAATACAATCTACCATGGTAGTAGTGAAACATCAGATCATGTTAATATTACTACGCACATTTATCAAAGAATAACTTCTATCAATTAAACCTTCCACAAAAAAGAGATTATCATGTAGTACTTTCCTTCTTTCCTCTTCAATTTAAGTTTTATATTCAATTAGAATAAAAGCTATTGGTAGAATGCTTTATTTGTTGGTGTATGATGTCCCCAGTAGCTAGAAAGAAATGTTCAAGCTTTCAAGGGAGTACCTGAACTCGCAGGTATGCTTTGGGCCATATCATTAGTTAATTTCTACATTCTACAGTGTAGTCACATCGGTAGATTTAGAATAAGTATAGTAATATTTTTAACTGATGATATTGTTCGATTCCCTTTATTTCCTTAGTTAATTATCCCTATAAATTAGTCTAAGGTCTTTCTTTTCCTTCCTATGTACACTCCTTGACTTTCCTTCCAACAAAATCTTCTACCACAACAAAAAATCCTATCAGTACATGTTCTCTAAAATAATATAGCATACAGAAAATGTGATGAATCAACTTAATCTTCAACTTCTCCCCCTTCAAAAACATATCACCATACAAAGTATCACAATTCACTCTATTTCTCACAAAATTTAAACATAACCTTTGTTTCAAACAAGTTAAGAACACATCATACGTATCAACCACTTTGTTTCAAACACATGTGAAAGATATTGAAAACGGCAAATATGTTCTGCAATGCTCCTAATACATTCAATACTCTTCCCAAACTACAAACGAAGAAAATTGCTTTACTCCAGTTAAGGTAACAGAAAATCTTCAATGGTGACTACAATCAGCAGTACAAGTTGTAACATGCTACCCAAAAACACAGACTGAGGAAAGCAGGAGAAAGCAAAACAAAAGATTTTGAAAAAATAAAAAATTAAAGATACCCTAAACGAAATTCTAAACCACTCACAATTTCCACTAAAGTTGACATTTGACATGTTAATTCGCGACAAACTGAAGTAGACCTTTCTATGACATGCATAAGCTATAAACATCACACACAAAATACAGACACTGAGAATCACATGCTAAAACCCTAATTTATCTCTCTTAGTTGGCGAATGCCTCCTTAAAATGTTTAAATTTAGGTCATCTAATTGAATATTTCAGAGAAAACACATAACTATGTAACAATATTGAATAGACAAAAAAACTGTACAAAACTCTAAAGAGACTGAAAGTAAAAAAAAGTGAGTTTACCTATGTAAACACTGCAATTGGAGTTGCCAGACATAGTCGTATCTGGATCTGACGAAGTTCAATCCCCAGAGGACGGTGCAGAAAGTCTTCTTCAACTTCCGGGGAGGAAGATCAAGTTAACGAGAAAGAGAGAAAGGTTTGTGCTCTGACTACAGCAAGCACGGGTAGTTGAAGAGAGAAGGGATTAGAGCAAATAAAAACACTTATCTCAAAATTGGTGGTGAATTGGTGAAGCCCATGCCAGAAATTATTCAATAATCTAAGATAATAATTTCAGATTTATTAAAATGGTAAATTGGGTGATATGCACAATTATCTAAAATATATTATTCAATCACTAATTATTTTCAAACCATGTGTGATTGATGAGAAACACTGGGGAGAATAAATTCTTAAATATCTCTTACTAATTTATCTAAATTTCAGTAGATGTTTTTTTATCTATATTTATTATAAAGATTAGGACTAATGAAAATAATACATGTCATTCAGTAAAATATGATAAAAAGATTGAATGATACTTTATGATTTCTTTTTATATTTTTTATTTATTTTATAATTTATAACATATTCATTTATATATATATATATATATATATATATATATATATATATATATAAACACAAGTACTGTATACGTGTGTTATATTTGTTAATTGTAAATAAATAATTAATTTAATTTTTAAAAATAACTAAATTAAAATAATTAATGATTTAAAATAGTAATTGTCTGTTCTTTTGTGCAGATAAATTTACATGAAGAGATTTGTGATATTTTAATTGTTCTTTTCTAACAATTTGTGAATGAGTGAGCAAGAAAATTTACGGATAAACTTTTTATCAAATGAAAAGATTTATGGGACTAAACAGAATTTTTATCATAATATCTCTAATTTCAAATTCACGTGCTACATTCTAACAAATTCATGTATCATATATTTGTTTCTAAATAATAATTAAGCAAAGGATAGTAAAACTTTGACATTGCCAATTTTTTTTTAATTCCATTTAACACTTAAAAAACTATTATTTTATTATAAAAGTCAAAATTAAAAAGGTGTCAAAATAACTTTTTTTTCTTAAGTAAATCAGTGTATATATATATATATATATATATATATATATATATATATAAAAATAATAATATAATTATTGTATTAAATAATAAGAATAATATAATAAATATAATATATAATAGTAATAATAATATGATTAAATATAATAATAAATAATAAAATCATATATAGTAAATAATAATATTTTTAAATAATAGAAATTATTATAAAAATAATAAAATTTAATAAAATTTATTTATTTTATTAAAATTTATTAAATAATATTTTTAAAATTTGATATTTTTAACAAATCCAAAAATCATTTAATATATTTTTATCATCAAGAGTTTTAGTAACTTTCAAATTTTATTTATCACAAATTTTTATAAATTAGCAAGACAAGTTATTTCGATATAATTTATTGTTATTTACCGATGATCAGTGGCAAAAAATTATGTAGCTAATTTGCAAGTAAAATTAGCGAGAGAAATTATTTTTCACTAATTTGTCACAATTTAATGAGAGATCAACAACAAAAATAATCTATAACAAATTTATGAAGGTAATTAATGAGACAAACTATTTCTCACTAATTTCTCCCTATTTAGTGAGGTATCAATAACAAAAAAAATTCGTAGTTAATTAGTGAGAAAAATAAGCAAGGAAAATTATTTTCATTAATTTCTTGCTATTTAGCGACGGATTGATGACAACTTTTTTAAAATATTCTTAATCTTAAAAGTTTATTTAATAAAAATTATATAACCTTGCATTATATTTTAAATATTTCTACTAAAAATGATCATAAACTATAAAATTTGTTATGACTCAATTAGAGATTAGTTAGGGATAAAATTTGTTAAGGATCAATTAAGTATTAGTTAGGGATAAAATTAATTGTAAATTAACTAGGGATCACCAAGGAAACAAGTTTGATAGGAATCAACAAAGAATAAAATTTACTATGGATCAGTTAAGGATTAACTATGGATAAAATTTGTTATGAATAACCCAAAAATTAGCTAGGAATATCAACTGAGGGAATTTCTCTCACAATTTAACTACCTATAATATAACTATGTAAAACTACTTAATTAATTCATTGAATTAGTGAGGGTAACTAGAAAACGTAAAACTATTTAACTAATCCATTGAATCAGTAAGGGTAACTAAAAATTTTTTCATCACAAATACATTATTTATACATTATTTTCTTGTAATGTGTGTTTTTTTCTTAACGTTAAAGTCAAAACATTAATGGAATGTTTAGAAAAAAAAACTAATTAAGTCTTACAAATCATTATAATAAATACATAATTATGATCAACATTAAACGAAAAAAAAATCTTTAATGACATGAAAAGAAGTTATGATAAAAAAATACTGCCACTATTAATTAAAAAAGTTATCAATATTTCTATTTCTAAGTCATTATCAATTTTTTCCCATTTGGCATTAATTAAAATATTTGCATCTTTTATTGATTAAAAGTGACTACTACTATTGATTAAAACAGTTTTTATTCTAAAATTAGGATAAAATAAGCTAACTCTTTAATTTCCAATTTGCAGCTTGCGGATCAACTTAGTCTTATAGCCTTTTACTCTTCAATCAATTAAATTAATTAAATATTGTTTAAGATCATATAAATTCATACTAATTTTTTTTATCAGCAAATAATTATATAAAAACACTTGTACTCTGATCCTTTTACAAAAAAGGAACTTAACTTGTATAATAAAATTTAAAAGTTTAACATTAAAACAGGAAATAAAAAAAAAAAAAAAAACTCATTCATATTAGAAAAATATCCTTAATGAACAGGCGTCTGAACTAACAGCAACAAAAGCCAGAACCTCTTCTGCAATGTCATTATTACAGCATAACCAGAACATAGGCATAGATATGAACTAAGCAAAAGAGAATGCAATGATTATACATTAAGACAAAAGAAATACTAATGTCGTTATATATATATATATATTAGTTTTACTTTTGAAAGAGAATATATATATGCACACGTTACATCATCACATGAAAATGGAAAGTGGACAAGAAAGTGGTACCCACACCTCACATGAAGGTCTTTAATGTTTGATCTCCACACTTTTATCTTAAAATCGTGCACTATTATTAACCTACTTGTAGAATTCCATCACTCCCGGCCCAGAGGAGGCACGACAAGCAACATGGAAATTTGAAAAACCAGCGAGCTTGCACAAATTCTCGTACTGTTTCTCAGTTCTTTCCTTTCCACCTGCTGTGATAAACATAAGGTTGTCCAGGGACGAAAAAAGCTGAGATTCTTCGGTTGCTTCTGGTTCTTCTGGCATTATGATCTCCAGAACAATCACTTTCCCATTTCGAGACAGTGCTTTGTGACAATTGCTTAAAATTTCTACGCACTTCTCATCAGACCAGTTGTGCAACACAACCTAAACCAACATCATAAAACACAGAAAAAGATTTAGAATCTTATTAAATTATTTACAAGACTAATTTATTTATTTTAAAATTTTAAAATTCTTTTAAAGAAAATAATATGTTTGGATGAGAAAAAAATGAAATTGAGAAATTTTAAAAAAGTATTTTAAATAACTAAAATAGTAAAATTTGAAATTTATTAAGAAGAAAATTGAAATAAGTTACATAATTTATTCGTTAGCACAAAAAGAGTCTACACGTCCAAAAAGTTGAATTGGGTCGAGCATAAGGTCAAACTGAGTTAAAGGACAAGTCAGGCCAGTACGGACTAAAGTTGAACCGTGCCAATCCGGGTCAAAAGTCGAGTCGTGCCTACACATGCCAAAAGTCAAGCCAGGCATACTAGGCCAAACCAAAGGTCGAGTAGGGCCAAGTTAGGTCTTGCCAAAGGTCGAGTCGGGCCAATTCAGATCGGGCTAAAGGTCGAGCCAGATCGAAAGTTAAACCAGGTTGGCCCGAGAATGTCGTACCGAATCAAACTAGTTTGAAGGTTGAGCTAGACCAAGTCGGATCAAAGGTCCAACAGGACCGACCTAAGTTAGGCCAAAGGTCAAGATAGACCAGGCTCCGCCAAAGGTCAAGCTAAACCGAAGGTGAAGCGGGTCAAACCTCGACTTAAATCGAAAGTCAAGATGAGTTGTACTGAATTAAAGGTCAAACTAAGTTAAGTTGGACTCAAAAATATAATTGAGTTCTTCTTATAATAGAAATGGAATACTTTATAAAAAAATTAAAAATTAAAATATTTTAATTACTTTATCAAAACTAATTATTTAATAAATTAGAAAAATTAAATTATAAATAGTTCAATTATCCGGTATTAAATTTCTTAAAATTATTGAAAGGTAAAAATGAAATTAGATTAATTCAATATTTGTATATAGTAACCTTTAGTGTCATGGCGTCACCCTCTGGAACTCTTGCAAACATATCTCCTCCAACATGCTCAACCCCTTAACAAAACTTGGAAGTTTAGAATGGAAATTATATCATTCTATAACCCTTTTGATATATGACAAAACATTGAATATGTCAGGCTACCTGATAGCAGTGGTGCATTCTCAATGACTTGGGGCAGATCAAAATTAATTCCTTTAATGGAAGGGTATTTGGAGATTATCATTTTGAGGTTTTGTCCATTTCCACCTCCTACATCAACCAACCTTGATATTCCCTCAAATCCAGTATACATTTCAAGTACTCTAATCATATCTGTTGCACACAAATCTGCCATTGCCCTGATAAACATTTGGTTCATTTTTGGATCCTTTTCCATGTACTGGTACGTTGTTACCCCATGAACTTTCTTGAACAAATCAACGTCTGCATCAACCACTGCTTCCTTGAAATTGGACCTGAGAACAAGAGTTAAAACCATTGGAGCAAAGTCAGCTTTCGTTCTTATTATTTAGAGTTTATGAAAAAAGTGTATAATATTTACCAAAGTTGTGAGAGTGCAGGGCAAGAGAGATAGGATGCGAACGAAGCGAAGTAGCCCGTAGTTGCACCAGTGGCATAGTATTGTCCAATATGTGAGAGTCCATAAACTGTCTCTGTGGCACCATGCTGTGTGGTGCGTGTTGAACTGGTAAGAAGAGAGTAGCTAGCAAGCAAACGCAGCATGCGATCGAGCCTATCAGGCAAATCAGGGTGCTGGTTTGGGAGCTTGGAAGCGATTTCATGAGATGACATGAACGAACCATGTGGTGTTGCCTTGGCTATGATCTCAAACAGGTTGAGCTCAATAGCAGCATTCAGAACTGCAGGGTACACCACAGCAGTACTAAGCAGCATTCCAGATACACGAGCACCTTCATCACTTAGTTTAGGAGAAGTTGTAATGAGGTTATTATTGGTAACAACATTGGATTCACCCATTCTTGATAATCTTTGGTTTTTGGTTTGGTTACAATGTGTCTGCTTAATTGGTCATGAGTGTGCTCTTTTTATAGCTGTTTGTAGTCGTAGATGGAAGACTTTGCCTTGTCCACTTGTAATTTTTCTTTGGGGCAACGGAATATTGACCCGGTTTCCATTCATTTGACATCAATTTTTTATAATGAAAAAAGTAAACAATAACGAGTCTTTGTCTTGTTGGTTGAATTTTTTAGCGTGGTGTGTGCATATAAGCAAGGCTGTTAGGAGAAATTCATTTAAATCAATTTCCTTATTCATTATACATGCTTTCAAACAGGAAAAAAAAAATTAAACACATTTTGTTAAGGAGTTGAGTATGCATATATATATATATATATATATATATATATATATATATATATATATATATATATATCCCTTTGTCCCCGGCCTTATTCACGTATCAAATTTGTATCTGTTTTTATTTTAAATTGTTAAAACATTTATAATCAAAATACTTATAATAAATTTTCTTTACACTTTATTTTCGTAACGTAGTTACAGTACGTATATTTAATTATATTTACTCTTTTTGATAATTAATTGACATTCAAAAATTATCATTTAATATTTATATACTTTAAATATAATATTAAATATTTGATCAAATTAATTTTTTATTGTGTTTTTTATTTTTGATAAAAAAATTATTTAATAAATATTTAAGTTCAAATATTCTATTTGTTATATTTTTGTACCAGAATTTCAAATAGGACTCCAAATCTTGATTAGTCTCAATTGAATCCTTATTTTAGAAAATAAATTATAATTAGATTATTTCTGTTAATAGGATACTAACAATGTTAAATATATATCATGTCTCAACTCCTCATTCTTTTTATTTTTTATTTTGATTTTAAAATTTTAAAAATTTAGGGACCTATTTGAAATTTTAATAAAAAATATATCAAAGAGTATTTTAACAAAATATTTAAAAGAGTAATTATATATGTATAGATGCATATCAAAGTTTATTAGTTGACGATGCAAATTGACAAAAGAAGTTTTATTCGTTATATATAAAAATGGAACCATGACGAAGAATTCTTAATTCTTAATATGGAATTGACATAATCAAAGATGCATCCCTCTCCACCATTTGTCATCCTGCAAATGAGTTATTTTAATAAGTAAAAATAGGTATTTTAAAATAAACAGTTTTGTATACTTTATAATTATTTACTCTTATTTTAGGAGTGAAAAACAAATTAATCCGTCCATGATTAATTCGTCAAATAACAATGTAGAATGGACCGGTCATTGTAGTAAAACGATACGAAACTCATGCATGATTCATCCTGTAATTTTTTTTTTTCGGTTTTTAACTTATATATATATATATATATATATATATAATATTTAATTTTTTTTTTTTTTATATAACAATACAAATAGATACTTGCATAATTAAAATAATAGAATAAAAAATATATTTTAAATTATTTATATTTTAATGTTTAATTAAATAAATTATTAATCTATTTTAATTTAACCTGATTCTGGCCAAGCGGTTGTAAACTTGACTAATACCAAAATATTATTTGTTTGATAAGGCTTGACTGTAGTAATTTTAATATATTTTTATAAATATTAGCGAAGGTTTTTTTTTTTTATATTAAAGTACATCATGTTTATTTTCTAACGGATTGGTATTAGACTAAAATTATTTTCCCATTAACACTAGTTAGGTTTCTTTTTGTCAATTTTAAAAATATTTTTCGGAGTAATGTTGAACAATTCCTTTTCAATTTATTAGTTAAAATTATTTTAGGATAAGTTAATTATAATTTGTTCAACTAATACCAATTAGATATATTGTTTTCGGTAACGTAAGTTAGAATTTTTTTATAGTAATGTTAGTTAAGATTTTTCTATTTTTTGACTGATATTGATTAGAGTTTCTTTGATAATATTGATGAAAATTATTATTTTTATTTATAGTATTATAATTATTTTTATTGTTGTTGTTCTTTTATTAAACCAAATTGTCCTAAGAAGTCTTGTTTATTTATGCTGAAATGTCTGAGATATCCTTGAACCTACTCCTTGATTAGATAGAATGAGGTGGTACCTGTAGTTGCTCAAATGTTCAAGTTAGTGATGAAAAAACATATAATGATTTTAATAAGAATAGATTTCTTAATATACCCTTTACGTAAATATATTTGAGTTATCTTTATAGTTATTTTAGAAACAAATTCTTAGCAACATTTTTATAGTTTTATAAGTTTGTATATTTATTTATAATAAATTACTATATTAAAAAATTATAATTTTTTATAAACTCATGTGGATATAAATTTAATTTAATATTTATAAGTTAATGGGGAATAAAAAATTCGAAAAGTGATAATAGTAAATAAGTTAATTTAAATATATTGTAATTATGATAATAGAAAAATTATCATAATAAAATATTAAAATTATTGTTATTTTTTGTAAAATTAATTTTGATATGTGTATATTTATTTGGTTAAAATATTTTATATAATAATTTTTCGTGTAATAAGTTAGAAATTAAAATAAAATAATAATATGATCTTAGGTGGATATATTTTGACATGTTTTTATAAGTACTCTTTCCACTAGAGATGTAAAAGTGGGTTCCAATCCATAAACTAATTCGGTTCACCACAGGTTCGAGTCAGGTTGGGTTGATAAAATTTTATTTTTTTAGAAAGTGGGTTTAGTTGGACCCGGTTCACATAGCTCACAAGTTAAATGGGTTCGAGTCAGGTTGAAGGTGGATTGACCCACTTAACCCACCAACCATTTCTTACAATTTTTTTAATTTTCTTTTGTTATAATTATTTACTACTTATAATTATATAGGTTCACAATTTCATATTTTTAAATACTACAATATTGTTCTTGTTATAAAATAAAGGTAATAAGAGAGACAAAGGAGAGGAAGAATAGAGAATGAGAGAGTAGGGAGCAACTTCTGTTTTTATGTGTGTCTCATTACTGATAGGACGAGTCCTATTTATAGGTACAA
>Ga0214543_1008123_pt1 | contig 17446 bp, 10 predicted proteins | sample CNSS2metaG_FD_160094 | JGI IMG/M metagenome (GOLD analysis project Ga0214543, IMG submission 160094) | Root nodule microbial communities from cowpea collected in UCLA plant growth center, Los Angeles, California, USA - CNSS2 | ecosystem: Host-associated > Plants > Roots > Nodule | place: USA... | reverse complement strand
GGGTGGTGGTGTGGGGGGGGGGGGGGGGGGGGGGGTAGGGCCCCTCCTTGCCCCCATGTAGATCTGCCATTGCATGTAGCATGCCCAAATCATGTTAAACTCATCTATCACAAACTATAGATTATCTCATTCATACATAATCACCCAATTCATACTTTAAAAACAAGATCAATACAAACATAGAGCCAACATTTGAGAACAGAGAAACAACAGAGCAAGCCACATTCTCGCCCAGCTTCTCGCTCAGGCAGAAAGGTCTCGCTTAGGCGAGAAGGCGAGAGCTCGACAATCAAGAATAGTGGCCCTCTGCATTAGCTCGCTTAGGCGAGATCTCCTCGCCTGAGCGAGGCATTCTCTCGCTCAAAACGATGATAACTCGCTTGGCCGACAACTCGCGCAAAAAGGCCTGGGTGAGTCTTTGCCAGTCTCGCTTAGGCAAGACAAGCTCGCTTGGGCGAGATTATCAATTCTCGCCCCTGTTCGTACCTACAACAGTCACATTTTCACATCCCAACAACAATACAAGGCATTTCACAATTCAATAATAGCACACATAGAACCTAACCCCAATTCATTCAGAACCGTAGTTACTACTCTTTGTATAGCTCCGTTTCTAGAGTTTCAATTTTCAATCGAAGAAAAATCCTTCAGTCGAGGGAATGCTATCCTACTCCTAATTCATCACAATTCAAATTGAATCCTCAATCCTCCTTGTTTTCGCCTCACACTATTCTTCTCCAATTTTAATCTCCCACTAACGCACATCATCTTCCCCGTCAATTTTTCTCTCCTATCTTCCTCCTATTCACAATTTCCAGTGCATAACATAGATTCATCATCTACATCCTCTCAATTTATCAAACAAAAGAACCCCTCCATCCATGATGTTTTTCATGTCTCATTGCTGAAGCAACATCGCGGTCCGCATGATGCATCTAAGCATCTTCCGGGTATAGAATGAAGAGGGGGACATTCAGCCACAACCATTGGCAGTTTTGGACAAACGAATGAAGAAAAAGGCCAATAGAACTATTACGGAAGTTTTAATTCAATCGTGTTTGGCAAGAATTGCACCAATTAAAGCAACAATTTCCAGATTTTTATTAGAATCTTACAAGGCGTTTTGGGCAAGTCCTTTTGACAGGGGAATAATTGTAATACCTGTTGTAATAACAATCTCTTAAACAAAATTTAATAATTTTGTTGTTTAGTTAATTCTGGTTTCTTGTTGAAATTAGAATTATATATAGGTCTTGTGTATGTTTATTTAAGGAATAATGAAAAGTTCTCTAAATGGTTGTTTCCTCTCCAATCTTCCTTCGAAGTTGTGACTGAGTGTTGGTGTAGTGTTTTGGTGGAACGATTGAGTTTGTGTAGGCATTCCCTGCAGTGAGGAAAACACTGTGTGAGAAGAACGTTAGTATCACTTTAGATATTACATTTGGTATTAGTTGCTGGGATACTTTGGTGACTACAAAAGAATTGGAAGTTAGGATGGATTCTTATGAAAAAACTCTCTTATCATCAAGAATCTGTGCAACAATCTTTGGAGTTGGTACTAGCAATTCCAGTTTTCCAGATAATCAAGAAAACCACGATAGAAGATGAGATGCATGATGAGTCTGTAGCCATGGTTGTTTCACGCTGGAATGGACCCACATTCTGTTTTCTTCATTTGATGGATCAAACTTTCGATAATGAAAAGTTAAGGCAGAGCAATTTTTTCAGTTAGAGTGATGGAAGAGGCTCCACCCACACTTCACTAAATTGCAAAATTGGTGATGGATGATGAGTTTGGATGCGGAAGTGATTTTGGTGAAGGTTTAGATGTGTTTGGAGGATGGATTGTAGTATGTTTCTTGAGAGAAGTTCGACTAACTCTTAAGGAAAAGGTCTAGGAGGGAGTCTAGAAAAAAGACTATCTTAGTGAACTCAGGAAAATGAGAGAGCCACAAATTTGATAGAGTTTCTCTAAATTCATTCCAAGTTTATTTTACAAGGTTGAGCACTCCTGTTTATAGGCTTAAGAGCCGACCAAAAACTCAATATAAGAGAGGGAAAATTTAAAAAAATTCAAAGTTGGAAAAAGGCTCCAAACAACTATGCTTCAAGTGTGATTGGCTAGCTGTCATGCTCATGCTCTCCACATTGCCACATGTGCAAAATGCAAGGTAGAGCTTTCCAAGCAAGTGTTCTAGGGTCCCTTGGGGCCAAGCCAACCCTAATAAAATCCTAGTTCGCTCACTCAAGATACTTATTTTCAAAGCCCAAACATCTATTCTACTTGATGAGTTCTATATTAATCAATTGAAATATCACATAATTGTTTAATATGAAACTTTGCTATACTAAGTGTCCCAAATACACAACCCAAAAGTTTATTCTATGATATTGGGCAAAAATACAAAGCCCACATGAAAATGTATTCTTCTTGGCCAAAATACAAGGTGCAAAATAAACCCATCTACAATCTTACAAAACACAAAGAAATAAGATTGGGCCTTGCCATTGGCCTATGCTATAACTCCTTGGATGAGATTTCCTCATCCCCTCCCTCTTGAAGACAAAATGTTCTAAGATCGAAAAGGTTTATTAACGACCATAACTTTTTCCTTTTATCACTACAAGAAAAAATGGTTTTCACATAGGTTTGTTTTTACATTACCTAGGGTTAAAACTTCTATTAAGTCATTTACCCGAGGTTTCAGTTTCCTCCGCTAAACTATTCATTGGAATGTGTTCGTCAGGATTTTTTCGAACCCTAGGAAACGCTAATCAATTGTCGGGTTTTTTTTATCATCTTGTATTTAACGTAAAATCCTCTATTAACTTCCGTAGGTTTTAAAACCTCTATTAACTTCTGTGGGTTTAGAAACCCCAGTTATGTACCATGGGTTTTGAAACCTTCGTAAAATACCATGAGTTTCAAAACCTATGTAAAATAGTTACCTATAGAACTTTCATAAATTACCATAGGTTTCAAAACCCCCATAAAGTACCATAGATTTTTAAATTATTCATATTTACTCATTTATCATTTATGCATTCATATATATTTTTTCAACCATAATTATTTACATTTATTGTATTTGTTTATCTATATTTGAGTTATATATAAATAAATATAACACACATCCAATTAACAAGTTATAAATAAATAACTAAATTTATATCAAAGTATAACAAGTATAAACATTAAAATTGAAATTCAAGAACAATATTTGTTAAGAAAAACTAGCAAAAACTGTCATGAAGTACCACAAATAGTTCTCAAAGCACAAAATGATTCAAAGAACTTTCACATTATATTATATTCTTCAATTATCATATTATTTGATCCTCCTCATGTCCATAATTTGTTTTATTAGTTGGCACATTTCCTTGATGAGAAACTTACAATATAAATATGTATTATCGGTGATGCAGTCTTTTTAAGAAATATAAGCTCTGAAAAATAAAAGAAGTTATGCAATCTTTTTAAACATTATCGGTGATGGATTGAACATGCTCAACTCATGAGGCTATCGACCTTAATAATTTTGAGAAAAGAAGTTCATGATTGCATCAAGTCTTTTGTCACATTCTTCATTTCGTTTATTTTTTCACAATTGTGACTTTAATGCAATGACCTATATTAGAACACAATCTATTTTGAAAATCGGAAAAAAAACATAAACATTATAAAGCACACAATCTATCAAAAAAAGTTATACTACATTTCTTACTCCTACTTATAGAGTCAAATAATAACTTCAAAACAATTATAAAAAATGTTAATAGTGCCCAATAATTTATATATAAGTACCAAAATGATATGCAAGTGAGGCCTCTTACTTGATTTAGATGTTCAAAGTATTGAATTCATGTGTGGTGGGGGTGGAGGTTGCTCAGTATTTGATAAAGAGTACCAATTAACATGGAAATATAACCATCCCACCAAATTGAGATGCAAATTGAGCTGTTATGCTGGAGTACTTGAGGTGGATTACTTGGCCTTGGAGTATGAGTATGCACTTTACTACGTCCTGTATTGATCAAAATAGTATGGTTTAAGTTGTATTTTTTAAAATGTGGTGGATTAAGTTCGTAGTAAGATCAAAATTAAATATAAGATTAAGGATGCAGGAGCCTGTATTGATTAGTAAAGTAAGACCACCTTGTCTAAAAAAGAAATAACACTATGCACTGAATTGTGATATTCACACTTAAACAAATTCTGTTATACTATTTCAGGATAAATTGAATGTTGAACGAAGACAAGATGAACGTGAAGCCAGAAAAAAACGAATTATGTTATACTATTTCAGGATAATTTGAATGTTGAACAAAGAGAAGATGAACGTGAAACCAGAAAAAATTGCGATAATGGTCATAGCCATAAAGTTAATATCCAAAATAATCCAGAAAATATAATTCAGCGTGAGCTTGTATATGATAGGGGAATGAAGAAAGGAAGACTTCTTCTATAATAACCATAAAGTGACATCGTATTATTGATGCAGGGACATTTGGACCACCTTTGTTTTTTCTATAATATGCACTGGTTGGTCTGTTGGAAACTTGGAATTTTCAAAGCCCTTTTAGCCTTAAAATAATGTAGCAAGAGTACCATATCACAGGCTCCTAATTTTACACCGATTACTGTCAAATTAGTTAATGTGATACTTGTAAAACAGAAAAAAATTTTACTGCATGTACCTCAACATAAAGGATATATAGTAAGGTCCTATATTGATGTGACCCCAATAAGCCCAACATCAAGCCAAAGTACACTTTCAAGTCCAAGCCCATCAAGAGGTCCAATAACAAGGAGCATGCTAAAAAAAATCCAATTGAATTTCATCCAAGATGGCCCAAATTCACATGGGCTTCTCACACTCTTCACATGGGCCAAAGAAGATGTGAAGATTTGAAGAGGTGTATCAAAGAGCAGTAGAATAGCAATAAGATTGACCCATTGTTTAGGCCTTGTTTTCTAGAATAATGAGTCAACAATGTGTAGTTGAATTGCTAAAATTGGGCTTGACTAAGCCCAATAGGAGATTTGGCCATGAGCTACCAAAGGTCCAAGGTGGACTAAGTGGAAGTCAACATTCCTTCCTACACCTCACGGATCCAAGGGCTAGGAATGCTTCCTCCTTTTCCAAGGCATCATCCAATGGCCGTGAGCATTGCTCCTAAATTTTAGGCTATTGTAATCACTCTTGAATTTTAAGCAATAGATGCATAGTGTTGAGAGTACTCCACTCCTATTGCCTTTTGAGAGTCACTTGAGCTAGAGGATTGAATCATCTCCTCTAGCCACCTTCCTCTATCTTCTCTAAGATAGACTTCATTATTCACCTTTCACTCCAAATTCCAAGAACAACCTTCAACCTTCACCTTGTTTCCACCAACACAGACTCTTCCATGGAGCTCTCTTCTTCACCTTCATCCAAGGGGTTCCACCACATATAGTTAAAATGAAACACTGTAAATAGTATATTGAACAAAATGAATGAACAATGGCTTTAGATACAATTGAAAAAGGTTAAAATGTGAGTGGCAGAGACGTAGAGTAGCCCGCTAACATGAAGTTGAATGACGAATAGAATAGTTTATAAAATTGGGGTAGCCGGATTCCATTAAATTAAAAAATAGTGTCTGTCATAGTCTTAGATGTACAAATGGAGAAAAAGCCAAGTGCTACTTCCAACCCCTCAATAGTAATCATAATCAACATATATAACCACTAAACAAAGGAATCAAACTTCTACTCTCTTTCCTCTTGCAAGGAAAAAAACAAAAAACGTGTATGCTTGAATTGCTTGTGGATGATTTCTAGAAGTAAAATTACATAAGAACCTCACAAGCTTTTCCAGTGGTGGCACTGTACCTTTAGTCTGTACTCTGATATCTAACCACATCGCACAAAGAGTAGTAGTAACTCAGTTGCTGCCTCCCAAATTAGCTCCATGGCCACTCAAACCAGTTGTAGATGTTGGACTTATTCCAAATGTGTTAGGAGTAGAAATGTAAAGTATTTTTTGTAATCATCTAATATTTGAAATCATATAAATTTAATTCAGTTACAACAATATAAAATTTAAGCAATTAATGTAAGCATTTGGTAAGTGTATCAAAACGAATTCATCATATCAAAGTATTATCTATTATGTGTAGCATAACGATTACATGAAAGAATCAATCCCTAAAACACTCAAACCAGTGTTTCAAAATGAGAAACTTTGCGCCTGTTTCTCTTTTATAACAGCAATGGGATTCCATTGATGGCTCTTGGTGGTGGGTGACATGGCAAAGAGTACAGGAAAGAAAACCAACCTCACCTCCCTCATCCCGCCACATCGATTCCAAAAAAAAAAAAACCCAAAGCCACAACTTTTTATAATACCCAAAGCAAATTAGGAATCCAAAGAAAAATTAGGAATCATAATAGCAACACAAAGAAATGGAGACTTCGAAACACAAAGGCATCTTAAACGAAATCAAGAAGAAATCTAAAAAAAAGGAGAAGAAACCAATCCTTTTTATTGAAGCAAAGCAAAAATCTGACGTCTTCGTGGTGTAGTGGTGCAGTAGAACGATGGTGCAACAGTGCTTACTTTCAAGAAGCATGTTTTCAAAGCCCAAATATCTACTCTACTGAATGAGTTCTATATTAATGGATTAAAAGATCACATAATCGATTAATACATAAACTTTCCTTTACTAAGTGAACAAAATACACAATCCAAAAATTTATTCTATGCTATAGGGAAAAATACAAAGCCCAAAGGAAAAGATATTCTTCTTGACTTAAATACAAAACCCAAAATAAACCTATTTGCAAATCTTACAAAAGAAAAAAAGAAATAGATTAGGCCTTGCCACTAGTCCATGCTATTGCTCTTTGGATGGGTTTCCATCACAGACGAAAACCCATCATAGAGGGAACCTCTGAAACTCAAAGAAGTTGATTGCTGTTATTGTCCATTGATTGAAAAGATTTTACGTGACAAAGGCATCACATGCAGAATATTAAGAACAAAGGAAAATCTTGGTAGCAAATTGTTATAGATAAGGGAAACAAATTTGATTCTGGTGCTATGGATGATCCTGTCACGAATTTGGCGAGATTAAAGCAAGAAGGAATTTTGGATATCTTGAAAAGTTTGACACATTACCAGCTCAGGTATACATTTATGAAGACTTGGTTTTAAGTTTCTTTCTTTCTAGTTTGATCGTGGATTAGAAAAGTTTATCGGGGTGCATATTCCTACAACGCTTCATGATGCAATTCGTCTTGCCCGCTTACAAGATGAAGTCATTCAAGTTATTACATAGAAATTTTCAATAGGAACGTAATCTATGAGTTACATTGACAAAAATGTTGGGTTATGGTATGCTCCAGTTGATAGTAATAGAAATTATCCAATCACTACGTTGAATAAGAGTCAAAATTAACGTCCTTTAACATTTGTTACTGAATCCAAAGGTTCAACCATTCGGCCTATTTCCTGGAAACAAATAAGTGAAAGTACTGCCAAGGGACTATGCCAGTTTTGTGGTGATAGATAGGATAAAGGTCATAATCAAAAGGGTAAAGTTTGGGGCAAGTAGACTGCCATTTTTAGTGCTTAAGAACACAAAGCGGTTAAGTTACTATTAGATTTTGAAGGGGAATTGGAAAATGAAATTTTAGAGTAGAGCCTAAACTTAATCAAGGATGAAGATTTTCATATTTCATTGAAAGCTTACAAGGGGTGGTTGGTGGTAATACGTTGCAGTTGAAAGGTGGGATTAAGAAACAAGCTGTCTCATTTTTAATGGATACGGGTAGTGCAAGAATTTTATAAATGCGAATTGGGTGAAGGCACCTGGGCTGAAATGACATAGTATAAATAACTTTCCTGTGATGTTTGCTTCTGACAAAGAATTACTCATAACTAGAAGTTGTTCTCTAGTTCAATGGAAATTTGATGATCATATTTTCCTTATGGATTTTTTGGTATTGCCTATAGCACTTTTGGTGTAATTTTAGGTATGGAATGGTTTAAAACGTTGAGAGAAATTACATGGAATTATGGATAGTTAACCATGAAATTTAAGCATGAGGGCATGCTATTTTGCTTACAGAGTGAACATTCTTCAATGGATGTGTGTGAGCTAAAGGGAATTTTACTATAGTTCAAGCACTGATTTGTACAATGATTTAGATGATAACTATACCTCCAACTTCTCTCCCATTCATCAATGGGAATTGCAACTATTATTGTAGGATTTGTACAAAGAAGCCTACTACTTTGCCTCCAAGGAGCATATATGACCACCATATTTCCTTGGTCAATGAAAAACCTTGTGTTAAACCATGTCAGTATCCAAGGACTCAGAAAAAGGAGATTGAAAGGTAAATTAAAGCTTTGTTAGCCACGTGTTTATTAGAAAAAGTGGCAGTTCTTACGCTTCTCCTTTGGTGTTAGTGAAGAAAAAAGATTGGTCTTGGAGATGTTGTACTAATTTTAGGAAATTGATTGCTTTGACAGTTAAGAACAGGTTTCCAACTACATTAATTGAGAATTTGTTGGATGAATTAAATGGTGCAAGAGTTATTTTTCTAAATTAGATTTACTAAGTGTTTAAAATCAAGTGAGAATGGCAAAGGCTAGTTGTATGATCATTTACATTTCTTATGTATAACCCTTCAGCTAGTACAACAACACAATTTGGTTCTCAACTTCAAGAAGTGCAACTTTGGAAAAACAAAAATCAATTATTTGGGTCATTTGATTTCTTCTAAAGGGGTGCAACATGATATTGGAAAAGTAAAGGCCATTTAGAACTGAACAAGACCACGCACCATTAATGATCTCCGGGTCTTTTTAGGTATTTCTGGTTATTACTGTATATTTATCAACAATTATGAAATTGCTCAACCATTGACTCAACTTCTGTAGAAAGACCACAAATTTATCAACAATTATGAAATTGCTCAACCATTGACTTGACTCAACTTCTGTAGAAAGACGCTGAATTCAAATGGGATGCTAGGGCGCAGAAACAACTTTTGACAGACTAAAGAAGGCATTAATTTCAGCTTTAGTCTTATCTTTACCAAATTTTAATGAAGTCTTCACAATAAAAATTCAAATGGGATTAATTTAAAGTATGATGATAATCAAGATAAACTTCAGGAATTATAAATGTATGTAAGCCTATTATCATTTAAGCCAACATTGTCATAGTGTTTTTTTTTCATATGGGGATAAATTGATGTTTAGCCTTTCTTTTACTCATTTTTTCTTGAAGGTATTTGCTGGTAAATAAATAAGCCTTAGGTTAAAATATTCCATTGGTCCTCGTTTTTGTAACAAAATCTCAATTTGGTCCTCGTATTTTTATTAGTCTCAATTACGTCCTTATTTTTATAAATTAGTATCAATTAGGTCCTTTCCGTTAGTAGAGAACTAACACCGTTAAGTAGGTGCCATGTGTTAGCTTCTCGTTTTTTTGAATTTTTTGAATTTTTTTTTTGAATTTTTTTTGAATTTTGAATTTTTTTTTAAATTTTTTTAAATTTTTTTAAAAAAATATTTATGCCATGTAAGGTCCACTTAATTTACTACCTTTATTTTAAAGGACTGCCCCAAATAAGTTGGGCTTAGGGCTGACCCATAAGGAACCAAAGCCCCTAAACCAACTGAAACACTTTCATTCTTCTCACTTTCAGAAAAATATTCTCCTTTCTCTTAGAGCAGTAACGTTCCTCTGTTAGGGTTTGGGGATCATCAAAGTTCAATTGAGTTCAACCCATTTCTTTCACTCACGTAAGTTACTTCCAATGCATACTCTTCTTTTTTAGTTTAATCTTCCTGCTTGCCGTTAGGGTTCCTCGTAATAATCTCATGCTTGCTCTGTATTGAGATTTTCAGCTCTTAAATATGCTCTTGGAGCTGTCTTGCTTATTCGCTTAAGCGTCAAGGTCGTTTTGACTAGCTCTTTCTAGGTAAGGGAAGCTAGAGTTTATGTTTTTAAAGTTATTTTGCCGATTTTTGGTCTGTTGTATGGTTGTGATGCTTGAATGAGGTGGTTGGTCAAATAAAAATGTATGGTGTGCAAGTATGTTTGATTGATGTGGCGCTACTCTTTTTCTACACTGCACACTTTTCGTCAAAGGAAGATTTCTACTACATTAACCGTTGGATCGAGCTGAAATTTTAACAGCTGATCCTTAACACATAATTTTTGACTTTGACCGGTCGAATCTTTAATCGGAGCTCTGTAGTGAGAGCAGTTTTTATCGCAAGGTCACTGAATTTGTGTTGTTGACAACATTGCACACTTTTCGTAAAATGAAAGTTACTACTTCGTTAACCGTTAGATCGAGCTGATATTTTAACAGCTGATCCTTAACACATAGCTTTTGACTTTGACTGGTCCGATCTTGAATCAGAGCTCTGTAATGAGAGAAGTGTTTATCGCAAGATCGTTGTAGTTTGGTTGTTTCTCTGATCTTGAATGGTTATTACTGGCTTGAATCTAATTGTTATATTAAAAGCATGTGATAAATGATTATGCATGAGTGATGTGATTCATGGATTATGGATGATGGGTTTGGTATGAACTTGGCATGTGATTTAAATGAGATGGTTGGTATCAAGGAGACATGGTATTTATATGAAATACAAATATATATTCACTGTTTGGGAAGGATGAGTTGGTATGGATTCAACATTTGGTTATGAATGAGAATGGGTTGTAAAGGTTGGTATGAGATATTGTGTATGGTAGACATTACTTGATTGATTGAACATGATTGGTCTGTGGTAAGTGCGTAATTCCTTGAAATCTCTAGGTGAGATTTCAGGGTCGTGCTTTAGTGGTCGGGACGTAATTCCATGGCCCCTGTTAGTGGGTGTCCATGGTGGTGCCCCATCTATATAATTTGGTAAGGATTCAAGGTAAGGATTGCATCCTGACACTCTAAGGAGTCAATTAGTCTCACTTAGAGCAGACTGACTCCTGTGGTGAGAGTAGCAGGAGGCCTAAAATTCATTAAGGGTTAACCTTGTGTGTGAGGGAATTGATTCATTGTAACACTTGTAACACTTGTAACACATAGCTCGGGGGTGAGCAGCTCGGGGGTGAGCAGAGGTATCCACCACAAGTGCGAGCATCCGCTGAATCTGACCAGATTATATGTATCTGGATGAGTCGAGTCGAGTCTTAGTGTATTGATTGGGAGGTCATAACATGCTTGGATGATGTATGTATATTGGACTGTGAAAGTATATCTGATTGCTTGATAAATTCTTTTTGGCTCTAGCTTACCCTTTTGCTTGTTTGATTGCCTTGTATGTTGTTCTTCTACCGTTGCGATGATCATCAATTTATTGATGGGAGCAGATGCGAGAGGTACTCGAGGTACTCGAGGTCAACAGAGAAGGGATGGTTCTGCTGCACAGTCTACTCGTGCTGGACTTCATGTCTCTTTGAGCTTTTCTTTAGGGCGAAGGCCCATGTATTGTATTGCCCTAAGGCTTTATTTCGAATACTGGCTATCTCTTACTCCTTTTGGGTTGTAGGAATTGTAGTGAGCTTTAGTATTTCCTTTTAAGTACCTTGGATAACTGTAAGGAGTGACTTTATACTCCGCAACTTGGCTCTTTATATTATCCGGTGTAAGATTTTATTTAATTATGTTATTATTTAAATGGGATGTTACATTAATGGTATCAGAGCAATTCGTCCTTAGGATGACCTGAGGTTGTGGGTTTGTCATGCCTCGCAGGCGTGAGTAGTCATGTCTAGTCAAGTGTGTCAGTAAAACCAAAAGTTTTAAGAACAGAAAAATGCCTTGATAAAGTATTGAGGGTGCACACTCATGACTAGATTAAAGGTTGTTTTTCCTTTCTTAATTCTACTGGCTGGGGAAAGAAGGGTGACAGACAAAAAAGTTTGGTTGTCTGTAGATGATGGAGTGTTGCTTCGTATGTTCTAATTTGTCTTGTTATGCCTCTGTACTTTGTGTCTGGTGTCTATAGAAATGAGGGAATGCAGATCCAATGTCAACTTGGTCTGCCTTCCTTTACAAGTGTTGGATGAGGTCTCTGACACAACTTTTCGCCTCAGAGATAGGAAGTTGATGTGTGATGTATACCGTTGAGCAAGGAAAGCTAAGTTGGGTTAATAGTTTGAGAAAAGATGTTGGAGTTTAGCAACGATTGGACTAAGGGAGCTTCAAGGACAAGTTTGGGATCAAATACCGCAAGTTTTCCAAATGAGTTGAATCTAAAGGTTAGAACATATGGGAAAATATCAGTGCATGCAAGTGTAATAACATTTGAGGAAAATCAACCTGATTCTACATCCTGTGAATGTTGAAGTTCAAAGTCATGCAAATGCATACAGTGTTAGGAGAAGTGTCATTGAATATAGTCATATGGTCACATCTAGTGCTTCTTGGAGTGGTGGAAGAGGAACAATTGGAAGATTCTAGGTTGCAGAAAGTAGAGAGATTGCTTGGCAACGAGAAAGCTAAGAAAGGAGGAGACCTCTAGTGAAAGACTGAATTGGATAAGAGTTTACTGATCAATCAGAAAAGATGAGGTTCCTAAGTAGAGGAAAGAACAATTTATGGTTAGGGAAGGAGTGGCATAAGGGATTCATACTAGGATTAATAGTCAGCAGGTGAGGATGGATCTTTTCAAATTGTTAGTGGAATGTTTCCAAGAAAAGTAGTTCCCATGAGTAGAGCATCCAACCTTGGGTATAAAGTGGAAGGTTTTACGTACCAGACAGAGGAATACACCTTTAAAGGTCATTCTCGTATGGAAGGACGACCTAACTGATGTCGGAGCACAATGATGGGGAGAATGAAAAGAAAAGTTTTGAGTGGTTGACATGGTGTCTACGATGGTTGATGCTAAAGTGGTTAGCACGAATAAATCTCATCCAGAGATACACCTTACGAAGTGATGCTTGGACTAAGAGCCGATTTTTTGAGGATCGTGTACTCCTTGATGTTGCCAGTATGGTAAAGGAGTCATGATTGCTTTTAAAAAAAAAGGGGCTAAGGTTAAGATGATGGTTTTGCTACAATTGCAACCAAGTGGAGACTCGCTCGGGTGTGTGGTGCCTTCGCGGTGATCAAAGTATTTAAATTCAAAGTCGATTTGAATTGTTTCCTTTACAAGGTTGGGACATAATCTCAAGGGTGAATTGGTTGTTCTCTTAATCTCATTCTTAGGAGATGTGATCTCCAATGAAGTAGTATCCTTTGATTTAAAGAGATATGTCAGTAGTGGTGTAACAAGTGTGGATCAAGCTCAAAGGTGAGGGCATGTCATGTGAATCAGAGTTATACGACAAAGGTAAGCGCAAAATAGACGCAAGGAATATCAGTGGTAGAAGAGTTATAGATTTATTCTGAAGTAAATATTAAAATTTTCGCTTTAGAGTGGTAAAGTTCCCTTTTGTATTTGGGTTTGAAGTCGAACTTCTGCTGATAGTTTCTAATTGGAAGCTTTATGCTAGGATTGTGAGGTAAGAGGAACAAGTGAAAGAGTTGTTGGAGACATAATGGTATAAACTCAGTATAATCACTAGGATGACTACAAGTTTGGTGAATCTTTAAAAAGAAGTTGTGGTGTGTCAAGCCGTTCAAGAAGAGTATTGACTAAGGTTGGAGTGGCTAATAAGGAATATGGTTTTAAAAAGAATAGATACATGGTTGAGAAAATGGAGTGCTAAGGCTATCAAAAAAAGGAGTTTAAAGGGTTCTGCAAGTTTTACAGGGGTCTCGAGGAATGTTTCTCAACGACGATTGCTTCCTTGTCATGGCGGACATGAAAAGATCATTATTTTGAGCAGGCAAACAAGTGAGCTTGTGTATGGATCAGAGAAGCACAGCGGGATGGTGGCAAATGATGCTTAGAAATGGTAAAAGGTGCGCGAGAAAAACTATCTTACTCCTGACATAGAGATTTCTACGAAGACCAGTTCTTTAGAAACATCAAAGGTTTCGTTCTTGTGAGTATCGGGTAAAAGTGTGCAATGATCATTCTGAGTTGGAAGTATAGGGTTGCACAAAGGAAGTTGGACCAAGGAAATGAGAGGTGGTTGAATTATGTTTTCAAGTTAGGGTACCAACCTTGAAGTAAGGAAGCAAGGGTAGGTGTTTATTTTTAGAAGAGAATTCAAGATCTGGGCTTGACAGGGTAAGGGTAACGGTTGTCGGAGAAGTAAGTGTCTAAGTTGAAAGGAGGAGATGTGAAGAGACTCCCTTGGTCTAGTTATTCGACTAGGACAAGTAAGTTTCTCAAAGAGATTGGGAAAATGCCAAATCGGGCAATCTTAGTTTGAGATGTATCATAGAGTTGCTTGGTGCAAAACAAACTAGAGATTTGGAGTCAATGGAAGTTATGGTTCTGTGGTTTGGTGGAATGATGGTTACGAGTTAAGGGATAAAAAGAAAATGAGGATAGGATGCCAAAACAATATGGCGATGGAATAAATTGAGAGTTTTAAATTGGAAATGGAATAACTCAGTAGGGAACTTTGTTGCCTTGGATGAAGCCATCAAAGGAAGTAAGATGTTATGAGTGTCGTTATACGTAAAAGTGGGCAAGAGTGTTGATGGTGGAGCAGTAGGCAAGAACTCAAGAGTGATCAAGACAGTGGAGTGATGCATCAAGGAGTGAACAAGGTTATGGGAAGTGATAACGAACATGCTTCAGTTTGAGACGTAAAGTCATCTGAGACTTTGATACAACCTACAATAGGTAATGGGGAGGATATGGGAGGTGAGTCAGTATATCAGCTACAAGTTAGTTGGACAAGTATGAAGGAGCATTCAAGTTTTAAGGTTGCAAGTTGGAAGTCATTTCAAGTATAGTGACTAAACCAATCTACATTGTTGAACATATATCACTTAGCACAAAGGCAAAGTTTCCAATGACTATAGGTGTTGGAGTCGTTATATCAGTCGTGTTTGAGTGGTGGTTCTCAGAGGAGATAAGGAGAACATAGCTCCTTCCTATCTCATCGATGAATTTTCGAGGACGAAAATTTTTGTTGTTGGGGAGAATGTAAGGCCTACTTACTTTACTACCTTTATTTTAAAGGACTACCCCAAATAAGTTGGGCTTAGGGCTGACCCATAAGGAACCAAAGCCCCTAAACCAGCTGAAACACTTTCATTCTTCTCACTTTCAGAAAAATAGTCTCCTTTCTCTTAGAATAGTAACGTTCCTCTGCTAGGGTTTGGGGATCATCCAAGTTCAATTGAGTTCAACCCATTTCTTTCACTCATGTAAGTTACTTCCAATGCATACTCTTCTTTTTTAGTTTAATCTTCTTGCTTGCCGTTAGGGTTCCTCGTAATAATCTCATGCTTCCTATGTATTGAGATTTTCAGCTCTTAAATATGCTCTTGGAGCTGTCTTGCTCATTCGCTTAAGCGTTAAGGTCGTTTTGACTAGCTCTTTCTAGGTAAGGGAAGCTAGAGTTTATGTTTTTAAAGTTATTTTGCCGATTTTTGGTCTGTTGTATGGTTGTGATGCTTGAATGAGGTGGTTGGTCAAATAAAAATGTATGGTGTGCAAGTATGTTTGATTGATGTGGCGCTACTCTTTTTCTACACTGCACACGTTTCGTAAACGGAAGATTTCTACTATGTTAACCGTTGGATCGAGCTGAAATTTTAACAGCTGATCCTTAACACATAATTCTTGACTTTGACCGGTCGAATCTTTAATCGGAGCTCTGTAGTGACAGCAGTTTTTATCGCAAGGTCACTGAATTTGTGTTGTTGACAACATTGCACACTTTTCGTTAAATGAAAGTTACTACTTCGTTAACCGTTAGATCGAGCTGATATTTTAACAACTGATCCTTAACACATAGCTTTTGACTTTGACTGGTCCGATCTTGAATCAGAGCTCTGTAATGAGAGAAGTGTTTATCGCAAGATTGTTGTAGTTTGGTTGTTTCTCTGATCTTGAATGGTTATTACTGGCTTGAATCTAATTGTTATATTAAAAGCATGTGATAAATGATTATGCATGAGTGATGTGATTCATGGATTATGGATGATGGGTTTGGTATGAACTTGGCATGTGATTTAAATGAGATGGTTGGTATCAAGGAGACATGGTATTTATATGAAATACAAATATATATTCACTGTTTGGGAAGGATGAGTTGGTATGGATTCAACATTTGGTTATGAATGAGAATGGGTTGTAAAGGTTGGTATGAGATATTGTGTATGGTAGACATTACTTGATTGATTGAACATGATTGGTCTGTGGTAAGTGCGTAATTCCTTGAAATCTCTAGGTGAGATTTCAGGGTCGTGCTTTAGTGGTCGGGACGTAATTCCATGGCCCCTGTTAGTGGGTGTCCATGGTGGTGCCCCATCTATATAATTTGGTAAGGATTCAAGGTAAGGATTGCATCCTAACACTCTAAGGAGTCAGTTAGTCTCACTTAGAGCGGACTGACTCTTGTGGTGAGAGTAGCAGGAGGCCTGAAATTCATTAAGGGTTAACCTTGTGTGTGAGGGAATTGATTCATTGTAACACTTGTAACACTTGTAACACATAGCTCGGGGGTGAGCAGAGGTATCCACCACAAGTGCGAGCATCCGCTGAATCCGACCAGATTATTTGTATCCGGATGAGTCGAGTCGAGTCTTAGTGTATTGATTGGGAGGTCATAACATGATTGGGTGATGTATGTATATTGGACTGTGAAAGTATATATGATTGCATGATAAAATCTTTTTGGCTCTAGCTTACCCTTTTGCTTGTTTGATTGCCTTGTATGTTGTTCTTCTACCGTTGCGATGATCATCAATTTATTGATGGGAGTAGATGCGAGAGGTACTCGAGGTCAACAGAGAAGGGATGGTTCTGCTGCATAGTCTACTCGTGCTGGACTTCATGTCTCTTTGAGCTTTTCTTTAGGGCGAAGGCCCGTGTATTGTGTTGCCCTAAGGCTTTATTTCGAATACTGGCTATCTCTTACTCCTTTTGGGTTGTAGGCATTGTAGTGAGCTTTAGTATTTCCTTTTAAGTACCTTGGATAACTATAAGGAGTGACTTTATACTCCGCAACTTGGCTCTTTATATTATCTGGTGTAAGATTTCATTTAATTATGTTATTATTTAAATGGGATGTTACATGCCACGTGGTAGGTTTGTGGTGTGCCACGTGACAATCTAATATGGTGACAAGTGACAAATTATTGTATGAATCTCAATTTGGTTCTTATATTTGTTAATTTGATTTGATTTTAGTTCCAAATTTAAAAAAAAAAATTAATTTCATGTGCTCCAAATTTAGAACAAATTTAATTTTTTTTATAAATGTAATGATGATACTTTTATTACAAGTGATATTTCTATTACATATTTTTAACAATATTTAATTTATTTAAATTTATATTTTACATTAAACTTTATTT
>Ga0214543_1008122_pt1 | contig 17446 bp, 11 predicted proteins | sample CNSS2metaG_FD_160094 | JGI IMG/M metagenome (GOLD analysis project Ga0214543, IMG submission 160094) | Root nodule microbial communities from cowpea collected in UCLA plant growth center, Los Angeles, California, USA - CNSS2 | ecosystem: Host-associated > Plants > Roots > Nodule | place: USA... | reverse complement strand
ATTTTATTTTACTATTATTATTAATATTTGATTATTATTTCTATTATTTCTATTATTATTATTGTTATTCTTATTCTTATTCTTATTATTTTATTTTATTTTCCTATTATTTTATTATTATTGTTATTATTATCATTTTTTGATTTATTTATGATTTTATTATCATTATTATTGTTTTATTATTATTGCTTTATTTTATTATTATTATTATTATTATTATTATTTTAACTTATTAGTATTATTGTTTTATTATTATTGTTTCATTTTATTTTATTATTGTTTTCATTATTATTATTATTTTATTTTTATTTTTATTGTTTTGTTTTATTATTATTATTATTATTGTTGTTGTTGTTATTATTTTTATTATTTTATTGTTTTATTGTTTGTGCGATATTTTGAGGCAATGGTTATGTATTCTTCCTGCTTTTGTATATTGTTTGGTTGTTCAAGATTGTGTTGGACTATGATCCAGTCATGTGATTATGACTGGATAAGCATATTTCATGTTATGGATTGTATGTATAGCTCTTGGGGTTCTTTGGAACTTGCTTCAAAGTGCCAAAAACCAGTAGCATTGATGTTACTGGTGTGGTGCCTAACGGCTTGGGGTGTGCTGCTTGGTGGCTTGGGGTGTGGTGCCAGGTGATAAGGGAAAACCAGATAAGCTTGGAACGCATGGCGCCTGGCAAAAAATGTGATCCCGCCAGGAGAAAAAGGTTTGGTAGAGGCTCTAGAAACCGTATGGCGCCTAGCGGTGTGAGGTGTCTACCAGGCGGTTTGGATCCAAGTTTCGCCTAGTGACGCGATAGGTACGCCAGGCGATTTTGGGAGCAGAGTTGGATTGCGAGGAGGATTTCTACACCGTTTTAGATGGAAGTCATGAGGCAATGCTTTGCTGGGGGCCCAGTTATGAGTGTAACTTGTATTGATGTAACACGTGGCCACTCGAGGTTGTAGCCTGGTGGTTTTGGAAGTCAGTGGAGTGTGCGAGATCGTGGCTCGTACGACGAGGTTATGGAAGATTGCCCTCTTCAGTGTAACTGATTGAGTTTGGTAGTATGGGGACAACTACGGACTACAGTTCATTTTGGGGAACTCCACTCAGTGTCGCGGATGGTGGTCGTGGTAATTTATTCCCGCATGTGGACTATTAGGTGGTGGCCTGTAGTCGGAGGGGCGAGTAGACACTCGTGTAGCAAAAATCGATCAATGTACTCATCAAAGGGTGTAGAATCAAGATGCGTCCAACAGAATGTTTGGAAGTGGAGGATGGAGGATTGGGGCTAACATGGGTTGTGGTGATGAAATCCTTTAATTATGTCATGTTGTAATTGTCCTTCTTGTATTTGAGCTCACCCTATCTGTGTGTGTTTGACGATGATTATGTAACTTGTTACATGGGAGCAGATGTTGATGCAGGTGAGCGTGTGTATGCTTAGAGTCGGAGTAGGGACCAACTAAGGGAGTTTTTACTAGTCTTCTTCATGAACTATTTTGTAATGAATATTATGAACAATTAATCTTTGTAATAATTGAACGCCATATGGATTTTATAATTGGCGCATTAAAATAAAGTTTTAAATTTCTCGCGTTTTGGGAAAAGGAATTATCATAAATGTGATTTTATACTTATATCCCTATTTTAATTATTTAAATTAGTAATATTCGGCCGGGATGTTACATACTGTACCTTAACAAAAACATAAACTAATTTTCTTATGAACTATCCTTCAAATGTGTTTCAAGCCATTATCTTCGTATCCTTTGAATTTCCAGTTGCTTGTAGCATCAGGAGCCTTTATCATAGGTCCTTTGAATTATATAGGTTCATCTTCAAGTTCTTCTTGCATGGAATCCAAAGATAGTCCTCTATCATTCACTCCTTCTTGGAGTGAAGTTGTCCTCAAATTTGAACCTACATCAAATTGGAACAACTCATTAATATTGAAACTAGAGCTTACCCCGTAATCTTCATGTAGATCAACAACATAAGCATTGTTATTGATTCTTTCAAGAACTTGAAATTGTCTGTCTCCTCATGGTAAAAGTTTAGATTTCCTTTTAGAAGGAAATCTTACATTTGTAAAGTGAACTCACACCTAATCACCAGGTTCAAACTTGATCTTCTTCCTCCCTCACTTAGCTTTAAAGGCTAACGTCTCCATCTTCTTTTCTATTTGGGCCTTTACCTCTTTAAGAAAGTTCTTAACAAAAGTTGTTTTGGCAAGTCCATCTTTGTTACTCATAGAATCAATATGAGGTAAAGGTAACAAATCTAATTGAGTTAAATGATTAAAGTCATATACTACCTTAAAAGGAGACATCTAAGTAGTAGAATGAACTACCCTATTATAAGAAAACTCCACATGAGGTAACCACTCCTCCCAAGTTTTCAAATTTTTGTTTACAAAAATATACAAGGAATTGCGAAAGAGTTTTATTTACCACTTCTATTTGTCTATCTCTTTTAGGATGACAAGTTGTATAGAAAAAAAAAACTTTGTACCCAACTTACCCCACAAGACTTTCTAAAAATATCTAACAAATTTGACATCCCCATATAATACAATGCTCCTTGGAATGCCATGTAATCTTACCACTTCTATGAAAACTAAATTGACCACATGATTGGCATCATCGCTCTTGTGTCAAGGAATGGAGTGGGCTATCTTTGAGAACTTATCAACCTCAACAAAAACAAAATCCATTTAAATATTGATCCTAGGTGATTTAGGAACAAGTAAAGGCATAAACATCCCATGATGCATAAACTTAGATTTAGCACGCTTACAAGTACTGCATTTATTACCAAAAGAGTGCCCATCATGTTTCATGTGAGGTCAAAAGAAATGATCATACTATATGTCTAAGGTCTTTTGAACCCCAAAATGTCTCATTAATCCCCCTTCATGGCCTTCTTTTACAAATAATTCCCTCATTGAGCCTTTAAGCACACATAACTTAGTTCATTTAAAAAGAAGATCATCATAGATGTGAAAATATTTTAAAGCTCATTTTTCACAATTTTTATAAATCTCACCAAAATGATGATCATTATTATATAATTCCTCAAACAATTCAAAACTAAGTATTTTAGTTTCAACCGTAGATAATAATGCATGCCTTCTAGATAATGCATCTGTCATAATATTTGTCTTACCTTGTTTATACTTAACAACATAAGGAAATTGTTCAATAAATTCTACCCATTTGGTAAGACTTTTATTGAGTTTACCTTGGCTCTTAAGATATTTAAGGGATTCATGATCACTATAAATAACAAATTCCTTAGGAAGCAAATGATGTTGTAGTATGCAAAGCTCTAACTAGGTCATATAACTCTGTCATAAGTTGAAAAGTTTCCCACCGCCCCTTTCAACTTTTTACTAAAATAGGCTATAGGAGGTCCTTCTTGCAAGAGAACACCTCTTATGCTCACATTTGGAGCATCAACTTTATCTCAAAAGCTAAGATAGATGCATGTGTGAGTATTTATTTGAGGCTATCAAAAGCCTCTTGTTATTTCTTTCCCTACTTAAATGTCACATCTTTCTTAACAATTTCATTTATTGGGGATGTTATGGGGTTAAAATCCTTGACAAACCTTGTAACACCCCTGATGTATGATTAACTTGATTCCTTTTAAGATTAAGAATAAGAAAGAGTTGATTAAGAAAGCCTAGTGAAGATTCCCACTAGACATTAAGATAGCAGACTATCTAGATGTGAAGGTGCATTTCAAAAGGTTCTAGAGAAGAAGAGAAATGAATTAATTTATAAGCAAACATAAAGGGCGAATAAACCATAAATGCCGAATTGAAAATAAAGAGAACAAAAGCATGAAAATGGAAAGACAAAGAATGAAGGATGTGAGGAAGCACACCATTATAAGGCTTGGCAAAAGCCATGGAACCTTGAAGATGAGTGGTAGTGTGCCACCACTTCCAAAGGAGGATGTAAGACCCGTGAAAATTAATTAATTAATTAATTAATAAATGCGGGTAGGAAGAGCCTTTATGACATTAAATATTGTTTAATGGGACATGGAAAAGTACTAGCTCAAATGGTTGAGAGTACTTTGATTGTGTGGGTGGACTTGGGTTCGAGTCCTATGTATGCCTGTTGTGTGTTATTTGATTTATTATCATTTTGTTAATATATTTATGAATAGTGAGTGATCATAATTATAGAATTATAATAGTTATCACTAAATGTGAATTGGCATAGTGGCAATGCTTTGACCTTATGAGTGGAAGGTCACGGGTTCAAACCTTGATTGATATAAATTTGGATTGGGAGTGGTAAGTTTTGGATGCACAAGATCAATTAATCCCAAAGATCTAATCTAAATAATAATAATAATTTATTCTTAATCTTGACAGTGATATATGTTGCCTATCTAAATCCTAGATGTAAAAATAGGCAGCTTTCTCCCCGGAAAATAAAAAAAGAGGTCAAAAAATAGGGAAACAGAGGGGTAAGTCTAAAAAATTGTCGCCTAAGCGAGATGAAGTGGTACAGCCATTGTTGCACGCTAGCTCAGGCGATATCCGGGAGTAGATGATCGGGTAACTTTTTATCCGGGAGCAGATAATGTTTCAGGTGAGCCATACATGGGGATTTTTCAAAGACTATTATTAAATTTTCTTGTAATTGGAACTGTTGTTTTTATTCTGGTTTTAAATTTGTAAATGTGAATTCTAGATATTTTGGCTATGAACTATCGTATCTTGGACTTTAAAGTTTTAAAATTTCCCGCGTGTTTGGGAAATGGATTAATAATAAATAAGGTATTTATTTTTGTTTTATCTAATTATTTATTTTAAGTAATATCCTACCAGGATGTTACAATTGGTATCAGAGCAAAAGTTTTGAAAATATTTTAAATATTTTGGGGCTTTTGGGGAGTGAGCTTATCGATTGTTGTTTGTGTGACTGAATTGAATGTTGTAATTGAGTGAGTGGCTTTGCTTAACCTAGTGAATTGATTTTTAACAGTTGAAATGTGGCGTATTCAGGCTATGTCTGCTAACAGGAGGAGAAGGAACAAAAATGGTGTTGATGACATCGCGGAGGCTATTCTCCGAATGGTGGATGCGATGCAGCCACCTGTAGCAGCGCTGCCTAGAATGGCAATTGCACCAGTCAGGGTGCCGACTGTGGAGAACTTCTTGCATCACAAGCCAACTGAGTTCACTGGCAAAGCCTCTCCTGATGAAGCGGATGAATGGTTCCGCAAATATGAAAATATTTTCAAGGTGATGAACTGCGTGAATGAGCAGAAGCTTCTCTTTGCCACCTATCTACTGAATGAGGATGCTGAATATTGGTGGGCAAGCATGCAACAACAGATGGAGCCTAGGGAAGAGCCGGTGACTTGGGCCAACTTTAGTACTCGTTTCCTGGAGAAATACTTTCCAGATACAGCTAGACAGGATAGGGATGCTGAATTCCTCGCATTGCAGCAAGAGGATATGACAATGCAGGAGTATGTCAACAAGTTTGAGCATCTGGCGAGGTACTACTCACAGGACATCACCGAGAAGTGGAGGTGTCTGAAGTTTGAGCGAGGACTCAAACATGAGCTGAAGAAGGTGGTAACACCTCTGAGAGAGAGAAGGTTCCCAATTTTGGTGGAACAGGCTAAGAGTGCTGAGCACCTAGAGAAGGGCCCTGGTCCTGTTGTCCGACATCAGAGGAATGTCGCAGAGGCTAGGCAGGTGAAGAAGCCTTACAATCGTCCCCTTACCACCTCTGGAGACTTTAAATGTTTCCAATGTGGGGGCGCACACCTGAAGAGGAATTGCCCGCAGTTGAAGAGTTCACCCAGTGGACAGGGGAGCAATCGCAAATGTTTCATTTGCGATCAACCTGGGCATTTTGCTAACCAGTGCCCCAAGAAGAAGACCAGTACCACTAAGAAACCACCAGGTACAGTATTAGAGAGACCTAGAGCTGCTGGTAGAGTCTTTGCCCTGACCACCACTGATGAGTGCGTATTTTTGCCCTCATTCAATGTTTAATTGTAGGTATTTAATTGAATTTGTGTGCTTAAGGAGTGATTTAATTGACAATTCTGATAATTAGGCTATTTGAACTTGTGATAAAAATGTCTTAAAAAATGATTTTTAGCTGCATAAATTATTTTTGGATATTTTAATGTTTGTTGATGCAGCTGAAGTTAAGATTAAGCTTATTTAAAGGTGGGAAAATAAATTGATTGAAATTACAAAGCACCTTTAAATAAAGCTAAAATTAGCAAGTTCTGGACAAATCACTTATGCACCTCCAATTTTTACTTATACACTCCCCTCTTTCTAAATAGGTCTCACCAAAAACCTATTATGCACCCCCTAATATGTCTATTTGCACCCCTCCTACCACTTGAACTCCACTCAACCAGATGTTGCCATGTGGCAATCCTCAACTTTTAAAATTGGCCAACCAAAACAAGCCACGTGGCATTAATCCTTGCAAACACATCTACACTAATGAAACACTGCCACGTCATCATCTTCCTCCATCTCCCAAAATGGAACCCTAACCCTACTTTTCCTCCTTTCCTAACATCACCATGGCAGCCGCCAGCCACCATTCACGGCCATGGCAGACACCGCACACCATCACCATCACACTTTTTCATCTCTGCAGCAACCAATTCGGCCATGGCAACCACCATCTTCACTGCTACAGATTTACGCAAACTCCATTGCAGCACCTGCGACTCCAACCATGTCCACCATTGACGCACACAGCAGCAACGGAAGTGCCTCCACACCTTGCAACACCACAGATCTGCATCTTTACGCTGCCACCACCATTAACGCGAGCACGAACCACGGTAGCATCGTGACAACGAATTCATGAACTTGCACCAGTTCGCGTTAAGCAACACCGCTGACAACCACCACTTCATCTCTACGGTGCAAGCAACCCTCTCACAAATCTGCACGAAGCGCGACCACCGCAAAGCCTTCATGCTACGAAGCATCTCAACCTTCGCCGGAAAACGCATCTGACCTTAATTCTGGAAGGGAGGAAGGAGGAAGGAGGAGTGAAACCCTAATTCTGGAGAGAGAAAATGCACTACCACGTGTCAGCAGCTGATAGGGCAATGAAATGGTCAATGGAGCAATCAACTCTGGTCAAATTCTGGTCAAAACTGCAAAATTGCTCAAACAAGAGGGACAAAATTGGAAATTGGACAGAAATTAAGTTGCTAATTAATTAAATAAAAATAAAAGATTTTAGCAACCGACAAATAAAGCCCAAAGTCTAGTAGAAGCCTATATAAAGAGACCAAGGGGGAAGTAGAAGAAAAAAAGCTCGGCACGTCGGAATTGAGGAACCCTTAGGGGGACCTAATTTCTTTCTCTCTCTTTTCTTCTCTCTATTATTCTCTCTTTATTTTGCATTCATGGAGTTCTAAAGTTCTTGGGTTGATACCATTGTAATTTCTTAATTGGATTCTGAGGTTAGATCAATTAATTTCTTTGTTCTTTTTATTATTGTTGAGGTTTTCATTCATCTATGTCTTTTATCTTTAAATCACGTAAGAAGTAATGATTTTAAATCTATATGCATGTTAGTCATATGAGTCCAAGGGTTTTTAAATTATGATTCTGTGTTTGTGTTATTCTTAACTTGATTTTGTATAATGTTAATTTCATATTAAAGGCACTGTGATTGAGAATTGGAGAAATTGATATTGTGCATAAAGTTTTGGGGTGATTTATATGAATTGAATAAGGGTTTTGGTATGGAATGGTTATGAACACCAAACCTTGTGTCTTAGTAGTCAAATTTGGATATAAAGCATGATTCTAAGTATTCTTGCAATTACATTGTGTTGGTAAGGATTGTTCGGTGTTTTGGTACTGGTTTTGGTGAATGGTGTGCGTGAAAAGAGACTGATTCTGCAAGTTTCGCCCAAGCAAGTCCATCTCGCCTAAGTAAGAATTGTAGGACTTCGTTTCTGTTCTTCGTTCGTGCTGCTCACTCAGGCGACTTGTGTTAGTGTTGAGCGACAGAGACTCTCGCTTAGGCGAGAGTGGCTCGCCTAAGCAAGGTCGCGATGAAGCCTGTATGTGTTGAGCGCGATTTCTCGTCAAAGCGAGGAGTTTTGGGGTGTTGAGCGACAGATACACTCGCTTAGGCGAGAATGGTTCGCCTAAGCGAGGTCGCGATGAGATTTGGTGTTTTCCTTCGTTGAATCCTCGTCCAGGCGAGGAGCTTTGTGTGTTAAGCGAACTGAGGGCTCGCCTAGGCGAGGAGAGCTCGCCTAAGCGAGATGAAGTGGTACAACCACTGCTGCACGGTCGCTCAAGCGAGGTGGGTTGGCTTAAGTGAGGTTGATGGTTTAGCTTGGGCGAAGATCCCTTGCTTAAGCGAGAATGATGCATTTTCTATGTTTGTGTGAGCTGTTTGAGCTGGTTTGTTTGTTATTCCTGAATTCTAGGGATTTTATGCTTGTGTTGGTGATGGTTGGGCTTGAAGGACTAAGTCCATAGGATTTTGGGATGTGCTTGGAATGAGTCGCGAACGAGGAGTTCGTGATGGGTGGATCGCATGCGAAACATGGACAGTTAGTTCACCAGAGGTACTCTTGTTGGGATGAATGAGCGAGGGAGTTCATTTCATCCTCAACTTGAGAATGCTATGAGCGATGGAGTTCATAGTAGGAAAGGCGGGTATGCGGTCCGGGTCCGAGCGAGAAGTTCGGATGACGGACGAGAGAGTCCGTGAAGTAGGACTACAAGTGGGATAGGCTTGTAGGTTGGACCACGAGCGAGGAGGGTCGTGGCAGCACATGAAATCCCAAGATTTTAGAATACATGCATGAACTCATAATTGGTTATGAGTAGGAGAAAATTGGATGTTTTTGGAAATAAATAAATAATTATTTACTGGTTGGAACTTTATTTTCATATTTAATTATGATTATGTGCATAGCTTACCCTATCTATGTATGTGTGGCGATGATCGGGTAACTTGTTATCCGGGAGCAGATAATGTTTCAGGTGAGCCAGGATGTTTAGTGGCGGAGTGAGGGATTAGCATTCATGGGGATTTTTCAAAGACTATTATTAAATTTTCTTGTAATTGGAATTGTTGTTTTTATTCTGGTTTTAAATTTGTAAATGTGAATTTTGGTTATTTTGGCTATGAACTATCATATCTTGGACTTTAAAGTTTTAAAATTTTGCCGCGTGTTTGGGAAATAGATTAATAGTAAATTAGGTATTTATTTTAAGTAATATCCTATCGGGATGTTACAGAGGATACTCTCACAAAGGTTGAACACAAAGGTATATATAAATTCAAAAATGATAAACCCTTTTACATGTAGTAGAGCACCCATTATATATAAAGGTTTAAGGGTGTATAAGCAAAAGCACAGAAGTCCTAAATGATTACATAACAAATAGTAAACCCTACATTCTAGAAGATAGGTTAAAAAATGGTGCCACAAGATGGTCTCCTAAAGTGACTTCTTGACCAAGACAAGTGCTCACATGTTTTAGATGTTTCTAGAACTTTTCATGGAGGATTCTTGACCAAGTCTTATGGTCCCTCATTCTAGATGCTTCTAGAATGCTTTACTCATTCTCTCTCTTCTACATGTGCTCTTCAAAATGTGCCACCTATGCCTCCATTTGCACCACCATGTTTAGGATATTAATTGTCCTACACAACAAGTAAATATGGATTAGCATGTTGTCTGAAGTTAATCTTAAGTCAACAACTCAACCTTAGACAAGGGTCAACAAGTCAACCTTAGACCAAAGTGAACAAGTCCACTAAGAAAAGTCAACTATGTCAACTTTAGGGAATTCAAACTAAGGAAAATAAAAGCAATGGAATTAAGGAACTCCCTTTTCTTTTAAGCACATGCCATCGTCATTGGTAGGGATCAAGCCTCATCCTACCCTTCTTGGAGAGAATTTGACCTCAAATTCTTTAAGTCTTTATTTTTGGAGCTTGACTTGAGGTGATGAAGTAATTTCTCATGAGATCTTTCTTCATCTTTATTGATCCCACACTTTCTTTGGAGATGCCATCTATCTTTTCAAAGCCATTATTCCTCTCTTGTATGCACCTTTGTTCATCCCTCTTGGTTTATGCACATCTTTCTTTGAAAAACTATTTTTGTAGGCAAGAAACTCCTTGGTGAAAGATTTCCCTTTTTCTTCTTTATCTTTTCTTTTCTCTTATGTTTCATTTTATTTTGGTCCTCATTTTCTTGTGGAGGTGAGGGAGGTAGGAGTGTGAACTTCTTGCCTAGGAAGGAGAAAGCATACGTGTTTGCATGGCCATCATAAAAGACTTTTCTATCAAATTGCCATGGCCTACCTAGCAAAATATGGGTGGCTTCCATAGGCACAACATCACATAACACCTCATACCTAAAATTGCCAATTGAAAAGTTAACGAGGACTTGTTTAGTTACTTTAATTTCTTCTTCCTTAAACCATGATAGCTTATAGGGCTTGGCATGAGGGATGGTTTTCAAGCCAAGCTTGTCCACCACCCTTGGGCTAGCCATATTTACACAACTTCCATATGGCATCTTGAATGAAAAAGGTTTTGTCTTTGAGAAAGATAAAGTTCTTTGGAAACTTGCCCTAGTCGGCGTCTTACCTTTAACAATCCACCTTTAAAGTATTTAGTCTTTTCACTTGAAGAAGAAGAAGTGTGGGAAAAAGTACTTTTGGGGAAAGGGCAAGAAGAATGTTCACTCTCTACATCATTACTCTTCTTTAAGATGATAGTCCTCTTGGTTATGCAATTCAAAGCAATGTGTTTATACCCTAAACATTTCAAACATTTAATGGAACTTGATCTTTGAGAAGTGGAATGGTGAGTGTGACCAATTTGTGACTTATTTTTACTTGATGGTTCTTGGTGAGACTTAGAAGGGAATTTATCATGTTTCTTTTTATCTTTTCCCTTCCATGAGTGACTATAGTAGTGGTTAGGTGAATAACTCTTCTTGGCCCTATTTTTTCTTTTCAATTGAGTTTCAATCCCAAGGGCAATTGTAAAAGATTTTCAAGAGTGGAGTACTCATACAACTCTACTTAGTCTTGTATGTCTCTCCTAAGACCATTCACAAACCTTTTCATTTTTTCTTTGTTAGTTTCTTTTATTTCAACCCTAAACATTTGAGACTCTAATTCTTTAAAGTACTCACTCACACACATAGAACCATGGTGAAGCCTTTGGAACTTCAAAGTAAGTTATTCTATATAGGAGATAGGAGCATATCTAGTGCGTATAAGAGTTTTAATGTCCATCCAAGAAGCCGCAGGTGACCCTTGGTCATATTTCTTACAAAGTTTATGCTACCAAGTATTGGCATACTCCGAAAATCCTAGCACTACCAAATCAACTTGTGCTTGATCTTTTACATGATTTTCATTTAAAATTTGTTCCACTTGAGCTTCCTAATTAAGGTAGACTTTGGGATCACTTCCACCATAGAACTTTGGAATCTTAGTATTTTGCTTCTTTTGTGAGGGTTGCGCCTAGAATGCCCTCTTTTTCTAGCCTTTTTTTTTTCTCTCTCTCTCTCTAGCATTAAGCCTTTGGAAGAGCTCTTGGATTCTTAGGTCATTTTGCTTCCTAGACAACTCTAAATCCCAAATCAATCTCACCCATTATTGTCTTGATTTGGAGTAGGTGCATTTGATGAATTTGTCATGATTTCTACAACAAAACATTAAAAAATTGAGACAAAAGGAGGTGATTAGTGGTAAGAAATCAACAAAACCCGAGACCAAACAATGCTCCAAAATAGCAACCAAAGTGTTTAGATCACACTCCCCCAAAGCAACAAGGCAAGGCTATACTTAAATTCACCAAAAGGAGTGAAAATAATTTTAACTTTGAAACCTTTTTCAAGAGAAAACTCAAATGTTTCGGCCAACACACTTAAAGAATTTCAAGAAGAGAAAACTACTAAGACAAACAAAGATCACCTAAAGACAAACAAGAGAAACACAAAAGAAAGGAAGGCTAAACTCTAAGAAAAATAATATATGTAGCAACTTTTAACAAGACAAACACAAGAAAAAGCACATTTTAAGACTCTATGTAAAATACTTGAACATGCAACACCAAGTCTTAAATCATGCATACACCAAGAAAGATAATATCCAATTTAGGCATGGAACTAATCAGCCAATATCACTCAATATTCAAATATGAAAACTAGTAGCCTAGCACTTAGTAATTTTTTAAAATTTGGTTCACCAAAGAGAAATGTTGCTCTCGGCCAAAGGCTTAAACTTTAGCAAAAATTTTCTTCTATCACAAACTAGTTTCACAAGATGATAAAAAAGATGTTTTGGGTGGCTTGGACACTTAACTCCCAAAATATTTGGCCAAAATCAATTTCATGACGGATACATCAAGCAAGACATAAAATGAATGCAATATTCAAATACTTGGAATAACAAGAACAAGAAAACTTCAAGTTATATATGACATATGACTCAAACAAAAGTTAGACACATTTAAAGACTCAACATGACATACACAAAGATACAAACATGCAACTATCATTCATTTAAACTCATGGATTTGAAGCTCAAAGACTAAGCATTCAAAGACATTTTATCCAACAACATTTAGGAGCAAAAAAAGGCACAAAAACCATCGTCAAACTGCCACAAACATAACCCAAAAAACGTTAATCACGCATTCTCGGCTACTCTGACTTTTGCTGACCAATTTGATCATAACTTTCTCCACAAAACTCCAAATGTTTTCATTCTTTTTTTGTTAAAAACTAGACTCAGAGGAATTTCTTTTGACATAAAGAGTGCAATTTTTGGACCACTGAGCTAGCTGCAGTTTTTTTTTTAAATCGCCCACGTTTCTACTAGCATTGTTTTTGTGTGTAAGGAAAGTTGATTTGGACCATTCCAGATAGCTACAACAAGACATTGCTAGAACATGAAAAACACCATATTCAAGACCACCATATCTCTAGATACCAAATGATTTAGGATTAACTTGATTCCTTTTAAGATTAAGAATATAGTGAGATTTGATTAAGAAATCCTAGTGAAGATTCCTGTTTGACATTAAGATAACAAGTTATCTAGGTGTGAAGGAGCACTTCAAAAAGGCTATAAAGAATAAGAGAAATGGATTGATTCATAAGCAAACATAAAGGGCGAACAAACCATAAATGTTGAATTGAAAGTAAAGAGAATGAAAGAATGAAAATGGAAACACAAGGAATGAAAGATGTGAGGGAGCACATCACTACAAGCCTAGGAAAAAGCCATGGAAACTTGAAGATGAGTGGTAGTGTGCTGCCACTTGAGTCTAGCTCAAGATAAGGCTTAAAAGTTTCACTCCCAAAGGAGAATACTCTCACAAAGGTTGAACACAAAGGTGTATATAAATTCCAAATTGATAAACCCTTTTACATGTAGTAGAGCACTCCTTATATAGAAGGGTTTAGGGGACTCTAAGAAAAAACACATAAGTCCTAATGGATTTCATAACAAATAGTAAACCCTACATACTAGAAGGTAGGTTAAAAACTGGTGCCACAACATGGTCTCCTAGAGTGGCTTCTTGACCAAGACAAGTGCTCACATGTTCTAGATGTTTCTAGAACTCTTCAAGGTGGATTCTTGACCATGTGGTCCCTCATTCTAGATGTTTATAGAATGCTTTGCTCTTTCTCTCCCTTCCACATGGACTCCTTCGCATCAAAGCTCATTTGCACCACCTTAACAAGTCAACTAAGATAATCCAACTAAGTCAACTTTAGGGAATTCAAACTAAGGAAGTAAAAGCAATGAAAAGGGATTAAGGAACTCCCTATCTCTTAAGCATGTGTCGTCGACCATCATCTTTGGTAGGGGTCATGCCTTCATCATGCTTAATAGTCTATCTTTAGTGCATTTTATTCTATTAGGTTTTATTGGACCATTATTCCGAATTTTGATTAATTTGGGATTATTTGGTCTAAATTTTGTTCTATTAGGTATTTTTGGTGGAGCAAAGCTTGGACACTAATCTTAAGATGAAGATAGAGTTTCCATGCCATTCTCAAATCATTTCCACGCCTTTGTCATTTCAATTCGCTTGTCCATGTCACTAGGCCAACATTTTGGGCCCAAAATGGGATTTTTGTAATTCTGAAGCTTGTAGTGACATTTTTGTAATTAGGAGTGGCATGGTTGATGTGACCACTTGGGGGTTTAGGGTTTTAGTGGGAAGAACCCTCATTTTCACGCTAGGTCTTCATTTTGAGCATTTTGGAGACCCTCAAGTAGCCATTGCAGCATCCACTCCATTTCCACGTTTCTGCACATTGAAACCCAAGTTGGGGTTTTTCACGTTTTCTCCTTTGTTTTATGTTTTCCTCTCTTGTTTAAGTTTTTTCCATATTGGTTTATGTTTTTCAGTCCTTCTCTCTTCAATATAATGATGCATTTTTGTTTTGGGTTGAGTTCTAATTCGAATCCCATGGAGTACTAATTGTATGTATTGATTCCTAGAAGAGAATGGAACAAACCCTTGAGATTATTGTTCATTTTCGAGTTCTGATTTGTTTGCCCTTCTTCAGATTGCATTTTCATGGTTAAACATGAAATTGATGTATGTTTAATCTTAATCAAGTGTTTCTGCACCTTAATCAACTTGTATTCATGCTTAATGGGTGTGGGTTGTTCACATCATCCACAGTCTGTGGGTGTTAATTGTTTGGAGTGTGCTTTGCTTAATAACATATTGACCTATTATTAATTTTCACTTAGTTAATTAATTTCAGGCTTCATTAGAGTAAACTAGATAAAATAATTAATTCCGTAGTCTTTAATTGGTGAATTTCCATTTGAATCAAGGAATCAATGTTGTTTTCACTATTATTTTATAAACATTGAAATTACGTTTTTCACTGTTTTACATTTTTGAATCTGCCAACCCCCCTCCCCTTTGTGTTACATTTGGAACCTTTGAATGAAAATATTGGGCATTGGGAGACGACCTTAGGATAACTCCTTAGTACTATATTTGTAAGAGATGTGAAAATTAATTAATTAAATAAATAAATAATTAATAAATGTGGGTAGTGAGAGCCTTTATGGCATTAATTATTGATTGATATGATGTGGAAAAGTATTAGCTCAAATGATTAAGAGTACTTAATTGTGTGGGAGGATTTGAGTTCAAGTCCATTTGATTTATTATTATTTTAGCAATATGTTTGATTATGTTGAGTGATAATATAATTATAGAATTATATGAATTATCACGAAACATGAATTGGTTGTATGGTTATACATTGATTGGACGTTGGTATGTTATGGGTTTGATCCTTGGTAGATTTAAATTAAACTTATTTTTGCTAAAATTAGTTTTGGCATGAATATGAAAAACCAGAAACCCTAGCAACCAAGGAGGGTAGAAACACAACCACTAAATGAGTATTGAATGAAAATTAAGGTCATGTTAATGCCAATTTTCGTTTTGGCCATCAACCTTAATTATGAACCAATTAAAGTGACTAACTAAGGGTGAGAGAAGGGTTTTGTTGGGGCTGCCATTGTTCTGAAATTTTGAGAGAGAGAATTCAGAGTGGAATTGGGCTGTGAGTGAAGCATAGAGGCTAATTGGAGAGAACCAAGGCAAAAACATTTGGATCAAGGAAGAATTAAAGAATATTCAAGTTTAAGCAAGGAATTCCAGGTTAGGGGAGTTTTACTTGTTATTGTTTAAGTGCGTGATTAATTGTATGATATATAGTATGAAATGCATGAATAATCTCTGTCTTTGCTTGAATTTTTGGGTTTCTGCAAAATTCCGAGAAATCGCCTAGCGGGTTACTCGTAGCCGTTAGGCAACTCATACCAATTCAGTGCATTCTAGGTTTCTAAAGAGGAACCACATGGCGGTAAGCTCCCGACCACCAAGCGACGCATGCTTGATTACCCAATTTTTCTGGGTTTCGTTGAACTGCCTAGCGGTGATGAACACCCACCAGGCGACGCGGATAAAATTGGTTCGATTTGATGATTTTGGGGTTCTAGGTTGAGTTTGATTGGGAAAAATGAATCCTTACCTAAATATGTAGTAATGCAAAGAATTAGTTGTCAAAATTGTGTTGTAAACATAGGCAATTGGATGAAAATTCGTGAAAATGGTTTTAGGGTTCGAGAATTGGGGATTTTGGGTTAGGGACCAATTGCATCACGAATTGGAGTCTGAGTTAATTGTTATATGATACTAAGTAATGTTAAACGCGTGAATTTCTGGAAAACTGCCCATAAATGCATGCACCGCCTGGCGGCAAACTGGGTGCCGCCAGGCGCCATACCAGAGTTGCAGGTTTATGTGTTTTGGTGCGCAGTGGTGGTTGGGAAAGTAATTTGGGTCATGTGTGATATAATTTTGGGGTTGGGAAAAACTGGAAACTTGTGGTAAATAAAAGTCATTCTTCCCAATGCAATTCCCAAGCTCCTCACTGTTGTGCATCCAAATCAACATCATTTACAACACCACTCTACTCCCATATAACAAAGTCATACGATCATCACATGTGGAACCACAAACTTGCAAGGGTGGGCTAACTTAAAAAACTATCATAATTAACAATAGTAATAAAAATAACAAAACAAAATATCACATAAATAATAACAATAATTGTTGCTTATCCGACGACAACAAATCCACGTGTAGTCTCAGCTCAAGAGGTTCAATCATCAAAATAACCATAACCTTACTTTCAATGATATATGTTATAATAACATAGAAACAAGGATTAATTACTCAAATGGTCCCTACTTTGGTAGAGGTGTGTCAATCTGGTCTCCGCTTTTAAAAAAAAATGATAATTGCATCCCAACTTTTAAAAAAGTGTCTCAATTAAGTCTCTTTCAGACAAAAATTACTAACGTTGTTAATGACATGCCGTGTGTCAGGTCTCCACTTTTAAAAAAGTGACAAATGCATCTTAACCTTTTAATTTTTTTTTAATTTTTAATATATTTTTTTGCAAAAAAATTTGTTACCACGTGTCAGGTCCCTGGTGTGATGATATGTGATATTGTCAATGTCACGTGGCAAGACAATGCCACGTGTCAGTGTCATTATCAAATGTCATTGTCTTGATTTCAATTTAGCTCCCACATATGACCCTGTGATTCAATTTAGTCCCTACTTAGGTGTCTCTGATTCAATTTTGTCCCAATTTCTTTTAATTCATTTTTTATAAGATTAAAACTAATTAATTATAAATATTTTTACAAAATTAAGTACTGATATTTATATTAAAATTTAGTGGTAAAAGTCATTTTAATAAAAAAAATATTAGTATAACATTCATACAAATAATAAATTTGGTCTAAAGATGGAGAGAGACTATTGTTCCATTTTGAAAAAAACTTAAAAATTAACAAATCATGAGTAAATATTAGTA
>Ga0214543_1008117_pt1 | contig 17454 bp, 8 predicted proteins | sample CNSS2metaG_FD_160094 | JGI IMG/M metagenome (GOLD analysis project Ga0214543, IMG submission 160094) | Root nodule microbial communities from cowpea collected in UCLA plant growth center, Los Angeles, California, USA - CNSS2 | ecosystem: Host-associated > Plants > Roots > Nodule | place: USA... | reverse complement strand
ATATATATATATATATATATATATATATATATATATATATGTTTATTTTGTTAGCTCACCCTATCTGCTTGTGTTTGGCGATGATCGTGTACGCGGTACACGGGAGCAAATGATGTTGCAGGTTGATCTGGTGAGGCTTAGCAGCGGAGCGGGGAAAACTCATGGGAACAGTTTTATAGAGTTTTATCATTTATGGTTTTGGAATAAAGATGTAATCTATTATGAGACTGTTTTGGTATTTTATTAAATTTTGAGAAGATTTGAACTTAGAGTTATATTTATTATGAAATAAATTCTTTGAAATTCCCGCAATTTTGGGAAATGGATTTATAATAAATGTGATTTTATTTTCTTATTTTATATTATATTTTTAAACTCGTAATATCCGGTCCGGATGTTACAATGGCAAGCGACAACATCGTAAAGGATCTTTACGGATTGAGGTTGCATTGTGGGGATGTGGTTACTATTTGGAAAAAATTAAAAATTAGTGACATATTTGCTATGTTATTTTGAAAAATCCATTGTGTTTTACTATTATAGAAATCGAAAAATTTACTTTTCACGCAAAAATCAACTACGATATGTGGTTAGTATGTTGGAACCTTTTCGAACCGTGCTTGAACAATGGTGAAAAACGTCTATGCAATATGTGAATGGATCAACTCTTGGGTCATTGTATATTTGTATTCCACATCTTTAAAGAGTTGTATTGTACCTTTTTTTTATGGTGGTATCGATGGTCAGTCGATGTTGACTCACGGTATATTTTATGGGTAATATAACCTATCTAGATCTAGGTTTTATTATAATGATTATGCTTTTGTGGATTAGTTATGGTTGCTATATGGTTACTTTTTTAATAGCTTTAGTGTATTGGTATAATGGCTAACCCCAAAAAGACGATAAACTACGTTCATTTTCTGGTGTGTAAACTTCTACTGTTGCAATAGCTGTTGTTGATGATTGAATAAATAAACTCCTACCTTTGCTCTATTTAGTTATTGGTCTTTGAAATTTTGTCGCTGCTCTTTCTTGTTATTTCCAAACACTTTCATTTTGGTTGGGATGACAAGTGAAAATGTTGTAGAGGATCTTTAACGAGTGAGGTTCCATTGTGGGGACTTGGTTAATGTTTGGACAAATATAATAATTAATGAGATTTTGCCTATGTTATTTTTAAAAATCCAATGTATTTTACTATTATATAAATCGAACAGTTTACTTTTCATGCAGACTCATCTATGGTATTTAGTTAGTATCCGAAAAACCTTTTGGTACCTTGTTTGCACCATGGTGGAAAATGACTATGCAATACGTGAATGGATCAACTTCTAGGTCTATGTATATTTATATTCTACCTTTCTGATGGAGCTGGCGAAGCTTGATCTATGTCGACTCACAATATTTTTTATGGGTACGATCACCCATCTTAGTCTAAGTTATTTTATAACGTTTATGCCTTTTTGAATTTGTTTGTGTTGCTATGTTGTTACTCTTTCAACAAATTTATTTTATTTGTATAATGGCTGACACTAAGAGGGCAATAAACCACATTCATTTTCTGGTTTTCAAACTCATACTCTTACAACTGTTGTTGTTGAAGATTGAATAAATAAACTCTTATTGTTGCTACGTTATTTTTTGGTCTCTAGATTTGTGTCATTGCTCCTTATTATTTCCCGAAACTTTCATTTTGATCGAGCTTGGAAACAACAACATCGTAGAGATTCTTGACGGAGTGAGGTTCCTATGTTCGGACATGGATACTTTTTCGAAAAAGTTAATACTTAGTTACACATTTCCGTTGTTATTTGGGAAAATCTATTATGTTTTACTATTATACAAATAAAAAAATTAACTTTACGCTAATTCAATTGTGGTTTGTCGTTAGTATCTCGAAACCTTTTGCAACCTTCCTTGAACAATGGTGGAAAACCACTATGTAGTACGTGAATGGATAAACTCTTGCGTCAATGTATATTTGTATTCTACCTTTTTTATAGCGGTATCAATGGTCAGTCGATGTCGACTCACGATATTTTTTATGGGTAACATAACTCATCTTAATCTATGTTTTATTATAATGTTTATGCCTCTGTGGATTAATTATGGTTGATATGTGGTTACTTTTTTAGTAACTTTAGTGTATTGGTATAATGGTTGACCCCAACAACGTGATAAACTACGTTCATTTTCTTGTTGTAAACTTCTATTGTTGCAACAATTATAGTTGATGATTGAATAAATAAACTCATATCGTTGCTACGTTTACTTATTGGTCTTTGAAATTGTGTCGTTGCTCCTTCTTGTTATTTCCAAGCATTTTCCTTTTGGTTGGGATGACAAGCGAAAACATTGTAGAGGATGTTTAAGGAGTAAGGTTCCATTGTGGGGACTTGATCATTATTTGGACAAATATAATATTTATGAGATTTTACCTATCTTGTTTTGAAAAATCCAATGTATTTTCCTATTATATAAATCGAATAGTTTACTTTTAACGCAGATTCATCTATGGTGTGTAGTTAGTATCGAAAAAATCTTTTGGAACCTTGTTTGCACAATGGTGGAAAATGACTATGCAATACGTGAATCAATGAACTCCTAGGTCTATGAATATTTGTATTCCACCTTTCTGACGGAGCTAGCCGATCTCGATCTATGTAGACTCACGATATTTTTTATAGGTGCGATCACCCATCTTAGTCTAAGTTTTTATATAACGTTTCCGCGTTATGGATTAGTTTGTGTTGTTATGTTGGTATTCTTTTAACAAATTTATTTTATTGGTATAATGACTGACACTAAGATTGTAATAAACTACGTTCATTTTCTGGTTTTCAAACGCCTACCCTTGCAACAGTTGTTATTGATGATTGAATAAATAAACTCATATTATTACTACGTTTTATTTTTGGTCTTTAGATTTGTGTCGTTGGTCTTTCTTATTATTTCCCAACACTTTCATTTCGGTCGAGATTCCAAGCAACAACATCATACAGGATCTTGTTGGAGTAAGGTTCCGTTTTTGGGTCCGAGTTACTTTTACAAAAAAATTAATAATTACTTACATTTTTCCTTTGTTATTTTGAAAAATCTATTATGTTTTACTATTATACAAATCGAAAAGTTTACTTTTCACGCAGATTCAATTACAGTTTGTAGTTAGTATCTCGAAACCTTTTGCAACTTTGCTTGAACAATGGTGAAAAACCACTATGCAATACGTGAATGCGTAAATTCCAGGGTCATTGAATATTTGTATTGTACCTTTTTTATGGTGGTATCGATGGTCAGTCGATGTTGACTCACGGTATATTTTATGGGTAATATAACCTATCTTGATCTATGTTTTATTATAATGTTTATGCCTCCGTGTATTAGTTGTGGTTGCTATGTGGTTACTCTTTTAATAGCTTTAGTGTATTGGTGTAATGGCTGACCCCCACCAAAGTGATAAACTACGTTCATTTTCTGGTGTGTAAACTTCTATTGTTGCAATAGTTATTGTTGATGATTGAATAAATAAACCCTTACCGTTGCTACGCTTATTTATTGGTCTTTAAAATTGTGTCGTTGCTCCTTCTTGTTATTTCCGAGCATTTTCATTTTGGTTGGGATGGCAAGCGAAAACATTGTAGAGGATCTTTAAGGAGTGAGGTTTCAAGTGGGGACTTGGTTAGTGTTTGGACAAATATAATAATTAATGAGATTTGGTCTATGTTATTTTGAAAAATCCAATGTATTTTCCTATTATATAAATAAAACAATTTACTTTTGACGCAAATTCATCCACGGTATGTAATTAGTATAGGAAAAACCTTTTGGAACCTTGTTTGCACAATGGTGGAAAATGACTATGCAATACGTGAATGGATCGACTCCTAGGTCTATGTATATTTGTATTCCACCTTTCTGATGCAGTTAGCCGATCTCAATCTATGTAGACTCATGATATTTTTTATGGTTACGATCACCCTTCTTAGTCTAAGTTTTTTGATAACGTTTTTGCATTTTTTGATTAGTTAGTGTTTCTATGTTGGTACTCTTTTAAGAAATTTATTTTATTAGAATAATGGCTGACATTAAGAGCGCAATAAACTACGTTCATTTTTTGGTTTTCAAACTCTCACTCTTGCAAGTGTTATTCTTGAAGATTGAATAAATAAACTCATATTGTTGCTACGTTTATTTTTTGGTCTCTAGATTTGTACCGTTGCTCTTTATTATTTTCCAACACATTCATTTCGGTCGAGATTCCAAGCAACAATAACATAGAGGATCTTAACGAAGTGAGGTTCCGTTTTTGGAACCTGATTACTTTTCGAAAAAGTTAATAATTTCTTAAATTTTTCCTTTGTTATTTTTAAAAATCTATTTGTTTTACTATTATACAAATCAAAAAATTTACTTTTCACGCAGATTCAATTAGGGTTTGTAGTTAGTATCTCGGAACCTTTTGCAACTTTGCTTGAACAATGATGGAAAACTACTATGTAGTACGTGAATGGGTAAACTCTTGCTTCAATGTATATTTGTATTCTACCTTTTTTATAGCGATATCGATGGTCAGTCGATGTCGACTCACGATATTTTTTATGGGTAACATAACCCATCTTGATCTATGTTTTATTATAATATTTATGCCTCTGTGGATTAGTAGTGGTTGCTATGTGGTTCTCTTTTAGTAGCTTTAGTGTATTAGTCTAATGGCTGACCCCAAAAAGGTGATAAACTACGTTTATTTTCTTATGTGTAAACTATTACTGTTGAAACAGTTATTGTTGATGATTGAATAAATAAACTCCTACCGTTGATACGTTTATTTATTGGTCTCCAAAATTGTGTTATTGCTTCTTCTTGTTATTTCCAAACACTTTCATTTTGGTTAGGATGGCAAGCGAAAACATTGTAGAGGATCTTTAAGGAGTGAGGTTCCATTGTGGGGACTTGGTTAGTGTTCGACAAATATAATAATTAATGAGATTTTGTCTATGCTATTTTGAAAAATCCAATGTATTTTACTATTATATAAATCGAACAGTTTCATTTTCACATAGATTCATCTACGGTATGTAGTTAGTATCGAAAAAACCTTTTGGAACCTTGTTTGCACAATGGTGGAAAATGACTGTGCAATATGTGAATGAATCAACTCTTAGGTCTATGTATATTTGTATTCCACCTTTCTGGCGGAGCTAGAGATGCTCGATCTATGTAGACTCACAATATTTTATATGGGTTCGATCACCCATCTTAGTCTAAGTTTTTGGATAACGTTTCTGGGTTTGTGGATTAGTTTGTGTTGCTATGTTGGTACTCTTTTAACAAATTTATTTTATTGGTATAATGACTGACACTAAGAGGGCAATAAACTACGTTCATTTTCTGGTTTTCAAATTTCTACCCTTGCAACTTTTGTTGTTGAAGATTGAATAAACTCACTCATTGTTGCAACTTTTGGTCTCTAGATTTCTTTTGTTGCTCCTTCTTATTATTATTTTCAAACACTTTCATTTCGGTCGAGATTCCAAGCAACAACATCGTAGAGGATCTTGACGGACTGAGGTTCCATTTTTGGGACTTGGTTACTTTTACGAAAAAGATAATAATTACTTACATTTTTCCTTTGTTATTTTGAAAAATCTATTGTGTTTTACTATTGTACAAATCAAAAAAATTACTTTTCACGCAGATTCAATTACGGTTTGTAGTTAGTATCTCGAAATCATTTGAAATCGTACTTGAACAATGGTGCAACACCACTATGCAATACGTGAATGCATAAACTCTTGGGTCATTGTATATTTGTATTATACCTTTTTATGGTGGTATCTAGTGGCGGATCTTGACCAACATTATTGGGGGAGCCAAAATAATACGTTCAAAATTTATACATTTAATTATTATCACTAATATAATAAAAATGAATACATAATTTAGTATAACGATAACTAAAAAAAAAGATTACAAATAAATATATGGAAGACTTTGTATACCTATTTAAAAAAAAGGACTAAAAAATAATTTTTCATAATCTAATAAAAAACTGAGAGACGTAAATATCAAAAGAAAATTCGATGATAATCAAACCACACTTAAGATCCCGTTATAAAAAACACACAATACAATATTTTTTCTTTTATGTTCATAAAATAAAAAATTAATATGTAAGCTATTAAATAAATTAATATACAATTATTAAACTAATATTTCACTATCATGTGATACGAGAGAGAATTACCTTCTTCTTTATTTTTTCGAGAATGGAAGACAACAACTTATATATGAGAGCAAAAATAGTAGATCTTTTTCTCTTAAGAAACAAAAGAAAATAGGTGAGAATGGGAGATAAGAACAATTTGTGAGAAACTCAAGTCATATAATAAACCACAATATCCGGTTATAAAAAAACACACAATAAGATACTTTTACTTCTATGTTCATAAAATAAAAATTAATATAAAAGAGACTTATTAAATAATTTATTAAACTAATATTTCACTATCAAGTAAGATGAAAGCATTACTTAATTCTTTTCCTCCTCGTGAATGAAAGAGAACAAAGAGAAATAAGAGCAAAAAATAGATATTTTTCTCTTCAAAAACAAAAGAAAAAAAATTTAAGAATAAGAAATGAAAATGATTTATAAGAAGCTCAAACCATAATGAATAATAATAATAAAAACATCTTGATAAATCTTTGTATTCTTTATTCTTTATTATGTTTGATTTTATATTTTATTATTTATAAACATTAATTATTATATTTACAAAAGAAATAAAATATTTAATTTAATCATCATTAATTTATAATATATTATCTAATATTTATAATATAAAAAAAATTAAAATACCTAAAATTTTGGGGGGGGGGGGGGGCATGGCCCCTTTCTGCTACCACAAACATCCGCCACTAGTGGTATCGATAGTTAGTCGGTGTCGACTCGAGGTATTATAATATGTTTTATTATAATATTTATGACTCTGTGGATTAGTTGTGGTTGCTATGTGGTTACTCTTTTAATAGCTTTAGTGTAGTGGTATAATGACTGACCCAAAAGGTGATAAACTACGTTCATTTTCTGGTGTGTAAACTTCTACTGTTGCAACAATTATTGTTAATGATTGAATAAATAAACTCCTACTGTTGCTATATTTATTTATTGGTCTCTGAAATTGTGTTGTTGCTCTTTCTTGTTATTTCCAAACACTTTCCAAACACAAAGCAGTGGAGGGCTCAGGCCCGAAGTCCTTTCTTCTTTCTTTTTTCCGAAAACCCTTGCTTTGTGTTTGGATGAAGCATTTCAACAATGCTTAGAAATTGAAATGCTTTGTATTTGAATTGCTTGTAATTAAATTCCATTCATTTTTAAATAACTTGTTTGGATAAGAAAATTAAAATACCTTACATTTCAATTTCTTGTTTGAAAAAAAAATTGAATTTATTGTGAGATAAAATTTAATTTTAACAATATTTATTTTACGTTTAATTATGTTTTGAGTTCATGATAAATTTGGAAACATGCTCGACAGCCCAGATGGATCGGGCAGACCCAACTACGCAACCGGATTGGTTAGACTCGATGACCCACCCTAGCTGGACCGACTGGGAAGAGCAGACAGGCTGGGTGGCCCAATGATCTAAAGGCTTGACGGCCCATACTGCACGATTGTGCCGTCAAGTTCATCAATATGGCCCGGTCCAGCCTATCTATGTCATTGGCCTAATTCTCCAGACGGGTCCGACGACCCGAACGGACTCGACGATCAAGATGGGCCCGACGAGTTGGACGAGCCCGACAATCCGGACGGGGCCGATTACCTGGACGATTCCGAATACCCGGACAGGTTCAACGACCCGAACAAGCCCGTACACCCAGATCAGCTCGAAGACCCGAACAAGTCCAACGACTAGGATGGGCCCGAGGACCCGGACAGGCCCGACGACTCAGATGGGCCCGACGACTTAGAGACCTCCGACGACCCGGATAGGCCCGATGACCTAGATGAGCCCGAGACTCGAACGGGCCAGACAACTCGTACGGGCACATTCAAACTTTCGGGCCCGTCCGGATAGTCCAGCCCGTACAAGTTGTCGGGCCCATGTGGATCGTCGGGACTGTTCGTGTCATTAGGCCCATCCGGGTCATCGTTCCTGCCCGGGTCGTCGGGCCCGTCTGGGTCGTGGTGCCCGTCCGGATCGTCGGGCTTGTCTGGGTCGTCGAGCCCGTCCGGGTCGTCGGGCTCGTATGGGTTGTCAGGCTTGTCTGCATCGTCCCGGACTTTCGGGTCGTAGTGCCCGTCCGGGTCGTCGGACCCGTCTGGATCGTCAGGCACGTTCGGGTCATCGAGCCCGTTTGGGTCGTCGCACCCGTTTGGGTCGTCGGGCACGTTCGGGTCGTCATGCCCGTTCAGATCATTTAGAATGTGAGGTTGAGTGAGAAGAATTTCAAATTCCACTTATTTTGAGGGTATTGGAATTTCTACTAATTTAGCTAATTGAAATCGTTCAAAAAATGCTTGCATTTGAAATGTTTTTTAATTTGTCTATTTAAACAAAATATTTCATTAAAAAAAATCTAAATTTTTCAAAAAAATGAATTGTTTCATTAAAATACTATGTCCAAACACACTCTTGGGTTCCTTCTTCCGTTTTACGCAGGGAACGTCTCCCCACCAAGCACCACCACATTTGCAGGACACTCTTCATTATCAATCTCCATGGCCAGCACTGCTAGTCGCCACTGCTTGCCACCGCCACTGCTTGCCGCCACCACCGTGGCAAAAAATCGTCGGCCGCCATCTTGCGCTCTCTGTTTTCCATTCCAGATCGAGAAGCACCACAATAGCCTACCCTCGCGCCTTCATCTCTTTCGAAATCGCCGCACCACCAGTCACCGTTGCGGCCGTGGCCATCGCCGGTGTTGCCAACGAAGACCAAACCGCGCGAACCACCCATCTTCTCCTCTAATACGCGAAGCAAAGTGAAACCCAGCCACCGTGACCGCATCATCTCCGCTGGGGTTCACCATGGTTGCGTCTCTACTGCCCAAAGAAACTATCGCCGGTGATACTAAACGGACCCGCCATCGTCGCGCAACCTTCGTTTGAAGCTCAGACTCGCCGGCGGTTATTTCTCCTCTATCTAGCCGTTGAACTTTCTTCTTCCTCTATTTTTGCTTTGTGATTTATTGCAGGGTGTATGTGTGGATACTAGAAGTTGAAAACCCCTGTCCAGAACTCTGTGATGAAGATGTAAATGAATCTGTCTGTTGGCTGTTAGAGAATGGTGGTCCCTATGATGGTTGAAAAGGGGCGCTGCTTCTAGTTGTGTCTGTGTTATGAATGGTGATGGTTGAAGATGATGTATTTGGGTATCTGTCTCTTGGATTGAAAAAAATGAAGAAGAGAGGGTTGGTGTTGGAGGATAGTGAAGGATGAAAGTGAGTGAAGGGTTATGGTGGAGGAATTTGAGAGTGGATGAGAACCGTGATATGTGAGTGAGGGGAAATGGATGATGGATTATGGTGGTTTAGTTGGAAGAAGGTTGGAGAATATGGTAAGTTTTGGTTAGGAGGTGAGTTTTTGTTGCTGGAAAAAATTGTGAGAGTGGAATTTGAGTTGTTCTTGGACGAGATGGAGGTTGGGAGAATAGAAAATAGCTAAGAGATGAGTGGTGGCCGGTGTGTTTCGTGTGCTCCAAAATTGGAAGAAGAGAAAGGGTGATTATGGAGACGGTGGATGTGAGGTAAATGGAAAAGATGATGAAGTTTATCCCGTAGGCCCTCGGTCCTCAGGAGAAAGATGGAAGTGAGGAATGTTGTTTGAGGCCTATGCATGTTGTAGTAACATTATAGGTAATTAACGATAGCGGTGGCGGGTGATGAAGGTTGAGGGAAAGGGTCACCTCTCCTCTTGTGAGCAAGAGGACCAAGATGATCAAAGGCATCCCTGCTACCCAAATGCGTGACATAACATAATTAAAAAAATTCTAATCAAAATGTGCCGTGTGTCAATGTAGGAGTGAAGAAATGGTGAATGGTTTATGATTCTTACTGTTAAAACAAATTATGAAATTTTGATTCACTTCTAATTTATCACTTTGATCACTATACTAGATTATCAAATTACACTACTAAAAGAAATTGTTAAAATAATTAAAAAACGATTAGAGTAACAAATTAAAAATAGATAAAAATAAAATAAAATATCATTATCTATATCAAAATCGTTTCTGCACCGTATCCCTGACAAAACATTATTTTTATTTAAATGTCAAGTGACATTTGTGATTGGATTTTAGGTGAAGTTAGAAAGGCAATGGGATGGGTGAGGATATTAAAAATAAAATTGGGTCAAATCTAACAAATATTAAATATAATTTTGATTGGTTGGTAAAGAAAATCAAAATGGATATAAAAATAAAAAAGTTTGAATATTGAAATCAAAATGGGCCTAGTAATAAAAATTAAAAATAGTGTAAAGATAAAATATATGGATGGTGTAGATACTAAAAATGATTTGGGAAAAAACAAAATGTATACAAAACACTTTTCACTCCATTTTATTTATTATATATATTTTAATTTTTTTGAAAATAATTTTTATTCACCGGGTCAAATTGGATATTGAGATATACAAAACCATGTTAGCAGTTGAAGAGGGAAGTCATGACACTCCCTGTTCTCAGTAGCCTTTAACCAAACCAACCTTTGGTCCTATATTTGGTTGTATGACATTCATCAGTTAGTTTGATTCGTGTCATGGAGTAGGATAAGAAGAAATACATACACATTGATAAAAGTTTATCATGTCTTTTGTCACAATTAAATTATTTGAAGAAAGTTTACAAATAAATATTATTAACATAAAAATATAAGCACTTTAAATGGTAACATACATTACTATACACAAGAGTTTTTAATTACTAACAAATTATTGTATTTAGCATATTAGAAATAACATAAGCAAAATAAAGTAATAACCTCACAAAATAAATAATACATACGGGGTTTTAAATCATTGCAATAAAATAGTTGTATATCAAATAGGTTTCAAAGCTTCACAAAATCATAACAGTCAGCAATAGGAGAGGATAAAATCCTCCACAAAAGAAAACCCCCGCAATATAAATCAAACACCAAGGGTTGTAGTAAACCTTCGAAAATAGGTTGTGGCGACTATATTTCTAGAGGTTTAAAAAATCTCCGCAAATTAATTTGTAGAAGGTAAAATTCCCCACAACTTGAAATAAAAACCTCTAGAGAATAGCTTCTTCTTCTTTTTTTTGTAGTGGTAGTTATCAAACTAGATAGTCTTAAGTTAACCTTGAGTTGTATCCCAACAAATACGGAATTGATTTTCAACAATTGATTCTTAAAAAAATTTACACGAAAGGTTAATAAAACATAATGCAAATAATAAAAGATAAAAGTAAAAATGCACCTAAAATAATTAAAATGAAAATGCTTATGATATGCTAATTTAGATGTGGTTTAATCTATTATGGGGTTTTGGTAACAAATTAAGTTAAATAGCAATTAGATAAAAGATTATAACAACAATGATACTAAAACATGTTAATTTCATTGTTTTTTTTCAAAATAGATTCATCATCAATTTTCTAAATATTATTGTTCAAGTGATTATTGTTTTAGATTTTTTAAATCAATCAATGTGACTTCTCAATTGATTCATCGAATCGCTTTCTTTTAACAAAAGTAATTTCTCAATTAAAAGCAAGAATTTTTTAGACTATTGATCAATGTCGTAGTCAACCACATAAACATTTTAAAATGTAGTACGATGAGTTCTTTCAATGTCGTTTCTTACTGATCACTATTCTAAATCAAAGTTCCAATCCAACACAAGTTAGGGTGTTTTGGCAGATTCAAAAACATGATTAAAAATAGTGAATGAAATAATGATTTAATGAACTAACTCCCTGATTTGAATGCAAATCCAACTATCACAGATTACAAATTGATTGTTCTGTTTAAGTTAAATTTCATGCCACTCGAAATTAACCAACTATGCGAAGATTAACACAATTTCATTATGCAATTAAGCAATGCACACATCATTTAACCTCACACCTACAAATTAAGAAATTGTTAAACAACCCACAACATTAAGCATGCATATGGGCTATTTTAAATGCAGAAACACCAAGTTGGGATTAAGCATACATCAATTTCATGTTCATTCATTAATTAAGCACAAATTCAAAGATGAAGACCAATAGAAACACAAAATATACATTATTCAACAAGAACCTCAAGGTGTCATTACATTCTCTTCAAGGAATCAATACACAAAGTTTAGTTCTCCATGGATATGGAGTTACAACACAATAGAAAAACAAAAATCATTTTTTAAATGAAAAGAAGAGATGAGAATTATGAACCAAAGAACAAAGAGATCTCCAAACTTGAACTTTGTAGAGAAAAATTAAAACCCTAGCTAGGTGGTGGTTGTCCAAAGTGTAGAACGTAATAAAAACCCTGAGTGGGTGTTGTCCAAAAAACAAAAAAAGTAAAGTGTGCAGCCTCTTCCTCACATGGTCACATCAGACCTCCAACAAAAACCCTAGTCTGAACTAGGTATGCCCAAATCTGGCCCACAAAAATTCAAACTAAGTTGATGTGGAAAAGGGTCCTAGTTGTGCTAATGTGGAAAAAGGTGGCTGACATGGCACAAATGACGTGGCCCAAAACTTGGTTCACAACAAAACCTAAAAATAATAAATAAAAAAAATAGACAAAGTAAATTCAAATTAATTAAAATCCAAATTATTGATCCAATAAAGCTCAATTAATGAAAATTCACTAACAATAGATAATTAAGCACAAATCAACAATATTATGATCGGTATAGAAAGGTAAGAAAATAAGGAAAAATAATGGCTCATAAATTATTCATAACAAATTTAACTAAAGTAACTTCTTAATTAAATATTACTATGCCTAATCATGTCTATTCTTTTTTCTCTTGTCTAGTAAAAGTTAATCAATCAAAGTAACTTCTTGATTAATTCTAGTTAAAGTTTTCCCAAAAATCAAAGTAACTTCTCATTTATTAGGAAAAACTTATTCAATCACATAAAAGTTTCTAACTTAAGTTAAAGTAACTTCTTAATTAAAATTAGAAATCTTTGGACTCATATGATTGTCATGCATATGGACTGAACACCATCATTAATTTTTCTTGATTTAAAGATGAAAGACATAGAAAAAAAAACCTCACAACAATAATGAAAATAACAAACCAATTATTGCATTCTAACCTCAAAATTAATTATGAAATTATAGTAGAATTAACCAGAGCTTAGCACTCCATAGATGGGGTGGTATATGAATGAAAGAAACTTTGAAAAAGAGAGCGAAAAGGTAGTGAGACAGGAAGTGGATGGCAGTTGCACCAAATCAGAGTTGTCAAGGCTCTCCTTTTACTTCCCTTGGGTCTTTTTATATAAAACTTACACTGGACTTTTCTGTTGCTGAAATCTTTTGTCGGTTGTTGTAATATCTCCCAAATATTTTTAAAATATTCCAACAAATTTGATCAGCTTTAAGAATATTTGACAAGTGTTGTCAACCAATATTTTCTAATATAATTAAATTAATTATTTAATAATATTTGAAAAATAACCAACAACTAAATTTACTTTTTTACTTAGTAAATGAGTCAAAGATTGCAACTTAAGTGCAATATTATTGGATGTATCCAATGGAAAGCTACCTTCGTAGATTAAATCAAAGGTAAGAAATAATATTGTTCCAAAACGATGTATTATGAATATTATATTACAAAAGAGTGTGGGAAATTTTATTTGGAATATTTGCGTGGAGTTGAGACAACATTAAATATATATTGAAGAAATTATGAATTCAAAGTGAAAACATGTTATTAAACTTTGAAAAGCTCTACATGAAAATAATGTTGAGTAAACGATGTAGAATTAGAGCAAGTCAAAAACCATGTTCTCCAAAATTGCAACGAACTTTAACCCTTTATTTAGCTAAAAACTTTATTAAATTACCCATGCATATTATCGTGGTTATGTACAATTTATTATGACAATGTAATTTATCATCAAACTACACAAACGTGATTTGGAGAAAGGAAATTCACATAATTGTGCAACAAAGTAGTGTATTATGTTAAAGACAGACCCTAATTGGGTAGTAGTTGTAGTAGTACTAGCGAAAGCTAAGCCACATTAGTATAATATACAAGAGGAATTTACAAAATTAGTTGTGTGAAGATGCCAAAGACATTAACCCAATCTCGTTTATATCTAATGCGTGAGATAAAGGCTCTAGGTTTTAATTGGATAGAAATGACTTGGCTCAATGCTCAACTTATGAAAATGCTATGATGTTTATGGAAACTATGTATTACAACTATAGGTAAATGATTATTGTTGTATATTAATTTATATATGTTATGAATAATGTATATTATTTTTAATGTTAAAAGTTCAATAAATCATGTGTATTTAATAAGAAAAAAAAATTTGTCATAGTTGGTGACTAACTTTATCCTTCAAGTATTGGTTTAAAGTATTGAAGTAAATAATAAACTTTTGTTTTAAATGTTAATTTAAGTAGTTTATGTGAAAGATAAAAAAAAAAACATTTGTGAATTAAAACAATATCTTTATTAGACAACTTCATTAAGTGAAAAACATACAAATTAACATAATGTGAGATATGAAATGACCTAATTGAATAAATTAAAAAAATAATTTGTACTATTTTTTTTTCTTCATTTAATTCTAACTACCTTGTTATGTATCTTCACATAGTACTTTTTATTTCACCACTTCTTATCAAAGCTAGGTTTTGATCGAGATTTGTGGGTTATGGGTCCACCACGCTTCCGCTACGCCACTCTGATGGTATATTTTCAACACATAAATCAACAATTGATTTAAAAAAAAGATACTAGACATTTTCGTATGCATATTAGATCTTGTCTCACAAAAAAAAAGATGCATCATGAATATCTAGTGGTTTTAGAGATTCCAAATGAATTTTTATCGAATATTTCTCGATGTATAGAGAAATGACCAAGCTGGGAAAGGTCAACAAATATATGGGATGAAATGAAATGATTGTCATTTACTTTACATTAGTTTTTTCCTAGTGAAATTCGTGGTGTTCTTCGAAAAGAAGTTTGTGAGACTTGTAAGAAAAATATTGTGTTTAGAAACTTTACCCTTGTTAGAAAAATATGTAGTTTTAAGCTTGAGTAAGTTGGAGAAACTATTCCCTCAATTCTTTTATAACATAATAGTCCATTTACGTTCTTATTTAGTACATGAGGTGAAGATTGGAACTTAAGTGCAATAATCTTGGGTGTATCCAATGGAAACCTACCTTTGTAGATCAAATTAAATGTAAGAAGTAATATTGTTCCAAAACGATGTATTGTTGAATCTTACATTGCAAAAGAGTGTATGCAATATTATTCGGGTTTTTTGCAATATATATGGAAGAAATTATGAAGTCATAATGAAAATCTGTCCTTGAACTTTGAAAATAACTACATGAAAAAAAATGTTAAGTTAAATGATGCAAACTTGGAGCTAGTAAAAAATAATATTCTCCAAAATTGCAACTAACTCTCACCCTTTATTGAGCTAGTAATTTTATTAAATTACACATGCATAGTATCGTGGTTATGTACAATTAGTTATAACAATATAATTTATCATTATACTATAAAATCATGAATTGGAGAAAGGAAATTCATATAAATGTGCAACAGAGACATCAAAGGTAGTCTATTATGTTAAAGACGCGAAAGACCATAATTGGGTAGTAGTAGTAGTAATAACGAAAGTTAAGCCACACTAGAATAATATACAGGAGGAATTTACAAAATTAGTTGCGTTAAGATGACAAGGACCTTAAGTCAATCTCATTTATATCTAATGCGTGAGATAAAGGCTATGGGCTTTCATTGGATACAAATGACTTAGCTCAATGCTCAACTAATGAAAAAGATATGATGTTTATGGAGTATTGTTGAATATTAATTTATATATGTTATGAATAATGTTCATTATTTTTAAAGTTAAAAGTTGATATGAATCATGTGTATTTAAATAGAAAAAAATAGTTGTCATAGTTGGTGACCGACTTTGTCCTTCAAGTATTGGTTTAAAGGTTTGAATATGAACACTTTTGCTTTAGCTTATTTACATAGATTTATTTTTGAATTGATATATTGAAGTAAATAATAAACTTTTTTTTACATAATAAATTAAGGCAGTTTAGGTGAAAGATAAAACAACATTATCTTTAATTTTTTTTATGCAAAATAAATTTGTACGTTTAAAGAATATTTTTATTAGATAACTTCGTTAAGTGAAAACATACAAATTAACCTAATATGAGATACGAAATGTCCTAATTGAATATATTAGAAAAATAAGTTCACTTTTTTGAAGAAATAGCGTGTAGACCTAATGGGAACATTGATGGATCTTGAAAATAAGACAAAGGATAGCATCACTTAAAACATGAATTATCGGAAGCCACTCCTTATCAGAGCCAGGTTTCGATCCTGGGACCTGTGGGTTATGGGCCCACCACGCTTCCGCTGCGCCACTCTGATGGTATACTTTCAAAACATATAGCGACAATAATTAAAAAAAATGAAATTACACATTTTTGTATGGATATTATACCTTGTCACTCAAAAAGTATGCATTATAAATTTCTAGTGGTTTTAGAGATTCCAAATGGTTTTTTATCAAATATTTCTCAATGTATAGAGAAATGACCAAGGTGGGAAAGGTGGACCAATATATGGGATGAAATGAAATGATCATCATGTACTTGAAATCGATTTTTTCCATGTGAAATTCGTGGTGTTCTTTGAAAAGAAGTTTGTGAGACTTTTAGAAAAATATTGTGTTTAGAAAATTTGCCCTTGTTTGAAAAATATGTAGTTTTAAGCTTAAGCAAGTTTGAGAAATTATTCCCTCTTTTCTTTTATAACATAATGGTCCATTTACGTTCTTATTTAGTACATGAGACGAAGATTTCAACCTAAGTGCAATAATGTTGGATGTAACCAATGGAAAGCTACCGTTATGGATCAGATCAAATGTAAAAAGTAATATTGTTCCAAAATGATGTATTGTGGAATCTTATATTGCACAAGAGTGTGTGCAATTTTATTCGAGATATTTGCATGGAGTTTAGACAATATTAAATATATAGGGAAGAAATTATGAACTAAAAGCGAAACCATGTTCTTGAACTTTGAAAACCACTACATGAAAAAAAATGTTGAGTGAAATGACACAAAATTGGAGCTAGTCAAAATTATATTCTCCAAAATTGCAACTGACTCTCACCCTTTATTGAGCCAGTAATTTTATTAAATTACGCATGCATAGTATGGTTGTTATGTAATATTCACTATAACAACA
>Ga0214543_1008116_pt1 | contig 17454 bp, 14 predicted proteins | sample CNSS2metaG_FD_160094 | JGI IMG/M metagenome (GOLD analysis project Ga0214543, IMG submission 160094) | Root nodule microbial communities from cowpea collected in UCLA plant growth center, Los Angeles, California, USA - CNSS2 | ecosystem: Host-associated > Plants > Roots > Nodule | place: USA... | reverse complement strand
TATAACGTATATAATCACCTGGCGCTTTGTGTTATCGCCTGGCGCTGCTCTAGAGCCGCCAAGCGAAACCCGCTTCCAAACTGCCTGCTAGGGGACACGTGCCGCTAGGCGCCAAGCGCCCCGGAGCACACTGACATTGCAGACATCGTTTGGCAGAACCACGCTCACCGCCAGGCGCCACACGTCCTAATGCACCATTGTTTTAGTAGCTATCGCCTGGCGGGTCGAACACCACCGCCAAGCGCTATACCAATACTCACACAATACTGTTTTTAGGCAATTTTGACTACATCCTAAGGCAACCAATCTCTATTCATTCTCAATAGATGCCATGTAACCATATTTCATCTCACATACTTCAATTCGCCAGAGAGTTTAAATGTATGCTCATACTCTCAATTATTTACACTTTTTCTTCGCTTATGACAAAGCTAGTTAATCAAGGTGTAATTCCTCATGTTCAAGTCATAGTGCAAAGTAACCCTATTGTCCTTTTCGCTCACACCCATAGGTACTCTTAATAGTTGCACTCTTTCGCCCTTAGGTTTAGCCTTTTGCATTTCTAACATTAACCATCAATCCTTACCCAAGTTTCACTCTACACTTTAATAAGGTATCTAAGCAGATTATATATGACACCAATGTCCCAAACTGCAATGAAGTTATGTACAACTTATCGTGCAAGATTTCCCAGATCGCAATTATTTCCATTGAGATTTCCCTTTAATATCCTATATCCTTCTTAATTCAATTAATTTTCATCATCCTCGACCTCTGTCCATTGACCCATAATTCGTTTCATAAATAATTCTACTTCCATAGGGACCCAACCTCACAAGTGTACCCGAGAACAACACAAACTCACGTCTTCTGCGCTGGCGCTTGGCGGCAGGGCCCATGCCGCCTGATGGTGCATACATTTCTGGGTAAAATCCAGAATGGCTCTGCACTTGCGAAGACTCCCAATTTCCCAGTTTTCCTTCTCTACATATTTCTATCAATTCTCACGCGATTTCACTTACAATTTTAAAAGTTCACAACCTAAACACATTCATTAACATTTTTAGTGCCAATCAACCACCAATTAGTCTCGTGACATCAAAACCCTAAATTTCCAACTCTAAAAGAGTGTTCCTATCCTTTTATTAAATTAACCTCAATTGATGGCATAATTCAGAAATTTCTCGACTCCAATAATTAACTCATCGATAAAGCTCCCTTCTTCTCCGATCAGAATCAACAGAACCCGAGAAACATGAAGATTGAGCCCATATGACTCACGTTGCCTGGCAAGTGTTCATCACCGCCAGGTCGTTCATAAGAAAACCCAGAAACTGTGTAAGCAAGGATGTGTCGCCTGAAGGTCTATTCGTGCCGCTAGGCAGTTTCTAGCAGAAACCTAGAAATCTCGTACAAATCACATGTGTCGCTTGGCGGGTCTTTAACGCCACTAGGCGGTTTTTGGAAATTTCCAAAAACTCGAACATAATTGCTGAATTTACAAGAATCACAAGCTTCACACACAATTCATACAATGCGTAATTAAATCACAACATGTATTTACGAGGTTTAACTCCCCTAACCTGGATTCCTTGCTCAAAATGGATAGTTTTTGAGCTTCCTCCTTGGTCAACAATGGTCTCCTTGATGCTTCCTCAGTTCAACTATCTTCTCACTCAATTGGCACTTTGATACTATGTAAAACCTCTCCTCCCAGTACTCACAGTAGGATTTTCCCTAATCAATTACATCAGCTCCCAGGTGATTAACTTACTACCAATGTTCTTAATCCCATTTAGGTTCACTAACCTAAATTACCAATGCATAGACTTGATTAACCTCACTATTTCTAACATCACACATACCACTATTAATCTCATACCTCTTCTATTACATTATTTACCCAAACAGTACTAAGACTCTATCAAAGTTAATATAACACAACAACCATATCTTACCATAATTACACCCCAATTCCATTTGGGCACATCCGATTACTCTTACTGTCCTGCATTCCAGCCTGCCTTCCCATAAACTAAATTCTGATTTAATTAACCTGAATTCACTATCATAGCCTTCAAATCTGTCTCACCATAATCATAACTTAATGTTTTTTTTACACGAATCCCTTCTCAATAATTACCTGTCCTTTTAGTCCCAATATCACAAATTCAAACCTTCTTTTAACACTCAAATTGACCTAAGTGAATTTCCCAATTCTCTCAATGCACACCAACACACGTACCACCATTCTGGTATGGCGCCTGACGGCAAGATAGGTGCCGCTAGGCGGTCCCTGCTGTTCTAGGGACCCGAACCTCTTCCTGCACCTGCAAACCTTGTTCAATCTCAATGACTCTAATTACACTTGATTTCTTTGACTCAATATATTATACTTACGTATTTAGGCCACAGTTCACTCCTAAAACTCCCATTATACGAAATCCATTCATATTTTCCACTTAAATTAGTGTTACTATAAAAATCCCCAAATCATTAGCCCTAAAATAAAGTTCATACGATTTTCATCTTAATTAACCCCCAATCACATCGGTCTCAGGGTTATAGGATGTCTAACCATTCATAAACAATTACAACATGCTCTCCCCCGATCAGAATCCTTCCAAAGCACGAAAAACATAAAAATCGAGTCAAATTGACTCACATCGCCTGGCAGTCAGGAGCTTACCGCCAGGCGGTTCCTCTTCAAGAACCTAGAATTAGGCCAGAACGTATGTGTCGCCTGTCGGTTATGAATAGCCCGCTAGGCGGTTTCTGGAAATTTCAAAAAACACGAAATTTGACAGAACAGAAGGAGGTTCGTGTATAATTATCACATACTTATCATGCAATTCATGCTTAAACGTAAAGATTAACGCGTAAAGCTCCCCTAACCTGGAATTCCTTGCTTAACTTGAATGTTCTTTAATCTTCCTTGCTCCCAATTGGTTTGCCCTGGTTCTCTCTAATTAGCTGCTATGCTTCACTCACAACCCAATTCCACTTTGAATTCTCTCTCTCAAAATTTCAGAACAATGGCAACACCAACAAAACCCTTCCCCCCCCCTTAATTAGTCACTTTAATTGGTTCATAATTAAGGTTAATGGCCAAAACGAAAATTGGCATTAACATGACCTTAATTTTCATTCAGTACTCATTTAGTGGTTGTGTTTCCAGCCTCCATGGCTGCTCCTAAGGCTGCTAGGGTTTTTGGCTTTTCATATTCATGCCAAAACTAATTTTAGCAAAAATAAAGTTTAATTTGAAACTACCAAGGATCGGACCCATAACCATACCAATATCTAATTGATGCACAACCATTCAACCAATTCATGTTTCATAATAATTCATATAATTCTATGATTATATTATCACTTAACATGCTCACGCATATTATTAAAATAATAATAATAATTTAATGAACGCATAAATAGCATACATAGGACTTGAAAAGTGCTTTTGACACACTAAGTACTCTCAACCAATTAAGCTAGTGCTTTTCCACGTCATACATGTAAGAATTAAAAGCCATAAAGACTCCCACTACCCGTATTAATTAATTAATTAATTATTTAATTAATTAATTTTCACGGGTCTTACACCAAGGAGTATAATTTTTTCAATCAGAAGCAAGGAATATAGGTTATGGGAGCTGGGTTTTATGAATTTAATTTGTACTGTTTTTTTTGCATGATTTATGTATATGTGGATGCCTAAACTCTACCATTCTATTTAATTTGGTATTTTCTGAACATTTTCCAGAAACTGCTTGGCGGCGATGAACACCCGCTAGGTGACTCATGTGAATTGCACTGTATGTTTGGGTTTCTTTTAGGAACCACCTGGTGACATGAACTAGCCGCCAGACAATGTAACCTTTCCTTCCAAGTATTTTGGGTTTTATATGAACGGCCTGGCGGTGATACACACATGCTAGGTGACGTGAGCCAAATTGACTCGTTTTTAATGTTTTAGTGGTTTCTGGGTGATTCTGATCGGGGGAAATGGATTATTAATTAAGAATGGAATGTTTGATGTTAATATGTGCGAATTAAGTGGTAATTGGAATTAATTGGACGGAATTGGTATGAACGCTTTAGGGTTTTGGAAATTTGGGATTAATTAAGGTTTGAATTACATTAGAAAGTTAATGGATATGGGTCAGGTTGAGTAAGGGTACAACTATGCTCGTGATTGTTTGTTGACTTTAGGTAATGGGCAGAGAAAGGCAGTGGGAGTGTCGGGGTCTTCGCAGGTGCCTGAAAATTTTGGGTTTTTGCCCATAATCGTATGTACCGCCGATGATACTCATCTTGCCCTAGGCGCCAGCGTAGTACAAATTGGGACTATATGGTTGTGAGAAATGTTAAATATTTTTGTTTATGTTATCCATGCGAGTATTGATAAATAACAAAGGAAGATTAATGCTTGGCCAGATTGCAAACAAACTTATGATGGTAAATGTGTGATAATTGTGAGGTTTTGTATGTCAATGATAAATCAATTCAAAGATGTGTTTGTTATTGGACATGTTTTATTATCAATGTTTGATCCTTACAACAATATACCCCTAGAATTAATATTATTATGCAGAAACGTGATATTGATGGTGCATTAGGTGTCTTGAGATGAGTTATGACATTATTTGAGCATATTGATAATTTTTTTTATGATGTGAACATAATTACATTATTTATTTTGTTATTTTTTGAGCTAGTATTGCTTTAATATTTGCTAATGTGAATTTAGTATTGGTTCTTAATGGAACAAATTTTAACGAATGAAAATTGCTTTGGCTACATTAATATTGACCTTGCGTTAAGGATTGGCAAACCTCATTCTCTTACGGACTCTAGTACCTCTAAAGAAGAAAATTTATGAGAAATTGGACAACTTAAATTACATGAGTCTTATAATCATCAAGCGTGGCATTTATGAAGTTTTTAGGGGTGTTATCTCTAGGAGATAACAAGTGCCAAAGATTTCGTTGCTGATTTCGATGAAGTATCAAGGCAAATGAAATGTGAGAGAATATATTATGAGAATGTCAAATATTGCTTCAAAACTTAAGGCACTAATGTTCTTTGTCCAAGCAAAAAAAACTAATCTTAAGACTAATGAAAATAATCAAGTTATTTTTTATGAACTTTAACATACCAGTACAAGTAAAACATACAACAAACTTGAACAATTAAATTTCATTCAATATTTGATTTATTACGATTCAAAGAAAAATAAACAAGCAATTAAGAGAAAATTGAAATCTTCTAGATTAACCACCATATTAATAATTCAATTTCCTCTTATTTTTTTAAGAGCTAGATGATTTATTTCTAAAGTTTCACTCTTACAAATATTAATTTGATCCATTAACCATAAGTAAGTCTTAACTTACACCTAAATAAGCTCTTCTTTTATTGACACTATGTATAAATTGGTTCTTAATTTTTACCATTTAAAATTTAACATAAAAGTTAGACATCTAACCAAACTTGGGTTTCATAGAATCCATTGTTCAACATTAAGTTTTATTATTTGACTAATAAATTCAAATAATAAATTGGCCAACATTAATTCATATTTTAAAATTATTATTTGACTTATAACATTAAATGTTACTGATTTTGTGAAAAACTTAATAAATTTTCAGTTTCATATAAAAAGTAAGAATTGTTCATCCATTGATTTGATACAATTACTTATATGATTTGTTTCTCTCTAAGGACAACGTTATGCACTCCTCAACTGAGGTTCTCTCTAATCTTTTTCTCATTCACAACTTTATCTTATATTCTTATTTGTGTGATGATAATTGTTTGATATTTTTTTCATCTCTGCCTCGTTATTATTATTATTATTATTTGATTATTATTAATATTTTATGTGTTAGTTCTAAACATGTCAAACCTTGCAAAAGTTGAATTTGTGGCCCTTGATATTTCGGGGAAAAAATATTTATCATGGATTTTAGATGTTGAAATACATCTAGATACAATGAGTGTTGATGATACTTTTAAAGAAATAAATAAAGCATATGAGTAACTAGTTTCCTCCTACAACAAGCAATATTTGTGAAAAAAGATCTCACAAATATTATGAATTTATTTCATGCCTTTGTATAGCCGAACAAAGCAATGAAACTTTTGATGAAAAATCATGAGATCTGCCCAACTAGTTCTGCTCCATTCTCAAAAGTAAATGCAACGATAAATATTATGAATTTATTTTATGCCTTTATATGGCTCAACAAAGCAATGAACTTTTGATAGAAAATCATGAAATCTGTCCAATTGGTTCTGCTCCATTCCCAGAAGTGAATGCAACAATATTTGATTTATATTTTCATGATCATGATATTGATTATATACATGGTTATAAAGAAAATTTCAAAGACACATTTTGTCACCAGAAGTGGCACAATAATGTGAAAAAGGGAAAAGAAAAATGTGAAAATATTGACAAATAAGATCATTACGGTGATAAAGGTCATTTGAGTTGTACTTGTCGTAAACCAAAGCATCTTACAAATAATGAGAAGCACATAGAAGCACACTTTGCTTATGAAGATGGTGATTCTGATTATGGTCATATGGATACTACTAATCTTGATATTATTATTTTCTTTGCTAAACCAAATGGAAGCATTGATTACCTCATTGGTGATGAAAGTGTTAAAAAAAAAAATTTTCTCATATTATGTTCTTAATTTTAAGACAATGCTTTATTTTACAGCTCAATTTGCTGATAGTCATTTTGATTAATCAATTTTTCTAATGTTAGGGGGAGAAAAAAAGAAATTGGAAAAGAATATTGGTTCGAATGAATTATCATTATCTCATCTTGATTCTCGTACAAAAAAATGTGAACTAGAAGTTCAACGGATAATTCATTTACAAAAATTAATCAACCAATTACCATATGCTTTTATTGATACAAAAAGGGTAACTAAGTTACATATACCTGCTATGAATGCTCCAATCAGAATTGATATTCCTGTTGTACAATCTAATATAACAAATGAATCTCAAGCATGCATGAAGCGTGGTAGGTCTGTCGGTTCCAAAGATAACAATCCTCAGATGAGAAAAAGGAAAAAAATAAAAGGCAAGATGGCCTAATCGAAGGAGTAAAAGTCCTAAAGATTCTTTTGACATAATTAATGATTCAGTTCCAGAAGAACCTCAGGTACTTGAAATTGTTGAAAATGATGAGATCTCAATAAATTATGTCATGAATCATGTAATATGGAACCGAAATAAAGTCAACATTGACGAGACTTTTGCATATAATGTAGCAATGGATGTTATAAGTGACAATAAGGATCAAGAACCAATGGAAATTGAAGATTGTCGGCAAAGAAATGATTGGCCAAAATGAAAAGATGCAATCAAAATATAATTAGATTCACTTGCTAAACGAAAGGTTTTTGGACCCGTAGTTCGCAGATCTAAGGGTGTAAAACCTATTGAGTACATGTGGGTTTTTGTTTAAAAACGAAATGAGAATGGTGAAATTGTTAGATACAAAGCACGATTAGTTGCTCAAGGTTTTTCACAAAGACCTAGTATTGATTTTGGAGAGACATATTCTCCAGTATTGAATGCAACAATATTTAGATATTTAATTAGCCTTGTTGTACAAGAAGGTCTGAATTTACACCTCATGGATGTTGTTACAGCCTATTTGTATGACTCTCTTGAGAATGATATTTATATGAAACTCCTTGAAGGATTTAATTTTCCCAACAAAGCAAATTCTAAAGAGGATTATTCAATAAAATTGAATAAGTCCCTTTATGAATTGAAACAATCAGGACATATGTGGTATAAACATCTTAGTGAGTAGTTGTTAAAGGAAGGGTATAAAAATGACCCTATTTGTCTTTGTATTTATATGAAAGATTCGAGATTGAATTTGCCATAATTGTTGTTTATGTAGATGGTATAAACATCGTTTGAACTCTTAATGAGCTCACAAAGGCAATTGAGTGTTTAAAGAAAGAATTTGAGATGAAGGATCTTAGAAGGACAAAGTTTTGTTTAGGATTACAAATTGAGTATTTAAACAAAGGTGTTTTTGTACATCAAGAAGCTTATATAATATAAGTGCTTAAAAAGTTCTATATGGACAAATCACATTCATTATCCACTCCACTGGCGGTGAGGTCGTTAGATGTTAATAAAGACCCTTTTAGATTATTCTTCCTTTTATCTTCTCTTTGTTATTAGCTTTATTTTATAACAAGAATTAATATTTAATTAGATTAAGTTAACAATAACAATTTTTAGATTAATGTTTAATATAAATTAATTAATTAAATTATTTAATCTTAAATTTTTTTGCTTATTTATTTTTTATTTAATTTTTTTTAATTAGATGAAATTAACATATAATCATTTTTATATTGATATCTAGTATAAATTATAATTATTTAATTTTTTTATAGTTTGATGCTGCCTAAAAAAACGCTTAAGCTTGAAAAGACCCTATAGATCAAATTATTTTTAGATGAATGCAGTTTGCAAAGGTAGGACGGACATAAGTCTAAGATGTTTGTTAATTTTTTCGGTTATAGGTTCTTTTACAAATCTCTAAATGAGATGATTAGCGTTGTGTTGGATTCTAGATGCAAAAAGCTTCAATTTGAGTATTATAAAATATTCTAGAGGGCTTATAAAAAAACTCGTCACCAATGTATTTGAGACATAGAGTGACAAATGTATCATCATAGAAGCAATGATGATTAGATATGAAATTAATACAAAAGAGATCTATGAAAAGTGAATTTTCAAACAAGAGGTCCCATGATTTACATAGGCTTCCAAATCTCTTGAGAGATTTCAAAGGAAGTTTGAAAAGAATTGAGAATGCAAGATCATCATGTAAATGGTTATGAAGCTTTTGGGTCAGAAACTTTTTCTCCATCTCTTGTCTATGCCAAAAGTTAATGAGTTGCCAATGATCTTTGGTGTTCTCACTCCAAAGGTAATGGGATGGATAATGAGTTTGCAATGTTTGTTAATGAGATTCTTGATGGTGGTCTCTTCCAAGCACTCCAACTAATGAAGAAAAAATGAGTTAACAAAGAAAATAACATGAAAAATGGGTTAAGTTAATTTATGTACCTGATCATCCTTTAGGAAGAGAGTGATTTTGATTCCTCTTGAGAGGTGTTGGGCATTAATATCCTTGGTAACAATAAAAGAGGCATCGGGTTGAGATTACCAAATATATTGTCCAAGGTCATTATACTGAGAGGTGATGATAACCTTTTGTGCAACCAAAAAGGCAGAGTAGAAGCCAACATACACAACATTACAATTAATCAACATGCAAAGTGAATGAAAATGGAACATTGTCACAAACATACCATCGCTGGTCATTCCAATACCATTATCGATGACAAAAAGTGTTTTGTTTTCCTTGTGAGGGACCAATCTAATAGGCAATTCATCATCTAAAATGTGCATGTTGGCAAGCCTCTCAAATCGACTTTTATCTAAAGCCTATCAAGGTACATATTGATTAATAATTGTTCCAAAAAAGAAATGTACAAATATAAAATCAAATTTAAATGATAACTTACATTAGAAGCATTGTTAATAAGTTCGCGAAGGAAGATTTCTTTGTTGGAATAGAAAGTCTTCTTCATGAGACTCAACATCTCACTCATCTCACCTTCCAAAACCAATGTCTCAACATTCACCATTGCAATTGCTTTGTAATGTAACAAACTAGATTGGGTCAATATAATGAAACAAGGTTACTAATGATCATCTTTTATGTTCATTAACATATCCACTAAATATAACCATTTAATGCATTATCATCCTTAATATTTACTTTTAATAATTTAATTTTAAAATAATTATCAATTTTTTAACTTTAATGAATTAATTTTTAAAATTAATTTTTAATCATTATTATCTTCAATTTTAGTACTCTTTATTTCTTTTTTGTTTTCGAACATGAAATAATTTTTTTACTTTAAATTAGTAATTAAGTCATTATTTTAATATAGCATAAAATCGTAGAATATAATTTCATTTTTAAAAATAATATTGTTGGAAATATATTATAAATATAGTAATAAAAATAAAATAAAAATTCAATCAAATATTGTACGTTTCATAGTATATTTTGTTTAATCATATAATTATACTAATTAAAACTTTATTAAATTCTATGTAATAATTCGTTGAAGTATCTTATAATTTATCTTAATATATTAATATCTTTTAATAATATTTATTTTAATATAATTATTACTTAACATAATGAAGTTTGAAAAAGAAATTCCAAAGATATTAACAATTATTGAAAATATTATCTTACTTTTAAATACTTTTCTCCTTCTTTCTTTGTTTATTCTTGTCTACCTGTTTATATAAAATAAATTGATATTGTAACCTAGCTATAGAAGGAGATGAATAAAACATTAGACATTTTATAATCTAGTTTAAAGAAACAAAGTAATAGTATAAAAGACAAAGAAAAATGCACACAAAAAGCTTAGAGTAGTTCATTCCAAATGCAGAGGTTACCTTCGATCCACTCTATTAAATCAATAAGTTGTCCTGATATTTTATTTAGAAGTTCATATTGTAACATCCCATTTAAATAAATAAACTTAATTAAATGAAACATCATATAGAGTATTATATAAAGACCATACAGTGAAGTATATCGGTATCCACCGTTACAGTCATCCAGAAGTATTCAACCAACCAACAAACCATGATCCATACATTTTCTCATACCAAGCTCATAAATTCCAGTCCCATTGTGTCATATAGAATAATACATACAAGACCTCATACATGACTTTGTAAAGCAACACACCAAGCAATCATTAGAAAACATACACGTGTCCGATCAACACTGTCAATCTCGCTCAGGCGTAAGAGCTCTCACTCAGGCGAGAGGAACCCCTCGTTCAAGCTACCAGATCTCGTCTGGGCGAGATTGCAATAGTGGGCACGTCGAGGTCTCGCTCAAGCTAGTCCATCTCGCTCAGGTGAGAGGTTCTCGCTTAAGCAAGAGCTTTCGTTTTGAGCGACCAACCCGCTCGCCTGGGCGAGTTCAGTAGAACCCAAATGTTCCCTTGCGTGCCAGACCAGATTCATGCCACTCCAACAGTACAAGCATCATATTAACACATGACCAACATCATATATCAAGCATTCACAACTTAAAGCAGACCAAATAGGCATAAATAACACAAAAATAGTGAACCCTAACTTCCCTTACCTAGACAGATGCTAGCGGAAAGCACAAGCACTCAAAAAAGGGTTACCACAACTCTTGGACCAGAGTTACAAGCTGGAAATGCTAATGTCAGAACCAAAAATGAGGTTACTAAGAGAACTCTAGTTGGAACCACGAAGAATAAGCAGAAGAAAAGAAAGCCTGAGTCGAGAACCAACTTACGTGCAATAGAATAGAGTTTCTAGCTCAACGAGAAACGAGAGTCAAACCCTAGCAGAGCTTTTTTCTCCAGCAATGGAAAGGGGAAGGGTTCCTGTTTTCTGGGAATGGGGCAGAGTAAAGGGGGTTAGGGCTAGAAAAGAGTTTTGGGCACCCTATGGGCTGGCCCTTAGGCCCAATAGTTAAGACCAGACCCTTAAACATAAGAGCAGAAAAAGTGGGTCTTACACACATTATCGATTTTCATTATTTTAAAAGTAAAATAATGTTTGAAAAGTGGAGATTTCATAATGTTAAAGTAAAATAATATTTAAAATTTTGAGCAACCTAATAAAACATTAAAAGAAAGTCTAAAGATAACAAATCCAAAAATAACTTGAAATTAAAAATGGACTTAAACTCTTGGTTTTGCGATAATAGCTCGCTCAGTAACTCGTCGTCTAGCAATCCCATCAACAACTAAAAAGTGTTTTAAAAATTAAAAGAAAATTACAAAATATTTTTAATTGTCTAAACTATTCTATAAGTGTGTTTCCATTGAATTCAAACCTTTATGATCCTTTTGAATGCCAAGTTTCATGGATTGTATTGGAGCACGAGATAATCCTCTATCATATCCTTCTTCTTAAAAAGAATTTCTCTTTAAATTCATACCACTTGAAGATTGATTCATTCTCCTTAAATTTGGTAGTGGTAGAAATAGTTCACTCCTTCTTAAATTTCTTCTTGTCCTTCCATGAGGTGGACTTCTTGTAACATTTCATTCTCATGAGTTTATTGTTTCTTTATACCGGATTAGTATATAATAATCACTTTCAGTATCTTAAACAATTTGCTTAAAAATTCATTATTGATTCAATAAGTTGTCCTACTATATATAATGTCTGACCTAGATAACAGAAATTCACATGATCGATTTTCATAATTTTAATAATTCAACAAGTGGAAATTGTATTTTACTAGTATACATTATCACTAATTAAGAAGTTTTTTATCGGGTAAATCGAAAAAATAAACTATAATAATTTATCTTAATAAAACTAACAGAATAGTTTTGCATGCCTCAATCTCATGATTTTGATCCACATCAGAAAAACCTTCGATATTATATGAATACTATAATTTAATAACTTCAAAACAAAATAAATAATAAATTAATTTCACGCCACTAATTACAAATAAAAAAAATAAAATAAAAATATTTTTCGTCCTAAACGAAAAGAAAATATAACTAGGCACTTGAAATTCCTAACTCTATAACAGAATTATTATCCCCCAATGCTCCCTGCATAATTACTTTAATTTTTCATAACTTTTCTCTTAAGAAAGATGATAATGCTATATTTATTTATTTTTAAATATTATTACTTTATTGATTTAGTCCTAACTTATTTCTTAATATTAAAAAATATTGTTTTTCTAAATTTTGAGTTTTTAAATGTTAGTTTATGTACATTGGAATTGATAGTTGGTACGCATAATGAAGTCATTTCATTTTAAGAATTGATACACGACATATTTTTTTCACCTATAATTTTTTTTATGTGAAATAACAATTATTAATAATAACCAAGTCAGTAGTAATATATTTAGACAAGACTACAGAACATATCATTTTGTTTTAGTAACGCTTTACTCGCGCTTCACTCATCAGGTTCCTCTAGGTAGCTCATCATCCTTCTAGGAGGTAAGACAAAGTTTTACTAATATGCATGATCCTCTCTTTGCTTAGTATATTTAGTGTCAAAATTTTCATGTTCTAGATTTCTTTTTAGATGTCGGAAGTGTTAAGATATGTCAAATATTCTATTAGCAAATATTCTGTAATCACATATTGTGTTAGCTGTAATTTAGGCATTATTACCTCTGTGAGCAAATCTATGCAGCTGTCATTCCTTTAATAGACGAGAAATTATATCACCATTGTATGTATATATGGTACCCTATTCTTTGAAATAATATATCAGAATAATTCTTTAAATCCTGTTTATATGGTATCAGAGCCAAACACCAACATCCTCTACAATATAGGAAGCGATGCTTCTTTATTTGAATATTTCTGATGACTCCTTCCGATAAAAATCAATCTAAGAAACATGATTTTGGGACTTTCGCTGCTACCCATATGCAAGAAGTTACTCCCAAGAGCCATAGTTCTACTGCTGCCAGATTTGTGACCAAGTCAGGTACATCTAACTCTGCTCTTAATCTTTTTGTTACTAGAGGTAATGATTCAATAATTGATTCAAGTGCTACTGATCATATGACTTGTGATCCACAAAAAGTTTTTCCCCTAATTGTTCTAAGACTGCTAATATTAATGTCAATGGGGTCTCATCTCCTATTGAAGGTGTAGGTACTATATCCCTCTCACTCTCCTTATCAACTTCTTATGTTTTATTTGTTTCTATATTGAACTGTAATCTTCTCTCTGTTAGCAAGTTAACCAAATCACATTCTTGTGTTGCCTTTACCCAACCCAATGTTTATTCCAAAACATTCATTCTAAGGAGAAGATTGGCAATGGTAGAGAGAGTGAAGGACTGTATTATCTTGAAAATGTCTAACAACAAACCCATAAAAGAGCGTTGGCTTGTCTTGCGAATGAACATATACAAGATAAAAACAAAAAAAGGAAATTTGTTTATGGCATAGAAGATTGGGACATCCCTCTTTTGGTTATCTAAAAAAAATTATTTCCATCACTATTTCATAAATGCAATATTTCTAATTTTATTTGTGAAACTTGTCTAATGGTAAAAAGTCATCGTGTTGTGTTTCCTTTAAGCAATAAAAAAACAGATTTTCCTTTTTCATTAATCCACACAGATGTTTGGGCCCTTTCTCACAACACCAATGAGACCTGAGTCAAACCATATAAGGCACTGACATCACTCTCAACCCAAAACCTTAAGGCAATGGGTTTATGGGTCTTTATTCTTATATAGTGCTCCACTTTCTCATTTCTAGCCAATGTGGGACTTAGAATCACACTTGGATTCCTAACAGATTGTACTCGGGTAACTTGGGTGTATTTGCTTAAACATAAAAGTGATATATGTAATGTGTTTCATTCCTTCCATCATACGATAGTTACTCAATTTAACACATATATTAAGGTAATTCAATCAGACAATGGAGGGGAACATTTTAAGACTGAGTTAATTGAGTTCATGAACTCTAAAGGCATCTTGCATCAAACTACATGTCCTTATCTACCACAACAAAATGGGGTGGCTGAGAGAAAAATAGACATATATTAGAGGTGACAAGATCACTTTTGATAGATGGTAATGTCCCATCTCATTTACGGGGTGAGACTGTGAGTTCTGTAGTTTATTTGATTAATCGAACACCTTCTAGTGTGTTTAACTTTCGAAGGCCTTTAGATATGTTGTTTGATCATTGTATCCTTCCTTCCATGGTTTCTTTACCACCTCATATTTTTGGATGTGTTATATATGTTCACTTACACCCACATCAACGTACAAAGCTTGAAGAACGAGTTTTACTATGTATTTTTGTTGGGTATGGTTAATGAGATGACAACTTTAGAAAAAAAAACAATTAGGATTTTGTGTCCTTATCAAGAGGGAAAAAAATTGTGGGCTGCAAATGGGTATTTACAATTAAGCATAGAGCTTAAATAACTATTGAGAAGTATAAAGCACGACTTGTGGCTAAAGGTTACACTCAGTCTTATGGTATAGATTATCAAGAGACGTTTGCACCAGTAGCCAAGTTCAATACTATGAGAATACTTATGTCACTAGCAGCAAACCAAGATTGACCTCTTCTACAATTTGATGTGAGAAATGCTTTCCTACATGGAAAAATTTTAGAAGAAATTTATATGGATTATCCACCAGGCATGAAAGATTCAATTGGAATGAAGGTTTGCAAATTAAAGAAGGCTCTATATGGATTAAAACAATCCCCAAGAGCATGGTTTGGAAGGTTTACCAAGTCTATGAAGGCTTTTGGCTATGGAGCTAGTAACTCTGATCACACCTTATTTTTAAAGAGAGAAAAATGAAGAATTACAACTTTGATTATATATGTAGATGACATGATTGTTACAGGAAATGACCAAGATGAGATTTCTAGTTTACAACAATACCTTGCATTTGAATTTGAGTGAAATAACCTAGAAACCTCAAATATTTTTTGGGTATTGAAGTAGCTAGATCAAAACATGGTATTTTTCTATGCCAAAGAAATATAATATTGACTTACTATTGGAAACTGGACTACTTGGGAGTAAACCAGTTGATGTACCAATTGAACAAAATCATAAACTCTTTTAATGCTCAAATTAAGCAAACATAGACAAAGGGAGATACCAAAGGCTAGTAGGAAAATTAATTTATTTGTCTCATACACGTCCAGATATTATCTATGCAATGAATGTTGTTAGTCAATTTATGCATGACCCATGAAAGCTTCATATGAATGTTGTTGAGAGGATTTTGAGATATTTAAAGTCCACTTTTGGAAAAGGAATTTTATTCTCAAATCATGGAAACTTAAAAGTAGAAGGGTACACTGATGCAAATTGGGTAGGTTCAAAAGATGATAGAAGATCTACCTCTAAATACTTTACTTTTGTAGGAGAGAATCTTGTAACTTGGAGGAGTAAAAAATAGTCTATAATAGCAAGATCTAATGCTGAAGCAAAATTCAGAGCCATGACACTAGGTGTATGTGAACTTTTGTGGATTAAAAATGTGCTATCAGATTTTGGTTTTAAACAAAATGAAACTATGAATTTGTATTGTGATAATACGTCGACTATAGCAATTAATCACAATCCAGTGCAACATGATAGAATAAAGCATGTGGAGATTGATAGATATTTCATCAAAGAGAAACTTGAAGCTGGAATAATTTCCTTTCCTTTTTTTTGTAAGATCATAATTGTAGTTGGCTGATGTTCTCACTAAAATAGTGTCAAGCATAGTGTTTAATGAGTCTTTATTCAAGTTGGGAATTTGTGATATCCATGCACCAACTTGGTACCTTTATATGTATATATATGGTACGCTATTCTTTGAAATAATATATAATAATTATTCTTTAAATTTTTTTATAAATCTTTTTATAGGAAGTGTACTGCTGAATTTCATGTGAGCTTCGATGACTTGTACCTAACAAATTTTTGGTCAACTAAGCAGGAAGATGATAATAGTTCAATTAGGAACCTCAAGATTTGTGGGAAATATGTGCCTATGAGATACTGGTTAGGATCTCAATACTTGTGTTACACCTGTTACACATTTATGTAATTGATGAATATTTTAATTTTTTTAAAGGTACGGTTAATTGTGGTTGAATTATTACTGGTTTTTGGATCTCATTATTTATTGCTAAGAAGTATCTGCAGGCAGGCTTCATAATTTTCAGAAGAGAATGTTTTTTAATGTGAGTGAGCCATTCTGTTTGGTATACTTGTCTGTCACATGCTTTGTACTCGGGGCTTTCCTATACAAAGATTTAGCTTGATAAGCATTATTTTCGCTATTTATTAACCATTCCTACATGGATAAAGGGTCGAAGTGGAATTTTCATTGGCAAGTGTGGAGGAAGATTGGGGTCAAAGGCTTAAGAAAGATGATAACACAAGCTATATTTATTTACTTTTAATTATTATTACTTTATTGATTTACTCCTAACTTATTTTTTAATATTAAAAAATATTGTTTTTCTAAATTTTAAGTTTTTAAATGTTAGTTTTTTTCATTGGAATTGATAGTTGGTACGCATAATGAAGTCATTTCATTTTAAGAATTGATACACGACATATTTCTTCAGCTATAATTTTTTTTTTCTATTTTTATGTGAAATAAAAATTATTAATAATAACCAAGACAATATCAATTATATTTAGACAAAAGTACATAACATATAATTTTGTTTTACTAAGAAAGATTTTAATAATAATGATTCACCTCTTTACAAAGCACAAATCACATGTGTCCCATACTTTGCAACCATGAGCCATGTTTAAAATTAATTAGGGTCTTTCT
>Ga0214543_1008112_pt1 | contig 17457 bp, 10 predicted proteins | sample CNSS2metaG_FD_160094 | JGI IMG/M metagenome (GOLD analysis project Ga0214543, IMG submission 160094) | Root nodule microbial communities from cowpea collected in UCLA plant growth center, Los Angeles, California, USA - CNSS2 | ecosystem: Host-associated > Plants > Roots > Nodule | place: USA... | reverse complement strand
ATGTTAATTTATTTTTCTTTTTTTTTTTTTTTTTTTTTTTTTTTTTTCTTTTTTTTTTTTTATTTTATTTTTTTTTTTTTTTTTTTTTTTTTTTTTTTTGCCAAAGCCACCAAAATAATAATAAAATAAAGTTAGAAATATAAATATAAGAAGACGAAGGTGCCTTGTTTGAAGTTTGAAAATGAAACATCGGTGAATTCCAAACTTCTTCTCTTTTTCTTGGCTTACGTGTTGAACTTCCGCCGTCCACGGTGGTCGCCGACTCCCTCCGACGGCCAAGCTCTGCCGAGGTTAATTTAGGAACCTGTGGCTTACCTTCAGCTTGTTACTACAACACTCTCTGATTCTTTTTCTCTTTCTTCTTCTTGCTGGTGAGTTTCACAGTTCCCAATGGTATTTTTTTTTTTTTAGTTTTTCTCTTATATGAAATTCTTAGCGAAAAAAAAAAGCAAAGAATAAAATTGGTGCTTTAATTTATTGCGGATATTGAAGAGGGAGGCGCCTTGAAGTTTTAAATTTTTGCAATTTAATGAAGTGAATAAGTTAATTGGTTTGATGCTTAAAGGGAGTAGCTTAGTTAGTTTACTTAAACCTATCTCTAGATTGGGAAAATTTGGCTTCAACACCTTGAAGTGGTTAGGGAGGTGGGTGCAATTGGTTATTGCTTATTTGGTTATTGAAAGTCTTCTTCAGGAGAAAAAAATTGTTTGAGTTTTCATTTCAAATAAAAAGGGCCCAGCTTGGGTATTGAAATACTTAGGGCTCTTCTTTTTTGTTGGGTGGGTCTTAGAATCGAAGGTAATTGAATCAGTGCTTAGGGCTCTTGTTGGTTGTGAGAGCATCTATGTAAAACAAAGAGGGTTAGAGAAAGGAGAATAATGGTTTTAGGGCTGTTTGCAGTCGTTGATATTTTCTAACCAGTCCCCTATATTCAGACGCTTTTTTCAGCTAGCATGCATGGATTAATGTTTTCTTAGGATATTATTTAGCTTCTCACTAGTATCACAACTTGCTTTTTTTGGGTTAAATTCTGTGGCTCCTGCCTCTATATGCTATGCAGTATCTTACGCCCTAATAGTGTCAGATTTCTAACTGGATATAAATAGTGACGCAGCTTTGCGATCTCTACTTAATTTTTGGCTGATTTAGTATTGTGCAATTTTTCTGCACATAGTATGAAAGGAAATTTAATAATACAAGTAACTCGTTTAGCTTGCTTACTTTGCTTTGCTTCTGTTTGCCTTGTCATATCTACAAACAGGAACATGCCCTACTATTTCTTGAAATTGACACTTCCAACTCTTTTCAAAGTCATACATAATTCTTCACCTGCATACAAGTAGAAGTCATGTTAATTACCTTTTTAAGCATCCTTGTTTTAATTTTTTGCTATTATCTCTCTATTCTCTGCTTTCATACAATGTGATTGTTAATCGCAGTGATCCGGGTAGATAATTTCTGGTCTTGGTTTATAAATAGATTTTGCTTATGCCATATGATTGTTCTTACTTGATTTAAGTATTTAGGGTATTCACATAATCTCAGCTTCATCCTTCTGTTGTGCTTTTGTTTCTAGTCATCAGGCATCACAATGATGACACCAGAATCATCAAAGGAGTTGGAAAAACATGCAATCTCAAGTCATCCTACGAGGGGGAATAGTGAATATGTTAGACTTGCCATATCTGATGAACCGAGGGCTGTCGAAAATGAAATACTACGGCCTGTGGCAGTATCGAGAATTAAATCTTTCAGGTGGTGGATGAAAGCCTTTTTCTGGTGCTTTGTCATTGTTGTACTTACTCTAGTTATAGTGAAATGGGGAGTGCCATTTACTTTCGAAAAGGTACTTCCTCTCGCTTTACAATTGTTCTGGTAACGAGAACTTTTTTTCTTGATATGCGTTCTCTGGGGATGTGGGTTTTGCAATTCCTATTCAGAAATTAATCTATAACATGTTTGACTCTCATGAAGTTTTTTTATATTGATAATTATGTCATGCTGTGCACTTTCGGGCCCCTATTTTTCTCAACCAAAATGTTTTATATGACAAGGATATTTGAAGATTGGCATTTCCCTTGGCATCCCACATGGATGTATTTGGTTACTGTTGTCAATTAGATTAATAGAACTACAAGTTTTTGTGCTCTTTCCTTCTTCACATATGTTATATGGCATCAGTGTGCGGTTTACTATGTTTTTATCCAACAATCAATATAGTAGCTCATGCTGTGAATGCTAATGTGACAAAATTTATATTACTAGAAAGAACAAAGCAGCTTTCTGCACTTGCTGTGTTAGGAAATTCTGCTTCCTCATCCCTCCCTTTATTTCTTTAAACCTAGTTTGCAGTCGTTTATAGACCTTATGAGTATCATATCATAAATGTCTTGTGGTTATAAACTTGGAAGTGATTTAGGAATTGCATCCATATTGATATTTTTGGTATTGCCTTTGAACAAGCTTAGACTCAATATTTTAATTCTTGTGGAATAGCTTGCACTCCACATGGTTGCTGTTAATTCATATTTTGAACCCAGGTCTTACTAAATTTTCTGTTGTAGATAATTTACCCAATCATGGAGTGGGAAGCGACCACTTTTGGCCGTCCAGTTCTTGCCCTTGTACTTGTTGCTTCTCTGGCTTTATTCCCAGTATTTTTTATCCCTTCTGGCCCTTCCATGTGGTTAGCTGGGATGATTTTTGGTTATGGCCTTGGCTTTGTTATAATAATGGTTGGAACAACCATTGGGATGGTCCTCCCTTACTTAATTGGACTAGTTTTCCGTGATCGCATTCATGTAAGTCATTTTGTCTCTCAAGTGACCACAAGTCTAGATTCATGTTTCTTCAGATTTTTTTTTCTTACTTTTCTGTTTATACTCTTTATTTATAAATGGTTCAGCAATGGTTAAAGAAATGGCCCAAGAATGCCGCAATGATTAGACTTGCTGGGGAAGGGAACTGGTTCCATCAATTTCAAGTAGTTGCTTTGTTCAGAGTTTCACCTTTTCCGTACACCATTTTCAATTATGCTATAGTTGTGACCAATATGAGGTTTTGGCCGTACTTATGTGGATCAATAGCAGGAATGGTGCCAGAAGCTTTCATTTACATCTACAGGTTTGTGCTTTCTTATTTCGCCTTTGTGCTATGTTTGGAGCTCAATAATTTTCAAAGAGGGGCAGAGTAATTTTTTAGAATATTTACAAAGTGTTTTCTTAAATGAAGCCCCCTCCACCTGTGTTCCTAGATGGTAATGGTTGGAAAAAGAGCTACGATTTCCCTATTTAGATAACTTTTTCCTCAAACAATTATTATAGATGAAGACAAGAAGAAAGAAAAAGAAGGAGTTTGTCTCATAAGTTAAGATTAGTTAAAATAAATTTTCCTTGTTTAAAAAGTGAGATATTTGCATGTCTTGGCAATCCGTCGAAGGGCAAAAGATGGTCAAAGTAAAACTTTGTGAAATTTGTTTGAAAACAGACATATATGACTTTGTGAATAAGATATTGACTGAATCCATAACTTGTTTTCTTTATCAATGCTCATTTGTTAATGGTGGTACATTTTGAGCAGTGGTCGATTACTGAAGACTTTGGCAGACGCACAGTACGGGAAGCACCAATTGACAACTGTAGAAATTGTGTACAACATAATTTCTTTCATTGTTGCTGTTGTTACCACCATTGCTTTCACTGTTTATGCAAAAAGGGCCCTTAATGAACTCAAGATTGCAGAGGCCAATGAGGAAGCTGCCTCTGTATCAGGGAGTGGTACTCTTGAGATTGAGAAGGGTTCCCATTGAAATAAAATTGCCCGCGATATTAGTGTATATTGATGTATCTAAATTTGGTTTAGGACTACATGCACCATAGTGCTTTTTACCCTCCCTCTTAGGCCTTTTATTCATTGTTGAAATGAGCATGTAGGATAGAAAAGTCTGCAAACGCACCAATCGGGTAGAAATAATAAAGCTCTACTAACATTTTTTTATTATATAAAAAAATGTGCAATTAATGACATGATTAACGACATGATTTAGTGTAAATTAAACCAAAGAGTGTGTATCTTTAACTTCTGAAATAATATCCTTCTCAGCAGGGATGTGCTAGTTTGGTTGAAGTATTATGATATTGTCTTCATACTTTTGTTATAAAAAGGTATCCTTTAGACTGCTTCAGGATTGTAGTTTTATATCCATATTTTGTGCGTACCTAATATTAATATTTGATCTTAAAATAAGATAAAACTGTTCATATTTATGGGGAAAAAAGTATGTTTTGAGGAACGTGTAATATAGTGTTTCATTGGGGGGCTTTTTTTATAGCATAAATTTTTAAAAAATAATATATAATTTTATGCGAATGAAACATAGAGCGAACGTTTATTTTTTTTTTTTCGGTTAGTTTAAATTTTAATTGCCATAAAATATTTTTATCTTTTTGTTTCATTTTAATTTATCTAAGCAACAAATAGAAACTCTTTTTTGTAAGATGTGAAAAAAAAATGAATTAGATGGTCTAAGATGATTTTGCTGGAGAGAATAAAATGAGAAGTTGCATAAATAATTTACTTCTAATTAAAATGAAATGTGATGTTCAAGAATGCAGTTGAACTGCTGCTGTCTCCCCTTTACAATCATCATGTATCCATGCTAACAACAAATAAAAACCAAATTATAGAATACTTTACAATTAAATCATCAATAAAACCAATTAGTAATGTTGTATTGACACTTCAAATAATCCAACAATCAAGATGAATTCATGCTAGTGGATAACTGATGAAGAGTACACATATTGAGTGAAAAATACCAGGTTTCTGAAATTGTAAGACACTGTCACATTAGTTCTTGAATTGAAGCCAAAAATAAAGTTTTGGAAATGTACATCAAAGTGATATCAATCCAAAAAGTTCAGAAAATCGTGTCAACAAAGTCAATAGTTGTAGGAATTAAAATGGTGGTACATTTTCAAATTTAAAGATTTGTTTCACATTTCAGAAACTTATCAGTTTTTTAATTTGTAAGATACTAATATGACAGTGTCAAACACTTTCAGGAATAAAGTGAGTGTTTATTCATTAACTGTTGGATGCATTAGGTTTCTCCAAGGGAACAAGTTCAATTGCAGATGTTGCATCTTCCACCATGATTATTGCTTGTTCATCAGTTTGTGTTGATTCTTTGATCATGTAGTTGGAATGCGGTGTATTAAGGGAGTCACTTGAAAGCAACTTCTGAGGCTTGATTTTGCTACCCATCTGCTCTCATTGTGAGGAGATTAAAATCAAGAAGAAAAACACGTTTGTATCAGTTTTTATTTGTTCAAACCTTATATTCTACTTTCAAACTAGTTTTTATGAATCCAATGCAGGAAATATGACCTTATATTATTCAATTACCTGAGTCACAATAGTATACAAAGGCAAGGTGCTATAACTGCAAAGCACTTGAACAATTACACTGCATCACACATCAGTGAGATTAGAACATAGCACATAAATATAGCAAAAGTATTCAAGTTATGGTTTTCCATTTTCACATTGGAAGAGTACATTACCCCATTATAAGTCTTGGGATAACGTAGGTTATTTTCTCCATAATGCATGAATCAAATCCATATGTGCACTGCATAGGGAATAGTTAAGAGAGAGATAAATTATTGTAGTAAAAATGAGTGAGATTTGAAAAGGAAAGCTTATGGATGAAACTCTCACCCAAATCCAGAAGAAAAATGCAATCTCAAAAGAGTTTTGAAACAAAATGAAGTGAAGTAAGTGGAGGACTAGGGGAGGGCTTGTAAACCAGAAATATTCATCTGATGGCTTCACTGATTTGTCATCATCTCCTTCCAACATGTCCATTGAATCCTGATACAAACGAGCGATTATGTGCTCCAACTTTGCCCCCACCAGAAGTAGAAGCTGTTTCATAACCAAGCTTAGTATAATTCTCATTCTTAATTGATAATGTTAAAACAAATCACCAATTTGATTTCCAAAGCATCACCCTCTCTTCTAAGTACTCTCTGAAGTATTGAATATCCATCAGTTTAGTCTCTAAGTTGATGTATTATACTTCTTTTGTTCTTATTATGGGGTTTTTCCTTACTCATAGGGTCCTTACAGTGACTGTTATTAACTTGATAAATTTACACACATTGTAGGGATTGAATTGAACCTAAGATTTCTTAAGGAAATAATTTAAGTGTGAGTCTCAATCTCACATTGGATAAAAATAACAAAATTAAACACCATTTAAAAAAGAAAAAAAGATCCATAAATCCATTTTCTCGAAGTTTTGGGTTAAAAGTTATGTCAATTCCTTATGTGAGGTAAACTCGAGTTACATATATAATATTTCTCCGATGAACCCCATCTGATAAAAAAGTCATCATATTCTCTCCTAAATAGAATGTCTTCACTATGAGTATAAGATACATAACCACTACACTAAATGTGTTTTACTGATATTTTTACTTCAAGATTCCTTTAGGAGAGAGGGTAATACTTGAAAGATGAAATGGATGGTTTGTTTGTAATGTCAACAAAAACATGGTAAGAGAATGCAAGTCACTTACTATCAATGGTAAAAAGGCTAACCAGAAATAAGTGTGCCATCCTGCATAGTAAACTCATAAGTAGGTAGATATAAAACTCTAAGTGTTTACTTTCAACGGAATAAGAGGATCTTAATTAAGCATTTACCTTCAATGTTCAACAGCAAAAACAGCACAACAAAGACCCACAGGTACCAGCTACAATAGTAGGTAAAAAAAAAATCAAGAACAGTTGGCTCATTACAAGGCAATTTTTCTGGCAATGAACTGACATAGATGAGAAGAACTTGTTTGAACTCTTACCTGATACCAACAACTCTTTTGAAGTCTACTTCAAGTGTCCTCAGCATGTAATTATGAAAATTATAGTTGGGGTTATTTGAGTAGTGTTTCTGAAAAATGTTACAAGTATCATCATTTGTTTGATGTGCATATGATGAAATAGTTATAATCTTCCAAATGATTAACAATATATAGCATGACTAGATCTTAACCTTGACAAATCCATACCGAAGTGCATAGTAGTCATACATTGTAACAGAGCCATGAAATTGCTTGAAGAATGATATCTGCCCAAACAAACACAAAACTGTATATCCTTAGAGTTTAACCAGCCAAGTGACTTAAATGAAGTATTTGAGGAAAATATTCTCCTCAAAACCCTGTTACATAAATTTTGTAATTTGAATTTTGACGCATTATTCAATTTAATAAACAGTGTTACTCTCATAGTTTTCTTATTTATTCTAAAAACCTTATCTGCCTAACCTATTCCTATATAGTAAAATAGAATAGTTACTATTGACCATAAAGACATATGTTATTACATATAGTTTTTCTTTTATAGTTACTGGTTTCTTAACTATTAAACAGCGTCCATATTTTTTTTAATATTTTTAAACCTTATCCAAATATAACAAAAGATGAGTTGTGTAAAACAATTTTACACTTTGCCTAACAAAAACAATTTACACTCTCATCCAATCACTAACTTATAACAACTACCATATGATTTTTACAATAATTATCAACAATGTTTTACCAGTGGAAAATGGAGAGAAAAATCCCTATGCATCCTACTTTTACTACTCTCCAATATTGTAGGGTTTTTGAACTAAGAAGAGATGAATGATTTAAAGCATTTTAAGTGTAATGAAAAAGGTTACTGCTCTCTCCTTCATTAAAATTCATTCCTTTCACAAACAGACTCCAAAAGTGATAACCGTGATTTCTATTTGATTACAAGTGTATAAAACTGACAATTCATAATCATTAAATTCATACAATAATCATGGAATACATGGAAAATTTCCTAATTAGTGTAACATTCTCACTTTCATGCAAATTGGTTGAGTTTTATAATAAACATATCAGAGCATTCTTATCAAAATCTAGAAGTGCTACTTCTATACGAACTGGTAGAAGTTTACAATTCCAATTTTCTTCATCCTAAAGGTTAAAAGTTAGAAGAAGATTGAAAAAGGTTCTGAAGACTTACCAGCCAACTAATAACAGCTGCTTTTCTCCAATATCCTCGATTTTTTTCTTTGAAGAACTCATGTTTATCTATTGCTGCATTTGAGCTAGGAAGTTAGAATCTGAAGAGACAAAAAATTTCATTTTCTTGTATGATCATCTGAATTTAAGATTCAGAGTATAATTTGAACCTGCACTGTGATCTCCATAATGATTCTCCCATACCTTCCATTCTTGCATCTACACCATGTAAATATTAAACCTTAATATGCTGCAAATCATGGGTGGACTATTACTTTTACTAAGAATATATCAACTTCAAGGAATATAATATCACCAACTTATTATATTACCTTTGCACCAGCAAGAAGCATTGTTGTGACACAGAATATTGCGTGTACAACGGCCAATACAAAGATAAAAATGTGAAGCTGATGCAAAGATTCCAATGATAACAGTGGAACCTTACCCTGCATAGGGAAAAAAAGAGGCATGGATTATAAATATGAATCAAATAGTTTGTTTGTATAAGAAAATGTTATTTTGTGATCTTTCCAGCTTTACAGAATTCCAATTTTTTTTTCAGTGACATTGGTAACAACCTTATGCGTACAATGATCTGAACCAGAACCAGTAGACAAAAGCCTCCTTCTGTTTATTATAGCATCATAGTATATCTGGTGATGCCCTGAACCTTGTGAAGACTTATGAGGCCTTTTGCATGGAAGCATTTGGGTTGCAAGGTTTGGTGAGATGCAAATGTCGCTTATTAAACCTTGAAAGACGGTTAATAGAAGGGAAATGAACCCTAAAAGCATCAATTCTGGTGAAACAAAAAAACACAGGCTACACACTGATCAGGCTAAAGAAGGACATGTTACATTGGACATTTATAGAAGTATCATAAGTTATACATAGTGAATGAAATTGAAACTGAAGAAACTACCTTCTTCCAATTTTGTTAAGACTTCATACAATGCTTTCTGACCTTTTTTCTTTAGGTACTGTAACATTGAACCGAACAAACAACTCATCATGAACGAAAGGAATTAAGACATACTACAAAGAAAATAATTACGTAACAAGAATAATACAACTGTGAATTGAGAGATGTGAGTTTACATTTCCGAGTTTGTGAAGGGCACGCTCAACACAAAGAGAGATGAAAACAATTACGGAGCAAACAACCGCAACAATCCATGTTGGTGTATATTCCAGAGAGTGGTTAAGTTCTTCTGCCATGTTTGCACTTTTGTTAACAAAACAACTCTTTCTGTTCAATATATATTTTGGCTTGAAAGTGATGGTGGTCAAGGTAATGATATTCTACATGGTGCAGAATTGATGCAAGCCACAGCAAGCAAGGAATGTTTCCCAACTTATCAAGGTATCAAGACAAATAAATGAAGTTGGCATGCATAAAAGGTGGAACCAGATTCAAAGTGCTGGTCACGGAGTAGCGTGCAAGATTTGCTAACAAAGATAGCTGTTCACAACCTTGCAAATTCACATTACGACGACAAAAAAGAATCGAAAGTACATTTTGAAGTGTAACGTTGATTTTTGTGTTTTACGGAGAAAGTGCAGCACCGTGGAGCATAAAAGAAATGTACTGTTGTCAAAATCATACGATTGAATAGTGTGCCACTTGTTTCTCTTTTTCGTGTCGTTGTCTCTTGATAGTGTTCGAAGTACACATACAAAAGGCAAGGTTATTTAAGAGGATGATTTCTAGCAGTTAAAATTATGATTGTGCATGGCTAGATCCACTAGTAGAGCCTTTTAGAACAGCTTAAATGGCTACCTCACAAAATAGAAAGAAGAAAAAAGAACCCAGCCTTAATGAGAAAAAAATAAAAGACTAAACGAAAATAGATAGCATGGAAGACAAATATTGAGAAAAACTGTGAATGCATTAGATGAAACTGTCAAACAATTACAAGCTGTTCAGTTTATGTTTAAAGAATACAAGATTTGATTTGATTTAGATACATATATACTATGTGTATCACAAAAATTTAAAGAGACACACTCTCAAGTACCCACTCTATCAATTCTTAATCTTGGATCAATCATTGGCTCCAGGCAGCTAGCTATATATTCATTAGGCCAAGCTCCACTACACTTCCATTTCTCCAAGCTTTTCTCTGCAAAATTACCTTGATCTTCCAGTTGATACAAATTGAAGGTTACACGTCACTCAAATCATCAGGGGTACTTGCTGGAAAGAAATAACCAATGGCAGGGTGCACTTATGGTTTCCACGGTGCTGGAGGTGGCGGTGGTGTGGGAAACATAGGGGGAACAGCAGAGAAAATGGTATTTTTGTCAATTGATGTGCTCTTGTCGCCTGACAATGCCACTAGTGCCGCAACTAAACCAGCATTTCCGGCAAGAGTTGGCTCTGTGTAATTGTAGTTTGAACGAACATCATGGAAGCCATCATGCTTGTCAGGACCAGCGACCATGGCACCAACAATTGTATTTGGGTTTGGCTTGGAAGAATCCCTCCATTTCCATCCACCTTTACAGCTATATTTGACCTTGTTCTTTGGAATAGATGCACCTCTATGGTGGACATGTTTTGGATAGTGATCACCAAAACCTACAATATAGCTCATTTTCCTCGGATTTTTCCCAAGAATGTAATCAATCTGCAAAACCGCCCACAAAGGAAAAGAAAAATTAACCCTGGCACCTCATAGTGATAACAATAATATGAGGGATTTGGATCCCATACATATCTGGAAGGAAATACCACATACCTGGGTCTTGGCAAAGTTACGGAGCACATCTGTTGAAAAGAAATTAGGTCCACAATACCATCCAGGTGTATCAGCAGCATCAAGATAATCACTATATAGGGCAGCCAAAAAGGCAGCATTGACAACATATTGCAGAGGCTGAGGCCTACCATGGTTTAATTGAATCAAGCCACCTGAGTGCAAAAAATACCAACATTTACATCACAGAATGGTAATCAGAAAGTCATGATTCTGATGTGACTGGTGGAAAGGTTTGAAGTAAGAATTGTTACCTTTGGTTCTATTAAAGCTTGTGAAAACTGGAAGATAGGAGCACATGATTATGCTTGTCTGATTGTGAAAGGTCCTCAAAATTTCTTCATATGGATAGCCAGGACTCAAGAACAACCTCAAACGACTCAGAAGAACCTGAATAATGAAAGATCAAATCAATCAAATGAATTTTCACTAAAATTGCCAAAACCTGCAAGGTGTGGCATAAAGATCACGTGCAAGGGAACATATCGGGAAGGCCAGGAAAGACAGCATATTTGAGAACAAAATTAATGCTAACAAGAAGATCTGAACGCAGACAAGCATTGGCAGAACTCATGACACTTACAAAGGTAAATAATCCAAGATTAGTAGCAATAATACCAGATATATAAGAGATGTATTTCCGATTTAGGAATTACTAGCCAGACATCTAGTTTAGAACTCGACTTCTTTGCTACTAAAGGACAAAGTATTTAAAACCACACAGCATCCACCATAAACACTACAACTTTAAGACAACTATTCTCAAACTAAGATGTTTTCTTGAAAAATGAAAAAGTGAAGAAAAAAACTCAGAAATTCATCATCATGACTTTAACTTCTAGCTATTGTTTGTTCATGTTAATCCAGCTTCCAAATGACAAACCAAGATAACTAGAGCATAATATAGATATACACACAAAGACGTAATAAAGAATCCCTACAAAATTACCTGAGCACCAGCAAGTTTGTTATCCCAGCTGAGGACCCCATAATCAGGGCCTCCCCAGAAGGCACCAGCATGCTTGGCCAGGCCAGGAGCAGTAGCAAGCTTAAGGTATGACGAATTTCCAGTTGCAAAGTACATCCAAGCGCCTCCCCAAACATATTCATCCCAGTAACTGGTTGAGTTATAAAATATTGCAGCTTCCGAACTCCCAGCACTGTACCTACCTCTCTGATCCCTCGAAAACTTGAAGAGCGTGGTTGCACCATGCACCAGTTTCTTGGAATAGGCCTTATTGTCCTTGAAAACAATGGAAGCAGAAGCCAAGGCAGCAGCCATCTCAGCGGCAAGATCTGAACAACTCTGGCATTCAATCACAGGGCGTTCATAGTCCATGTCCTCCGGACGCATCCAGCAATAGTGATCGTTGGGAGCACTCCCACCAGAAGTATCTCCTGACCCAACCTGTCAAACAAGCCCAAAAAACAATAATTGGCACACATCCTATTCCATACTCCACACCCCACAACAAAATTCTAGTCCATCAACCTAACTTTTTTTCTCAAACCACTCAATTGCAACTGCATCATCCCCATTTATCCACAACTCCCCCAATACCAAAAATCGCTAGATGCAACAAACGTGTGACTTTGAGCACAATTTAAATCCTCGATCCATTCTAAAGTATGGATCGACCATATTTGCACACAATTTCCCACAACATCAAGGATCAACCACTAGAACGAAACTTATGAAGCAAATGACTTGACGTGAGAAATGAAGAATGAAGCAAAAAGAAAAAGAAAAAGGGGTGTGGCTGGATACCTGAGCAGCAAGTGAGGTGATGGTGTCAGCAGTACTATTGAAACTCTTGAGAAAATAATCAGCACCCCACTTAATGATCTCCTTAACATGATCAAGCTCCCCAGCAGCCTCATACTTTGCACTATACTCAATCACACTCCAACTCAACATAGAAATGGAAAACGCAGCAGGAAAGTTAAACTTGATAGCATCCCCGGCATCGTAGAACCCACCCACCAGATCCTTAATCGCAGAAGAAGTAGCAGAAGACTTCCCATCTTGCATACCCGAGTTCCCCCTCCAAGACACATTGTTATGCTTCGGCAACTTCCCCGCTGCAACACCAACAAACACAAGCAGTTCAGACAAGTTAGTTACGTTTACTAAACAAACAATGATGCCACGAACACGATTGCTCCATCAGGGATCTCAGTTGCTTACATCTCTGGGCGTTGAAGAACATCAGGGCCTTGTGAAGGGCGAGCGTGTAGTTGTCGGGAGGCGGGTGTTTGTGGTGGTGGCGAGGGACCGTGTTCACGATAAGCGCGATGAATCCGGCGAGGAATGCGGCGAAGAGAACCGTGCCCACGGTCCATACGAAGATCTTGCGGCTGACGATGATGCAGCCGAGATCCACGTACTTCTTCTTCTTCTGTTCGCCGGGTCCCAGGAGCCAACTCTGCTGCGTCTCGTCCAAGGGCCGCGACAGCGCCGCCCTGTCCAAGTCCTGCAGGTTCCGGCTCCGCTCCTCCTCCGTGGCGGAGTCCGTCGCATTGATCTCCAACGGCCCACCCCACGGATCTCTACCGTACATTCTCGCTCTTTCTGTTTTTTTCACTCCAACAATGCCACCGACACAACACACAACACACAACACAACACTGTTTCTTCGAATCACCGAACTCACAGGTTTCGCTGCTTAGTATTAGTAGGACTGCGTGTGTTGTGCTGGTGCTTGCTGTCCTTTTTCCTTCCTTTTTTTTATATATATCTTTTTTTTTCTTCTTATTTATTTTTCGGACTATTTTGTTTAATAATTATTTAACACGTTGAAAAACCTAAACTTAATCGCTGGTATTTGATTATTTTATTTTGAATTGGTGGAAATGGAAATTTTTAGTTGAAAAGATTGCGTGTCTGGTAGTGACGGTGCTTGGCTTTTTCTTATGATAGTTATAGTAATGATAATTATTATTCGTCATTAATTAATTATGCGTTGGGGTTTTGCTTTCATTTTTCTAATTTGTTTTAGTTTTTTTTAATTACTACATGAAAGATTTTGGTTTGGGAAATTGTATTAATTAGGTTTGAGACACTGACGTGTCTACCGCCGACGCTGACAGACTGTCCGCAAATCCAACGCACCTCGCTCACACAACTCATTCACCACAATAATAACAACAAAAAAAAGGTTAAAAATAAAATTTAAATAAATTTGATTGAAAAAAAAAAATTACAGTAGAAATCCTCAGAAGTGTTTACTTTGTAGCTACTCTTTTGATATGACTTTTTTTTTTTATGGATAATAAAATTGATAGGGTTGCTGAGATGAAGGGAATGTGTCACGTGCATTGATACCTAGCCAATCCAATTAGGGCAATATAAAAACATCATGTGTTGTGTTCGTTCTGATGCCAATTACGATCCCTATAAAGAACAAAGTACTAATTTGTGATTAACATGTTAGTTATGGAATTTAAAACTAAATAAAAAAATGATGGTTGGTGAACGTGGCATTTCTTTTATGTGTGGTGGTGTAGTGTTCAACCAAGAGAAGAGGTTTTGTTTGCCGACACATGCTGTTTCACCATCTCTTACTGTCTCTTCTGTCGGTTTTAGCATTTTTTTTTAATTAGGTTTACTTTTATCAATGATTAATTTTAATCAGGTGTTAAATAAAGTTAAACATAGATGAAATATCAATGAAGTCATTTGTTAATTATACTTTCTATACAAGAAAACTGGGGTATAAAAAAGTTAGTTTTGTATTGTATGGTATTGTATGTATGTATACATGCTTTATTTATACACATACATAGGGTAGTTGGTTTTGTTTTTTAATCCCTTTCTTTATTGTTGAGGTGGGCCAAACATGAAGGAAACTATTAATGTTTGGTCTGCTAATATTCTTTTGGTGTTGCTTTACGTAATTCCTTTACCATTTCTTTTTATTGTGTTATAGGTGTGGTGTCACAACTTTACCATTTGCTAATTTTTACACACAAATTTAACTAACTATTTTTAACATTTTTTTTTAGATTTAATTTTTGTATACATAGGATTGGGATATGAAACTTTATCCAAAAATCATGAGGAGGGTAATGTTGGTTCTTTTAAGCTCTTTTTGTAATATTTAAGATAGACTTAAATTAAGATGCTCATGTTCTTTAGGTAGGAGAGAAAAGAAAATGTGAAGATTATATTTTGAAACTCAAAGTTTCATATAATTTTGTTTCTAAAATATGTATTAAAAGATGAATGAAAAAATATCTTTAAATTATTTTTTATTTTCAGAGTCTTGCGTAATACGAGATTATTAGATAACTCGGAATAACTTCAATAATATCTAAATGTAAAAGTGACAAAAAAAGAAGTCATGATTAAATTCTAGATAAAGTGTTTATTCTAACTTTGACCTCTGAATCTACACAAGCCTTTTAATTGTTTAGTATTTAACTTTTCTACGTGTTTGAACTATAAAAATATCTTCATTCATAAACGCGTTTTTTTTTTCTGTAGATCCAATTCATGCATGTAATGTTAAGAAATAATGAGAAAAATGAAAGCGAGGTGTTTGACGAAAGTGTGGAGAACTTAGTGTGACGTAATAGTTGGAGAGAGCAAAGCCAAATGTGTAGAAAGTAGAAACTCCATACCTAAAAAGCACCCAAAACTTGTCTTCAAAGCAATAATGAAGCAAATGGAAGAATACGACCATGCAACTACACATCAATTCATACATTACTTTACATTTTCATTATCTCATACAATTTTTTTAACTAATTTTAATATAATCCTATCACATATATAACGATATAACTTTTCTTTATGAGAGATACCTTTATTAATTTAACAACATACACCACTTGAATTAATCAATGATTAGTATGAAGATAAGTCTGTGGTTAACTTTTACAATCTGGTTTATATTGCACAACTTGCATAAACTAAGTTTATATAAAAAATCTGGTTACTAATTACTTTATCACAACCATTAACAAACTCTGAAGGAAAAGTGATGAATAACCATTCATTAATGATGAAGCATCATCTTCTATCAAAACAATAACGTGCTATCTTTTATCAAGTGCAACCAATGAAACTTGCAGAGATGCTTTCATGATTTTATTAGCTACAATAATTCATATTTCGTTGTTGTTTTATCAATAAAAAAAACACTAATAAATCAAAGGTTCGGTACGCCTAACCTGTTGATATGTATTTTATCACAGAATGATAGTTAGGTGAGATTAAATACAGTATCAAAAACTATAGCCACCTACAACTGAAAATTACTTTAAAATAGTATTTGCTTCGGATTTAAGGTATGCTCTGATCCAGTAATTAATTTACACTTCTAGTAGATGAGACTGAAAGAAGCCACAGAAAACTGAAGATTAACATTATATCATCCCTGAAACTGCATATAAAACATGTCTAGTGATAATTCTACAACCCTTCTAAGTTCTATAATCCTCAGAAGGATTCCAATTTTAGGAGGGAATATATATATATATATATATATATATATATATATATATATATATATAGAGATATATTTTATGTATGTATATGTGTGTCTTCCATCTTCCTTTTGGGGAGCTAGAGATCAAAGCTATGGCTGTGGAAATGGAAGATGGAATCATGGCGTTGTCTTGTCATGCTGTGTGACCTGATTTCTTCAGCAACACTTGTCTGAAGTGTTGAAGGGCCACAAACTATGACACCCACATCAACAAGGCCCCACTTATTTGAACTTGATTCATAGATTTCTGCAATGCATGTGTATCCAGATTAGTAACTATAGGTAGTAAATATTTGGTTAGATTTAGAGTTTCACTTCACTAAAATACAATGATGTTTAATTGAATGTTTTATTATGCAGATTGTCCGGATGATATACAATACAACAACACATCTTAGTTTTGTTGAAAAATTATGTTCATAAAGACATACCTTTGAAGTCTGGCCTGGAACCATAGGTAACAACAGTTGACTTTTCAACACTGTCTTGACTTTGATCCTTGGGAGCCAAAGAGCCATTTTGGTGAATCTTATCATCAACATTTTCATCATTGGACTTATCTTTCAAATAACTCTGCTTTTCCCAATTGTGCCATAGTACAACCACTGAACCACCAAAGATAACAACACTTGCAACCATGCATATCACATATAGTAGTCCCTTGTACCACCATATCTCTATGTGAAATGGGGTTATGTAGTAAACATACAACAAAGTCAGCAATATCACAAAGCCAACTGTAGATGAGATAACATAAAGTCCAGACCAGAAATTGTCCCCTGTGCCAACCAGAACAGACATGCCATAATCACTAGCCATAGGGCAGAATGAAGATTTTATTGGTTTGTGAGTGTACCCCTCTTCCTGCAGATAATAGAAATCAAATACAGTTTAGTGAAGAAAAAAAATGTGTAAATGATAACAAAGCAGCATCAGAAGAAAGTACAAATTTGTATGAAGAAATGTAGACTCACCAATGGAGGATCTGATTCTCTAGTGACATAAATACGAATATCAATGTTTACTTTATCTGAAAAGGATGGACAAATTGTTTCCATGTCAATGGTTGAGAGAAGTGGAAGCTCATTTGAATTTTTCACTGCCCAAACTAGTAAAATATTTCTCGGTTGACAGGGTTTCCCC
>Ga0214543_1008111_pt1 | contig 17457 bp, 7 predicted proteins | sample CNSS2metaG_FD_160094 | JGI IMG/M metagenome (GOLD analysis project Ga0214543, IMG submission 160094) | Root nodule microbial communities from cowpea collected in UCLA plant growth center, Los Angeles, California, USA - CNSS2 | ecosystem: Host-associated > Plants > Roots > Nodule | place: USA... | reverse complement strand
TGTTTGATTAACTAAGGTTTAAACCTTAAAGACTCCCTCAAGATTCACTTTAAACAAGTAAGAAACTCATTAATCAACACAGATCCACTGGTGGTTAAGAGTATTAGACAGATCTGATTTAACAATTTTATGATGTAATAAGTTTAACAGTTATATGATTATTTCTTTTATAAACTAGCTTACCCTTATAGTCTATCTTGTGTTATTTTTTTTTTTTTTTGCGATGATCACCTATTCGATGCTGAAATTGGTATTTTATATCATGTCAGTTTATAATTTAAATATGTCAAAATTTAAATAAGTGTAATTATATTGTAGTATACAATAAATATTTATTGTAAATCATTTTCTTCTTTAGAAAATATTGTTCTTTGTCTTGCAAAATATATTGTGACCAATATAAAAAACATAAAAAAAGTGGTAATATATGTTATGGTACTAAAAACTATAATTGTAAACAAAGAATGTATATTTAACTTTTTTTAAATATATATTTGATCTTAACATTGTTTAATTAAATAATCTAATATAGATATAATTAAAGATATTTATACAATTCTTTCACGTCATATTATTTCATTAAACAACGACATATATGAAAAAAATAAAATATACAGTTTATGCTATTAATTGAATTACAAATGTACACTTATAACTCTATCACCTTTTTCAATGTTTAAGTTTGTTATAAAAAAATTATATTAAATAAAATATTAAAAATATTAAATCATCTATTAAAAATATCAAATATTATTTTAAAATAAATTAAAATTGAATGAACTTAACCGCAACTTTGACCATGTTTAATAATCATAACGAGTAAAGTCTAAGAAACTATAAGTATAAGCATGGAATAGAAATGATATATAGCAAAATATAATATCATTTAAACTATTATTTAATTGTTTAAGATTATAGAAAAATGAAGTTGATGGATCCCACAACAAAACAAATATTTGCCCATCATCATGATACATAATAAACTTCCAAATCTAACAATTAAACTAAATTTCTATATCATGAAAAATGTTACTAACAACTGATTGGGCCCGTCTAGGTTGCGGGTCAGCCAAACCCGTTTGCGTCATCAGGCTGGTCAAGCCCGTCTGAGTTGTTGGGCTGGTCGGGCCTATCTGCATCGTCAAGTCAATTGGGCATGTCAAAGTCATTAGTACTACTAGTCTCGTCTGAGTTGTCAGGCCATCCAAGCTTGTTGAGGTTGTCGGCTCAGCCTGACTTGTCGAGGTCATCGGTCCAACCCAGCCCATATGGGTCTTCGAGATGGTCAGGACTGTTTGTGTCATCGGGCCGGTTGGGCCCATCAAGGTCAACGACCATGCTTGACTCATTTGAGTTGTTGGGGGCGACCAAACTCGTCTAGGTCATCGGCCCTACCCAACCCATCTAGGTCGTCAAACTTGTTTGGTTTGTTAGGTCGCCCCGACCTGTTAAGGTCGTCGACCCGTTAAGGTCGTCGACCCAGTCGATCCCGTTTGGATCGTCAGGCCGTTCAGGCCCGTTTGGTTCCTCAGGCCGGTCAAGCCCATTTAGTTCGTTGAGTTGGTCGGGCCCGTTAAGGTCGTCTGTAACATCCCTAAGGAATATTACGAGTCTTTAATAAAAAAAAATTCCAAATTAAAATAAAGTCCACATTTAATAAAACTATTTCCAAAAACACGGAAAATTTAAAACTTTAATATAACTGCAATAATCCAGGAGTCCATAATAATAAAACTGAATTAAAATTCAATGGCTCCCGAAATGATTACATAATTATCTCAAAACTAAAATAATAAATATATGTACAAAAATCCCAAGCTAGCCCACGCTCCGAGTCTAAGCGTCTTCTGGCTCACCTGTCAAATCATCTGCTCCCGGATAACAAGATATCCGATCATCGCCACACACACAGAGATAGGGTGAGCTATGCACAATAAAGTATAATCAAATATATGAAATAAACATGTTTCCCAACCCAAAACAACATAATTAAATATCTCATATCAAATTACCCAACCATGACCTCATAGTCCTTCATGAGTCATATGTATGTACTAGGTCTTGGGACTTCCCTGTGCTCCCACGAAACTAACTCATTCGTGGTCCAACCCTATGAGCCTATCCCGCTCATAGTCCTTCCCTACAGACTCTTCGTCTGTAGTAAAACATCTAAGTCTCATACTTGGACCCTAGCACGCATGCAATCACCATACTATGGACTCCTCGCCCGATAGTAGCCGACGGGAACATCATAGTTCCTTGCCCATCGTGCGCCCTACACATGCAATCACCATACTAAGGACTCCTCGCCCATTAGTAGCCGACGGGAACTCAACCAGTTCCATGCCCATCATGTGTCCAACCTCCGAGCACATCCCAAACCCCTAAAGGACTTAGTTCTTCAAGCCCAAACACCACACCACATGCATATACAACCTAACCTTAGTATAAACAGCCAAAAGACACTCACAAGCACATAAAAACATAGTAAATCACATAAACTCGCTTAAGCTAGGGACCCTCGCCCAAGCTAAGCCCTCTGCTTCGCTTAGGCTAGTTCGCCTCGCCTGGGCGAGCGTAAAACAACCACAATCTCACGTTATCTCGCTTAGGCGAGACTCCCTCGCCTGGGCGAGCTGCACCATCGCTCAAAGTAACACCCACCCCTCGCCTAAACGAGGAACCACTTAAACAACGTCATTTCTCATCGCGACCTCGCTCAGGCGAATGTCTCTCGCCTGAGCGAGACGTAGTCGCTCAAAACACCAATACTTCTCGCCTGAGCGAAATATCGCGCTCAAAAGCGCCCAAGTTTCGTCGCGACCTCGCTTAGGCGAGCTGTCCCTCACCTGAGCGAGACTAAGTCGCTCAACACCAAACCAAGGTCGCCTGGGCGAGCAGCGTGACCCAAAACAGACGTGAGGTTCTGCAAGTCTCGCCCAAACGAGGTAGGCTCGTTTGGGCGAGACTTGCAGAGTTCCCTCACTCTCACACACGCATTTTACCCAAAACCATGTTAAATCATACCCAAAAATTGTACTACAACCATTCAATCGATACCAATGTAATTATAATGACAAATGACATTCAGAATCATCCATTCCTACCCAATATACTACACATTGAGAATATAAGACTAAAATTATCCAAAACCCTCATCCCACAACCTATTCCACATACATAATCAAACATCCAAATTTCCAAATATCTCCATTTCACAATCACGGCACATAGAATGCGAAATTGCCACCATTCAGAATTTAATCAAGAAGCAATAATCCAGAATCATAACACAACCATCAATTAACATACAACACCAGAGACAGCTCCCCTAACCTGGAATTAGTGATCAAAAATTTCCTAACCTGGAATTAGTGATCAAAAATTGAGATGAGGAAATCCTTGATTCGCACTCTCCCTTTTGGTCCAGCCCTTGCACACTCATAACTCTTCTCACACTCTCCAATTCGTGCTTCTCACTATAGCAGTCCACCCTTCCCTTAATTTCTCTTCAATGTTAATTATTTGGTAATTTTCTGCTAGGCTTTTCTTTACCCCTTCACATTCGTACCCCAACTATTAGTTAGCAAAAATAAAGCTTATTCTTTGCCCACCAAGGTTTGAACCCATGACCTTCCTCTCCTAAGACCAAAGCACAACCACTATACCAAATCACATTTGGTGATACACACAAATCACATAAGTTTACAATACTAATCACATACTCTTACATATCTTTAAAATCAATAATAAAACAACTACACATAATTGACATACATAGGACTCAAACCCAAGTCCTCTCACACAAACCAAGTACTCTCAACCATTTGAGCTAGTACTTTTCCACGTCACATTAAACATTAGTTAATGCCATAAAGGCGTTTTCTACCCGCATTTATTAATTAATTAAATATTTAATTAATTAATTTTCACGGGTCTTACATCGTCGACCCAGCACGACCTATCTAGGTCGTTGGCCCCTTTAGCCCATCTGGGTCATCGGGTTCGCTCAACCCGCCATGGTTGTTAGGCCCGTCCAACCTATTTGAGTTGTCGGTCCTACCTAGCCTGTGTGGGTCTTCAAGCCTGCCTAACTCGTTTAGGTCGTCGGACCCATTTGGGTCTATTGGATTTTCTAGGTAGTCTAACCCGTTTTGGTAGTTGAGCATGTCTGGCCCGCCTTGATCATCGACCGACCCATCTATGTCATCGGGCTTGTCCGATTTGTCTAGATTGTCAAGCATTCCCAGCCCGTGAATATCGTCGGGCCAGCCCGTCCCATCTAGGTCATTTGGGTTGTTTGGACTAAATTGACACCTCTAATCTTTAATAATGAGGAATTCCACAAATTGTGAATTTTCAATTTCCTTCCTTTTTGAAAGAATTTCAAATTCTACTATTTTAGTGATTTGAAATACCTTCTTGAAATTTAGAGATGACAAATAAACCCGCTCACATGGATATTGCCTAAACTCGTCCCTGTTTTGACAAGGAATCCCCGCATTGAGTGGGTATGGGTATGTTTATGGGGAATCCTCAACTTTTTCAATTGGGTATGGGGATGTACATGTCCCCGCCATAATACCCGATCTCGTTTAAATTATTAAAATATTCACAATTAATTAAGTAACCCTATATATATATATATATATATATATATATATATATATATATATATATATACTTTCTATTTTTTATTTCTTCTAATTATTTGGTTTGTCATGAAACTCATTCGCATTTCCACTATATTTTTCATCTTATCATAACATTTATGTAATTATGTTAAAATGATGTATGTCAATTAAAAAATTTTTATGTCTCACATTTGAATATTTGTATTATATTTGAATATTTTTATTTATTGTATATTTTCCTTTCACATGATAATGTTTAATACTCTCAATTTAAGTATTTAATAACACCAACCTTTCATTTACTACGTAATATAAAAAAAATCTTTACTTATTATTAATTTTTGTTTCATTTAAAGAATTCTTTTGTTTCACTAAAACAATTTTTATTATTTCTCAACCATTGAGTATATATGTTGATATTTGAAAACTTTTCTTAGATTTCTAAGGTATTTTTCATCTTATCATACCTTTAATTATACATTTGTTTTCCTTTGTGCGATTTCTTTCAATAGTCTCTCAAATTGCTTCTAAACATTTGTTAATATTTTTATTTGTTGTTTCTTTTCATCATGTAGAATACTATTTTGATATATTTTATCTAATTATTTTTTATTTTCTAACTCATTATCAATCATACTGTAATTTTTTCACTATAATTGAATAAATAACTTTTATTTACTATAATATAAAAATTTAATGTAATTGCCATGAATATTCTTTTATCATCATCCAACATATATTAGAGTTCAAAAGATACAAGATCTATGTTAAAATTTTGTTATTATGTTTATTATTTGTTCTTTGCATCATTTTTTATCAAGTGATGTATTATAACTTTTATTAGTGTATAAAAAATAAATTCATTAGAATTTAAAAAATCCAAGTAGACAAACATTTAAAATATATTTTAATTTGAATATTTGTTTTCCTTTTATATTTTTTTAAATTTTATCAACTATTTATTTGGTTCTCATAAAAAATTTATTTGGTATTTGGTTATCAACTATTTTTAAAAATATTTGAATATTTGGTTCTCATAAAAATTTTATTTGGTATTCTAATATAAAATGTAATTAATTATAATTTATTTTAAAGTATTTAATATCGAAGAAACAACCATCATCCTAATATTAAATATTTGATAATATTATGTTTCCTTTACCGTAATTTTTTATTATTTTATAAAAATTAATTAAAATTAATATTGAAGTAGTAAGAAAACATGTACGGATATGGGTACGAGATTATACTCGTTATCGGGGGGAATAGGGATGGGATAAAAGTTTGATACCCATTGGATTTGGGTATGGGTATGGGGATGGAGATGAATTTTTTCTACGGGGTTGGGTATGGATAGCGAAACCCGTCCCACCCGCCCCATTGCCATCCCTATTGAAATTCCTCAATTTCAATTTCCTTTTAATTTTTTCATCCAAACAAGTCATTTTACTTAAAAGAAATTCAAATTCTCCAAATAAATAAATCACTCTCTTAAATTGCCTCATCCAAACACACCATGAAGATACCAACTATTGAATTGGTTAGGCAAACTTTTAAGGATATGGTATTTCTTCCTTGGATAAAGTGAAAATTCTACACTCAAAGAAACAACCACCTTCCTTAAAACCAAGTGACTAAAAATTAAACATTTCGTAAGATATAGAAATTGCCTATTTTAAATGTACCATATATGAACATGAATGGTGTAGGGTGTTGGGATTCCTCAAATTCACTTTTAGCTTAAATAATAATTTGGTACTAATATTTGTTTAGTTTTCTCAATTTGGTTTTAATATTTTATTTTTTCAATTTGATTTTAGTAGTCGTCAATTTTTTTTAATTTGGTCATCTTTACTAACACTGTTAAAATAGTTCATGAATTTTGAACCCTGACTGTCACATGTCATTTCGTGGTTTTTTTAACTTTTATTAATTTTTAAAAGTGTTTTATTTAAAAAAATAATTTCCACATATTAAGCCAATATTGTGTCAAGTGTTAGGGTCAATTTTTTATATTCAACTTAGTCATGATATTCATTATTTTTGTTCAATTTAGTCTCTTTTTTTTTTTAATTGAGCAAATTTGTCCCTCTCCAAAGTCTAGTAAAGATTCTCATTGGACATTAAGATAACAAGCTATTTGTATGTGAAGGTGCACTTCAAAAGACTCCAAGGAAGAAGAGAAATTGATTGATTCAATAAGTAAAACATGTAATTAACAAGATGCATAAAACAAATTGAAAAGAAGAAGAAATAAGCATAAAATGAAAAGACAAGAGATGAAATTTGTGAGTGAAGCCTACCACTTCAGGAAGAGGCAAAAGCCATGGATCCTTGTGGATATGTGGATGTGTGTTGCCACTTGAGTCTAACTCAAGATAAGGCTTAAAAGTTTCACTCCCAAAGGAGGATACTCTCATAAAGGTTGAACATAATATGTATGTTAAATTCCAAAATGATCAACCCTCTTACATGTAATAAAGCACCCGTTATATAGAAGTGTTTAGGGTTCTCTAAGCAAAAACACATAAGTTCCAAAGGATGACTAAGCAAATAAGAAACCCTACAATCTAGAAGGTAGGTTAAAATGGTGCAACATCAAGGTCTTCTAGAAAGGAGTCTCGGCCAAGGCATGTGCACACATGTTCTAGATGTTTCTAGAACTCTTCAAGGTGGATTCTTGACCAAGTCATGTGGTCCCCTCATTTCAGATGTTTCTAGAATGCTTTGCTCTTTCTCTCTCTTCCACATGGACTCCTCCTCATTTATGCTCTCCATTTGCACCACCACTTATGCCTCCATAAGATCTTAATTATCCTACAAAGCAATTAAATATGAATTAGTATGTTAACTTAAGTGCGTCACTCTTGAGTCAACAAATCAACCCTAGGTAAAAGTAAACAAGTTAACTAAGATAGTCTAACTAAGTCAACTTAAAGGTAATCAAACTAAGGAAATGCTAAACAAAGATAGAGATGGAAATGTCTACCTATTTGTCATGCTTCTTGTGATCTTCTTGGGAGGGGTTCCATGGTGCTTGGTGTGGTCATGCCTTCATCTTTAGGCTTACTTCCAAGAATATATTTGGCTATAATTAACTTATAACCAATACTCCACCATATAATACCAAATACTTTTACATAAAAACTCTATAGTAGAAACTAAAATTCTTAAAAAACATTTATAGAATAAATATACACGTCAAGCATGCAAGGGAATAATGTTGGCCAAAACCATACATAAGAAGACCAAAGCCAATGTAGATGGAAGAGTAGTGTTGGTCTAGTGTCAAAAATGACAAAAAAAATTGTGGAAGCTAATCTTAATAGCACGACCAAATATGAATGCTAGCTTAAGTCGCATGTAGTGTCGGCATGGCCATGCCGACGCAAATGTAAAAAATATTTTAAAAATTTTTTGAGAAAGTGTGGGCTAACCGAAGTTAAGAGAAAAAAATATTTTAAATATTTAGAGAGAGTGTGGGCTTGGCAACACTAATAGAAAAAAAAGTTTTTTTTTTTCTTTTAAAAACTTTAGAGAAAGCGTGGGTTAAGCGAAGCTAAGAGAGAAAAATAATTTAAAATATTTGCAGAAAATGTGGGCTAACAGATGCTAAGAGACAAAAATATTAAAAATATTTAGAGAAAGTGGGGTTATCAAACGCTAATCACAAATATCAGAACACAAGTAATAAGATTGTTTTAATAACTTGAATTTCACTTGCTTATATTCAGAATCCATATAATTCATTCAACACCTCATTGAATCCATCATTCAGCATCTCCTTTCATTTATCCAAAAGTAATTTCAATTGTATTAAACAAATAATTAATTACATTCACGCTTGTGTGAGTGATAGTTAAGGTATCAAATTACAACATAGACACATTTATAAAAGTTAGATAGTTGCAGATAATGCATCAAAATATAAAAAGTTACAAGTAATAATTTGATTACAATGTTAACCATACAAAGCGATTGTGTGTAGGGCTGAAGATAGGGAAAAAGCTTCGAACACTAGCCCTCTTGAGAAATCCCAAAGTAAAGGAGGGAATGACATTATGTAGGGTTCAATTGATGATGAAGAAAGTGAAATTTTAGAGGCACGCAAGAAAGGAGCGAAATGAAACTCAAATGCAAAAGTGAAAACTTACTCTCAAATTTGTCTTGTTCATCTCCTTAAGCATCTATTAGTCGATGTTGCCCCTAGTGACTACCAGTGTTGGCTAGTCGATGCTCATGTGGATAAAATAGTGTCGACTAGTCGATGTTCATATGGATAAAATAGCGTCAGCTAATATTTGTTTTTTAGTTTTATAATATCAAGTTAGATTCCTCCTGCCAACGCTAATGGGGCTAATATAGTGTCGATTATCCCTCACAAATAATTAATATATTTTATATTATTTTTTAATTTTATAATATGACACTAATTGGGATAAAATAGCGTCAACTAGCCCTCGTAAAATAACTAATATATTTTTATATTATTTTTAGTTTTATAATATTGAGTTAGCGTTGTCCAACCCAACGCTAATGGGAATAAAATAATGTCGATTAACCCTCACAAATTAATTAATAAAATTTTATATTATTTTTAATTTTATATTCGGTTATAAATATTGATTTAGCGTTGATTATAATTTTTTGTCGTTTTTGGATCCTTTTGGCCGACTCTAATAGTGTTACGATTGAAGTCAATGCTACCTTTTCGTCATTAATCTTATGTATCATTTATTGTAATGATAAACCTAGATAATAGTCATCAAACAAAAACAATATATGAGACTCTAAAAGTATTAAGCTTCAAATATTTTAAACAGTTATCCTATATAAGCAAGAACATTGATTTTTAAATAAATGAAAAGCTTCAAATGAAAAAAAAAAATCAAAGGTTAAATCATGCCTTGCTCTCCATTTTTTATGGGAAATATCAATTTGATACATTTTCTTTATTTGTCTCAATTTAGTCTTTATTTTGGAAAATTTTATACAATCAAGTCCTTTACGTTAGTAGTGTACTAACATCGTTGTAGAGGTTGTGTCAATTCATGATTTTTTTTTTTTTTTTTGGAATTTTATACAAATGTTTGAGTTGGTTAAAAAGTAATAATAATATAAAAACAAATGTAAAATTTTAAAATAATTTTAAACAATTTATAACAATTTCACAAAAAATAAATTTAAAATTTGAAAATAATTTTAAATAAAGTTGACTGTGAAATATGAATTTAAGTAAAATTAATTTTCTTAAAAATATATAATAAAAATATCAATTTGAATAAAAATATAAATTCTAATAAACTGATAGGTGTGTCCCTTTAACGTTGTCAATATAGTATTAACAAAAATAGTCTGGTCGTATAAAATTTTCCAAAATAGAGATCAAATTAAGACAAATAGAAAAGGACCAAATTAATATTTGCCTCCAAAAATAGGGACAAAAACATAATTTAACCAAAATTAAACAAATGCAAAGGATTCACCGTAAATTTTAATAATCATTCACCCATAAAACTCAATCCCTAATGGTTCTCCTAATTTAGCATAAATAATGGAAAACACAAAAAGTCTTTTAGGTTATGGAATCGCACCAAGAAATGTTTAATGTTGATCAAAGGCATACTTTTTGCCCAAGACTTTCACACATTTTAAGCCATTACGCAAAGCAACAAACTAACTTTGTTTATCATCGTAGCATAGTTCTAAAGCCAATTGATGAATCGAAAGGGTCAACACGTACTCATTTCATTGGTCTTTATCGTTCTAAAGGAACAAACTCGAATGAAGAGCTGAAATAAATTTTGAAAGAATCCAAAGGACACAAGAATATATAAATCCAAACCAAATGTTAAAAGTTAATTAAATCTCAAGCATAGGAAATTTGTAATTAATTACAATGTAAAAGATAAATTTTTTAAAAGAAAATAAATAGATTTTAGATTCAAAAGTTTTGAAACGTTAATACATATCTACCTAATAAAAACATTCAATTTAACAACTTGTGATATAAGGAAGTACTACTCTTAAAAAACAAACGAGCTTGCCCAACAGATGTATTAGAAATGATACCTTGGGACGGATGTAAAGCTAAACAAATTGCTTCTGCCCCAAGAACAGAGGACTGTGTTGGTTGTAAGAGGTGTGAATCCGCCTGTCCGACGGATTTCTTAAGTGTTAGAGTTTATTTATGGCATGAAACAACTCGAAGCATGGGTCTAGCTTATTGATACGTTTCAAAAAGAACCGCATACAAGTACTTTTTTTTTTACTGGCAAAAACCCGGGCTCAAAATAAAAAAATATTTTGAGCCCGGGTTTTTGTAGTCTAAAACGTGCACAATGAAACTATCAATGTTGATATGTGAAGCAATAATGTTATTATCAACTTAAACAACACAAGGGATATTTTAAAATCAATACCTTGTTATTACAAATAGAGGTGGTATATTTACAATTCACAACAAAGTTATTATAGCCTTGTGCAACATCATTTTGCCTAAAAGGCAAACTATATTTTTTCGATGGTCAAATCTAAAACAAACATTTCAACTATTAATCCATATTTTTCCCCAAATCCTACATTGAATTATAATGATGTTAAGGTTGTTAAAATTCATAAAGTACATATTGTATACAAAAATTTAATTGTTATATTTAACCAAGGTATAGCTACACTTACTGCACTCGTATATCTATCGGATTATACATTCCATAACAATTTAAATGCTACTTTCTGATTCCAAAGTATTATTAATAAACATATTTTAAACCCATAATTGGTATGAAATACAATAATTGCAATATGCACAAAGTAATAAATCTACATATGAAAGCTCATACATCAATATATACTAAGGAGTACAAGAACAGTTCAGCGAGCATGAGCACGAACAAGGTTTATTAAAGGGAAGTCGAGCATAATTAACGATCCATTTAGCTTCATTAATTCTTTGAATTCAGAGCACTCTTGATAGAATCAGCAACTCCTTACGCCTTTTCTTGCATTTGTTGCCCAGCCTATACACAAAAAAATACACTTACTTTTATCATGCATCTTAGTTTCTAATTCCACAACCATGCAAAACTCTTTATATTGATATATCAATATGAATATTATTGTGAACATGGATTAAACATGAATGTTACAACATGATTTGATTTGAGAAATAAAGCATAGAAGAACCTATTGCATAGAGTCTTGAGCAAAATGAGCAACATCACTAGCCTTGTCCATCATGTTGCTAGCCTTCTCCTGTCATACGATAAAAATCTTGTCAATGATTTTTGAATATTGAGCATGCATTAACATCAAAATGCTACGAAGATAAGAGGTTGAAGGTAGACCTAAGCTTGGCCCTTGGCTTGCCCAGCGTTGTAGCTTGCGTTTTGGGAGTCCATCTTGTGTTTCAAATCTGTGAATGAAAAATCAAGTGTTGTTAATCAATGTTAGTTTTTCTTATGCATATTTTCTCACTATTTGTTGTAGTTTATATAGTTTCTCAATGCATTGCATCCTTCAACAAGTGTTTGTTATTCTCAAATTTTCTTGCATAATTTGTGATTCATATTTTTTCTCCTTCACTTGTGTTTCCAAGGTACATGTCAAGCCAATTTTGGAAAGTGGTTTTTGCACTTATGATCAACAAGTACATGTGTGTGGAGGAGACTCAATCATTTATCATTCAAATCTCCCATATGAGCTCCAATCTTATGTGCTAATGATAGGAAAATTTTAATTTGATTTTTAATATTTGGATATAAGCAAGAATAAGTAATATATGTGCATTTATCAACCTATCCAAGATATATAATTAATTATAGAGATCATATATATATATATATATATATATATATATATATATATATATATATAAAAGTAAGAATAAGTAATATACGTGCATTTGTCATAAATTATCATAATTGAATTAGAAAATTTGTGTAGTTGACAATTTTATATGTATTTGATCACATTTGTCGTAGAAGTGAATTTTTTATACAAGGTATTTGCCAGTTAAGTGGGAACCGATTAAATAATTTTTCTTTTTTAAGAGAACAATTTAGTATGCAAGTAGTATGCAAGTAGTAAATTGAATAAATAAATAAATAACATTTTTACGAGAAAAATGTTTTTTTTTTCTTGATATTATATATAACTGTTAAAGAAAATAATACATTTTATATATGTCAGGGAAAGTGCTACTTTCTATAACCGTTGTTAACCAAAACCATAAGAGAAAGTATATGGCTTTGTATTACGAGTATAATTTTAGTTGTCATAAAATGTAGGGTGAAAGACATGTAAATGACATTTTTCAATAATTTTATATGACAAATCTTTAAAACCTATAGAAAGTGAATTTTTTATTAACGATTTTATGTGTTGATTGAATCTATATATTGACTCTAAAATTAACATAAAAAGTTCATTTTAATTCTCATACAAAGTGTTTACTATATTTATGATTTTTGATGATTGGATGGCAGCCTTTCAAAATACCTTATATTATGAACAATCCTTCTTGTATCGATGACAACAAATTGAAAATACATTTTCAAAAAATGTTTGGTTTACACTAAGATACCAATTTACACACAAGAGGTGTTTGGTAAAAAGTAACTTAAAGAGAACTTTCTTACTTTTCATATTGATCTATTAGAACTTATTCAATATATAGAGTACAATATTCCATGATATAAAGGGAAAAGTAAAACCTAATATGTCATTATAATACAAATATTTGATAATAATAAAATAGAATAAAATATATGCATCTCCATCAATAGAACTAAAACTAGGAGATATATGATATCTCTAACACCCCTTCTCAAGATGGGCGTGAAGCTTATGAATGCCCAACTTGAAAGTAGCAGTTTTGGAAAACGGATGCATAAAGAGAATCTTAAGAACTTGAGAAGGTCAACGAGAAATTGAAGAAAGTTGATGAGAACCTGAAGAAAGTCACGAGAACATGGATAAAGTCGACAAGAATTTGGAGAAAGTCACGAAAACATGGAGAAAGTCTACGAAAACTGGGAGAAAGTCAACGAGAACATGGAGAAAGTCGACGAAAACCTAGAGAAAGTCGATGAGAACCCCGAGAAAGTCACGAGAACACGGAGAAAGTCGACGAGAACCTGGAAAAAATCAATGAGAACCTACGGAAGGTGATTAACTAAAGGATGAAGTATGATTCACATGGTAGGAAATCAACAAAAAAGGAGTAAATGTGGAAGGTTTTTTTTTTTTCATTTGATACCATGTTAGATATTTTGTAAGCCATTAGAAGGAAAAATATACATAACACGTGTTTGATGAAAAGTAACTCAAAGATAACTTTATTACTTTTCATATTGATATATTAGAACTTGTTCAATATATATAGTACAATATCCCATGATATAAAGGGAAAAGCAAAACCTAATATGTTATCATAATACAAACTATTTGATAATAATAAAACATAATAAAATATATGATATCTCTATCAATAGAATTAAAACTAGGAGATATATGATATCTCTAACATAATTAGTCACTAATTAATTAGAGACCAATTTAGAAACTAAGTCATTTTGGTAGCCAAAACATAGATAGCTAATTTTTAGTGACCAATTTTCTTTGGTAGTCAAAACCATGGTAGTTAATTTTAAGGACTAATTTAGTGACAAATTATAATTCTTTATTCATAATACTAACTATTTTAGTAACCAATAATTTTTAATTTTATAAATTAGTATCTAAATAATTGACTATTTAAAAGTTTTCTAACACTATTTAGAAGTTTTCTAGTGGAATCTTCATTGAAATTCATGAGTCAACTTTTGTGAATTTTATACATACTTACCGATTGAAAAAATAATGTGTCTTTTATTATGAAGCGTGTGCTGAGTGTTACATTTAAATTATGAAGTTTATAATATTATATCATATAAAACTTAAGTGAAGTTAAACATTTTGAAACTTGATAATCTAACGACTCTTTAATAGTTAAATTGTTTCATTTGTTTAAATCCTTAAATAAAAAAATATTAGTTCATCTAAATTTTAATGTTATTTATTATAATTAAAAACATAAATCTTGTCTTATTAAAACTATAAAATAAAAATGAAATAGCTCATGTGATTGAGTTCTACTTTCGGTTCTCTTCGTTCTTAGTTTTTTTTATTTGTTTTATTAATTTTAAAATAATTAAAAATGTGTAAATTCACGTTAGAATTCTATAATATAGAAAACTAAATTATTTTTTTTATTATAAGATAAATCAAACTGAATAAAATAAATATAAGACCCTTTTATTTCAAGATGGGCATGTCCGAGTTGAAGGTCAATCCAGGTCGATTTAGCTAAAGGTCAAGAGAAGTCGACCTAAACCAAAAGTTTAATAATATATTTATCATGTTTAAGAAGAAAGTCCATGGGCTAACCCTAACACAATGTTTTTGTAGGCTTTTTGGCCTTGTGGACTTTTTCTATAGGAGGATTTTTGGTCTTGTGGGCTTTTTTGGCCCCATTTCACTTAGGCCTAGGCCAAGCTTTATGGGCTGACTCAAATTGACAACTCTACATACCCATTTCATTGGTCTTCAGAGTTGTGAGGGAACAAACTCTAATGAAGATTTGAAAGAATCCAAAGGAGACAAGAATATATAAACCTTAACCAAATATTAAAAGTTAGTTAAATCAAGCATAGAAACTGAAATTAATTACAATGTAAAAATATAACAATTTTAAAATAACATAAATAGAGGTTAGATTCGAAAGCTTTGAAACGTGTTGAAAGTTCCACATAGACTAGAGATAAAGTCAATTTACAATATATAAGTGAATGCAAAACTTGCTTTATAAGTCAGTTTAGTAAGTTTGATGTTCTTGCTAAATCTGAAATAGACTTAGTCTAGAAACACTCAATGTGTAAATCCCTTTAATGATAGTATATATAGAATTGGAGGTGGTTATTCTCCATTCTAATGATTATGAGTAGTTGGCTAGGGGGACTCTTTTTTGGGTTTCTTGTTCTAAGTGGACTCCAAGCTCCATATCCAAACCTAAAAATTATCAACATCTTGTACTCGTCCAAAGACCGAGTGGTTTATCCCAGATGGACCAATTGAGTTACGCTTAAAGTTCACTTCTTAACATGGTATTAGAGTCATGACTAAAACCTATCTTAACAAAATTTGTTGTTTGTTTGGTACAAGTGGTTTTATAAGGTTAATTATATATTTGCCCAATAAAAGCCATTCAATTTAACAACTTATGAGATAACGAAGTACCATTTTTAAAAAGAAACACACAATGAAACTATCAATGCTAATATGTGAACCAATGATGTCATCATCAACTTAAATAGCATAAAGACTATTGTAAAATCAATACCTTATTACAAATAAAGGTTGGAAACTTACCATTCACAAAAATATATTTCAATCTTGTGTAACATCATGTTGCCTTAGAAGCAAAATATATTTTTGGGATGTTTAAATCTAAGACCGGTATATCAACTATTCATTCACATTCTTTTTCCCAAACCCTACTTTGACTTCATAATGATGTTAAGGTTGTTAAAATTCAAAAAATGCGCACAAAAGTTTCAGTGTTAGATTTAACTAAGGTATAACTACACTTGCTACAATCATCTTTTGGATTATACATTCCACAATAATTTTAATATTACTTTTCGAGTCCAAAGTATAATTAATAAACATAGTTTAAAACTATAATTCTTATGAAATACAATAATCATAATGCACAACGTAATAAATCTACATATGAAAGCTCATATATCAATATATTAAGGGGTACAAGAACAAATTCACTGAGTAGGAACAAGGTTTATTGAAGGGAAGCCAAGTTCATCATAATTAATGATCCATTTAGCTTCATTGGTTCTTTGAATTCAAAGCACTCTTGATAGAATCAGCAGCTCCTTGTGCCTTTTCCTGCATTTGTTGCCCAGCCTATACACAACAAAATACATATACTTTATCATGCAAAACTCTTTACTTTCATATATCAATATGAATATTATTGTAGATATGGATTTAAAATGAATGTTACAACATGATTTGACTTGGATAAAAGTTGAGAAACAAAGAATAGAAGAACCTGTTGCATGGAGTCTTGAGCAGAATGAGCAACATCACTGGCCTTGTCCATCATGTTGCTAGCCTTTTCCTGCAATACCATACAAAAACATGTCCATGATTACTGAATATTGAGCATGTATGAACATCAAATGATTTTTGAATATTGAGCATGCATGAATGTCAAAAAAGTATTAAAAGAAGAGGTTGAAGGTAGACCTGAGCCTGGCCCTTGGCTTGCCCAACGTTGTAGCTTGCATTTTGGGAGTCCATCTTGTGTTTCAAATCTGTGAATGAAAAATCAAGTGTTGTTAATCAATGTTAATTTTTCTTATGCATATTTGCAAACTCTTTATTGTAGTTTATATAGTTTCTCAATGCATTGCATCCTTCAACAAGTGTTTGTTGTTCTCACATTTTCTTGCGCAAATTGTGATTTACATTTTTCACCTAAAACTTTTGTTTTCAAGGTATCTGTAAGCCAATTTTGGAAAATGGTTTTCATACTGATTCAAATCTTTCGAACCTTTGTTTGGATGACCTCTAATCTTATCTTCTAATAATAGGAAAAGATTAATTTGATTACAATATTTGAGATAAGTGTCAACACCTAATTTTGTTATTCTTCTATATATATATATATATATATATATATATATATATATATATATATATATATATATATATATATATATATATATATGTATATGTATATATGTATGTGTATGTATATATA
>Ga0214543_1008110_pt1 | contig 17457 bp, 9 predicted proteins | sample CNSS2metaG_FD_160094 | JGI IMG/M metagenome (GOLD analysis project Ga0214543, IMG submission 160094) | Root nodule microbial communities from cowpea collected in UCLA plant growth center, Los Angeles, California, USA - CNSS2 | ecosystem: Host-associated > Plants > Roots > Nodule | place: USA... | reverse complement strand
TTTATATTTTGTTTTAAAATTTTAAAATATTTATTTTAACTTGTTACAAAATTGTTTTAAATAATTTATATACAAATGTTAGAGTTGGTTTAAAATTAACAATTTTATAAATTTAAATATAAAATTTCAAAACAATTTTGTAAAAAGTTAAAATAAATATATTTAAAAATTTTTTAAAAAATGGACTGAAATGCAATAAAAATAACAAATATATGGACTAAATTGAGATTCAGACAATGATTTGACACGTGTCACCTTACTGACTTGACACGTGACACAATATTAACGTGACACGTGTCATGAATAATTTTCAAAAAAAAATTCAAAAAAATAAAAAAATTCAAAAAAAAAAAAATTCAAAAAAAATTCAAAAAATTCAAAAAAATGTGAAGTTGACACGTGACATATCTTTAACACCGTTAACTCTATACTAACGGAATGACGGAATGGGCCTAATTGTTACACATTTTCAAAAATATGGACCTAATTGAGACTAAAAAAAATCTTAGGACCTATTTGAGATTTTTCAACAAAAACATGGACCAAGGGAGTATTTTAACCTATTAAAGTATATACCTAATTGTAGTTTTAGTTAATGTATTTACCAAATTTACAGCTTTGGTTTGGTTTGGAGAATTTTATTATTTTGCGTGTTGAAGTGATTGTTATGTTTATTTTAAAAATAAAAAATACGATATGCGGTAAATATACTATATATGAATATTAAAAATTTACAATAATTTCTAAAACATAATAAATATATGATTATTATTATGTGAATCTAAATTAAAACTATATGTACTAAAGTTGTCAACATAAAAAATATAAATTATTGTTATTATACAAGTATTATTATAAGAAAACTCTTAAAGAATGATCAATTTTAATAACAAAAAATATGTTAGAAACCAATTTTCTAAGTAGAGATCAATTGTTTTGGTAGCCAAAACTTTGGTAACTAATGTTAATGATCAATTTATAAACCAATTCATAATAAAGATTATTTTAATTATCAATTTATAGATCAATTATAATTTTTTTTTAACTAATTTAGTTGTCAATAATTTTTAAATTTTAAATTGATACTTAAATTGGTCACTATATAGTGACTAATTATTTTTTGTCACTGATATTGGTCATTAACAATGATTTCATGTATTGTACAACGATTTGATAAATTAGATACTTTGCTAATAAGTATCGATAAAGTATCTTAAAGTATCGAACACGAATACATATAGGATACAGATACGTGACGCTAATTGAAATATCGATTGCACCGTGTGTGTATATATATATATATATATATATATTAATTTTAATTATATTCTAAAATTAAATAGAATATAAAATAAAAATACATTATCCAAATAGTAAAAGTGATTGCACCGTATCTTAATAACATCAAATATTATAAGTTATCTACATATTTTAAGAGTATAATTTTTTGCATATTTATAATTATTCTTTCATAAATATCATACAAAATCTTGCCTACTTATGTCTAAAATAACAAAATAACTACCTAAAATTGAGTAAAATTATAAATATTTAAAAAAGTTTTAGGACTAAAAAGTATATTTGCATTAAATAAAGTTATTTAAATGAAAAAAATATAGGTGCAGTGACAGAGTAAAAATTGGTGCTTCACTTCTCCAAGATTCTCTGTCAGGAAAACGCAGCGTAGGCCATAGTTTCCCCGATCACAAGTTCGCATTCCGTTCTCCAGTATTCCTTCGATTTCATTAACCTAAAAGCCATACAATGTACTTGAAAGACGGTTATTCCCTTTTACTAAAACATCGCAAACCGTCAATCCCCTTCGTGCTCCCCACGCGCCACCTCGAACCACCACCCTCCTCCCCCATACCCGAGCCCCACGTCGCCCAAGCGCTTAGCCGCGAGCATGACGTCACGCGCGCGCTCGAATACTTCCAACACGTGGCCACTTCCACGGTCTTCAAGCACACACCTTTAACCTACCACATCATGATCGAGAAACTTGGAAGAAGCAACGTTGAAATCGACAGCATCCACTATCTTCTTCAGCAGATGAAAATCGAAGGCGTTCCGTGTTCTGAGGACTTGTTCATATGCGTTTTGAACTCTTACAAGAGAGCTGGGTTGGGCGAGCGGGCTCTGAAGTTGTTTTACAGGATCAAGGAGTTTGGGTGTAAGCCCACTGTGAAAATTTACAATCACTTGCTCGATGCGCTTGTTGGTGAAGCTGAAAACAGGTTTCACGCCATTGGGGCTGTTTATGAGAACATGAAAGGTGAAGGGTTGGAGCCTAATGTGTTTACTTACAATATTCTTTTAAAGGCACTGTGTAAAAATGGGAAGGTGGATGGTGCCTGCAAGCTGCTTGTGGAAATGTCCAAGAGAGGGTGTGTCCCGGATAAGGTCAGTTACACGACGGTTGTGGCGGGGATGTGTAGGGATGGTCGGGTGGATGAGGCGAGGGAGGCGGCGAAGAGATTTGGGGTGGAGAGTGTGGTGTCTGTTTGCAATGCTTTGGTTTGTGGATTGTGCAAGGAGGGGAGAATTGGGGAGGTGTTTGGTTTGGTGAATGAGATGGTGGTGAAAGGGGTTGATCCTGATGTTGTGAGTTACTCTAGTGTCATTAGTTGCCTTTCGGATATTGGGGAGGTTGAGTTGTCGCTCGCGATTTTCGGGCAGATGGTGAGGAGAGGTTGCAGGCCAAATGTTCACACTTTTAGTTCTTTGATGAAAGGTCATTTCTTTGAAGGGAGAGTGGGGGAGGCGGTTGGGTTGTGGAGGTTTATGGTGTTGGAGGGGGTTCGGCCGAATGTTGTTGCATACAACACGCTGTTGTATGGCCTGTGCTGTAATGGGAATGTGGATGAGGCTGTGATGGTTTGTGATCGGATGGAGAAGGATTGGTTTTGCAGGCCTAACGTGACCACGTATAGTACAATTGTTCATGGGTTTGCGAAGGCTGGCGATTTGCAGGGCGCTTCTGAAACGTGGAACAGGATGATAGATTGTGGGGTTCGGCCTAATGTGGTGGTGTACACCTCCATGGTGGATGTTCTTTGTAAGAATTCTATGTTTGACCAGGCTTATCGGCTTATTGATAATATGGTTGCTGATGGTTGTCCTCCTAGTGTTGTTACATTCAACACGTTTATCAAGGGCTTGTGTCGTGGAGGGAGAGTGCAATGGGCTTTGCGTGTGGTTGATCAGATGCAGAGTTATGGGTGTTTTCCTGATATAAGATCCTATAACGAATTGCTGGATGGGCTGTTTTGTGCAAATGGTTTTAGAGAAGCTTGCGAGCTTATTAGAGAATTGGAAGAGAGGAAGGTGGAGCTAAATTCTGTCACTTACAACACTGTTATGTATGGATTTTCTAGTCATGGAATGCAGGAATTGGTTTTGCAGGTTTTGGGGAGAATGTTGGTAACTGGCGTGAAGCCAGATGCAGTTACGGTTAATATAGTTATTTATGCATACTCCAAACTGGGTAAGGTTAAAACTGCCATGCAGCTTTTGGATAAAATAACAGCGGGAAAGGAATTCTGTTCCGACATAATAGCACACACTAGCCTCTTGTGGGGCATATGCAATTGGTTAGGCATTGAAGAGGCAGTTGTTTATCTAAATAAAATGTTAAATAATGGAATATTTCCCAATATTGTCACTTGGGATGTGCTGGTACGAGGCTTCTTTAACAAATTGGGTCATATGGGACCAATCCGCATCTTGGATGATATCTTGGGCAATGGACAATATAGTATATGATTTTTCAGCTTCTTCTAAGGTAAAATATTGGCCTTCAGATATTTTCAACCATATGCAACAGATGACCATGTCTCTGTACGGTGTACACCTAGTTTAGAGCAGGAGCAAGTAGGTGGAATGAATGTGATTGGAAATATCACTTGGTGAGATATCGTATGTTTGGATCCCAGAAACTGGTTCTGACTTTTGAGGGATAGAGATAACAAAAGACAGAAAGGAATGAAAAACGAATGTTTAGGCAGTATCTATTAAATTATAGGTAAAGAATTGAAGAAGTTTATCCTTAAAGGGGTTTCCTCTTTCAAAAGCAGAGTTGAAGCTTAGTTTCCCAATTTATAATGATCCCGAGATTTCTCCCTCTTCTGCCTTCTCTTTAAACTAATTCCGATAGATGAAGAATCCAGTCTGGATAGGCTAGTTCACTAGCCAAACTGGTGAACTGGTTATCAGTCAAGCCATCATTGGAAACAAGTGGAGTGAAAACGGATGCACTTGTTGCATTCAACAATTTGAAACTTGATGACGAGCTTGTTATCATTGGGGGTATGCTTAATCATCTTGGAACTACATGTATGATTGATTACCTTTGCATTCTCCAAAGAGGTTTCTGAATGTTGAAATACAGTATCTTTAAGGGGTGACATAAAAACCGATGGTGGGCGGCATGCACCAACATTTGCTGCAGCAAAATGCCCCAGCGAGGTATTTTTACTAGTTGTTTTGGATTCTGTTTATTTTGTCTTGTACACAGACGCAAAAGAGTTGTATTTACTAGAACTTTCTATTTGGGCATTTGCCACTTCTTTGGTTATCAAGCTCGTGGATCTCTACCATCAAAATTTGACTATGATTACGCATATGTATGTTGATTCAGGAATCTCCCTTTGTTTATTAGCTCTTCTCGTCAATTTCATCTGAAAATGTTTCCCATTTCCATTTTTGTTAATAACCTTTGATATCATTGCAGGTCCTTGGACACATCTGCTACCATATACTGGCCGTGGTCTTAATGGGTACATGGCAACCGTAACTAACCTGAAGAATCCTGTAAACAAGTGGCGATGTGGGGCTGCTCCAATCGCAGCTTGTCATTGTTACCACTATTTTTCTTGTATTATTTAATTTATGGTTATTCTACACTTTTCTTTCTATTCTTCTTAATATCATTTTGATTCACTAGCGAAACACCTTTAACATGACCCTTGTCTTATCAAATTTCTCTCCTTATAGACATATAGATCATGTAACCAGTAATCTTAGAAAGATCCTTTGCATTTTCTAACAAGACCATAGATGTTTCATACTTAACTTTGTTTCATAATTCATTATGCTTTAGAGGATTCTAATATCAACTATTAAAATTATAGTAAAAGAATAAAATAGAAAAGAAAGGAAGAGAGAGTAAGTTGAAAAATTTTGAGCTCCAAGGAAGGAATCTAATATTTTATTTACAAACAGCGTTATATATTTACATTTATATTGATTGAAAGAGTAAAAACAGACTCAAAGATTAACAGATATAGTTAATAAGTAACTTACTTTCACCTCAACTAAAAGTAGTAATAAATATAGATGGCAGTTGCTTCTCTATTAAAAGTGCTAATTCACTATCACTGAAATTATTCAGAAACTGAAAAAATATACATAGTCACAAATAACAATAAATAGAGTAAATATCTATGGTGGTTTCTCTCTTAGCCCTATCAATGGATATCTACTTAGCTTTTGAATATGCCAAACACAGAAAGACCACGCAAAGTACTTCTATTGAATAAGAACGATGAGTAAACAATTCAATTAACAGGTGACGAGGGAGTAGTTAAATGATTGAGTAAACAATTCAATTAACAGGTGGTGATGGAGTATATATAAATGATGAACCTCCATGGCTTTGTTTTCATGTAATTCTTCCATGCAGGTCACATGATGAGATGCCTCAAGCCAAGGGACCTACAACAAGAGCCATGGCTAGGAGAATACAAGAGGAATGAGTCTTAGATGCGCATGCAAGGCCTAAGATGAACTTCACATGGGTCAGGGAAGATGTGAAGACCTAGCCTAGGACTCTTTGCTTGTAAATACTATATTAGGATTTTATTTTGGGCTTTTTATTTTGGGTCCAGTAGAATAGGGTTTTCTTTGGGCCATGTATTGGGCTTTAGAGGAAATTGGGCTTTAGAAGTAATTTTGGACCAAAAAAGGGAATTGGGCCAAATGGGTTGAGAGTAGTGCATCTACTCTAGAGAAGTCTACAAGCTTCTCAAAATTGCTCTCCAAGGATGAGAGTTAGCTTCCCATGGCAAGACAAGTGTGACTTGCTTAGGTGACAAGTCACAACTCCCACATGCTCCTTTTTGGCTCCAAAATTCAACTTTCTAGACTCCTTTTCCTTCAACTTTTTGGAGACTCCTTGGTCTCATTTTAGCCTATAAATAGAAGGTTTTGGACATGTATTTTTGAGCTTCAAATTGAGTAATGAATTGCTGCCCAAATTTGTGCACAAATCTCTTTTGAGCTCACCTTAGAGTAAACTCTTCTCTAGTTTAATCTAGTCTTCTTCCTTAGGAGTTGGCCTCACCTCTCTTAAGAATCCTTTCACCTACACCAAACCAAACACCTTAAGCTTCTTTCCTTCATACTTCCGCATCCAACACCATCCATGACGCCTCCATTCTTCATGCAAGCTTCAATGGAGATAAGAAGAAGCCATCATGTGGTATCATGAGCCTCGGTTGCTCTCGTTTTAGTGATTTAAGTGCTTCTTCTCCATTTTTCTTTCAATTTCGTGTTGTTCATCTCTTCTTCTACTTGTCTTGGTGTTTTTGTTCCTTTTATTTTGAGTATTCATGTCTTTTTACTTTGGTTCATCTTCATTTGCTTCATCTTGAACCATCCTTGTGTGCTTTAGGTGTTCTATTTGGTTTCTACCGTTTACTTTTCATTTTAATTGAGTAATTGTTGTTTTTGTTCGATTTATTTCCTTGTTCTTGAGTTTATTTTGATTTTAAGATCCATATGTTTTGTCTAGAGTCATGTTTAGTCCATATATGTCATTAATTCCTTGTTTAACTTTTAATTTGCTTTGAATTTGTTGGTGATGTGCTGCTAAATTCTCTTTCAGATTTGAGTGCAGTTTTTAATCCTTAAAAAAATGAACACTCTCTTCTCTCTTGGAGCCAAGGAAATGAACCTTCATGTAAGACCTGTGAAAATTAATTAATTAAATAAATAAATAATTAATAAATGTGGGTAGTGGGAGCCTTTATGGCATCTAATTTTGACTTGTATGATGTGGAGAAGTACTAGCTCAAATGGTTGAGAGTACTTTATTGTGTGAAATGACTTGGGTTTGAGTCTTATGTATGTCATTTCTGTGTTATTTGATTTATTATTATTTTGACAATATGCTTGATCATGTTGAGTGATAATATAATCATGAATTATATTAGTGTGTTGTATTGAGTTCTCTTTGTGACCCTATAATTGTCATGAATTTTCTTTTTGGCTTGACGAGATGTTTAAAGTTTTTCTTCTAAATAACACACTTAATATTATTCTTATTATTCCTATTATTAATTTTATTTTATTTTACCATTATTATTATCCTTATTATTATTATTATTTATTATTATTATTATTATTTTATTTTACTATTATTATTATTATTATTATTATTTTATTATAATTATAATGATAATGATAATTATAATTATAATTAAAATTATAATCACAATGATAATGATAATTATAATTATAATTATAATAATAATAATAATAATAAGTATTATTATTTCTATTATTATTATTATTATTATTATTCTTATTATTATTAATTTTATTTTATTTAATTATTATTACAATTACTATCATTTTTATTTTTATTTTTTATTTTTTATATTTTTATTATTTTTATTTATTTCTTTTTATTTTATAAATATATTTATTAGTATTATTATTTTATTTTACTATTATTTTATTATATTATTTTATTATCATTGTTTGTTTTATTGATTATTTTATTATTATTATTATTTTATTTTATTAATATTATTGTTTTATTGTTATTTGTAAGACCCAATATTTTCTGTCCTTATGTTTAAAGACTGCCCCAAATCTAATTGAGCCTAAAGGCTGGTGTAACATCTCTAAGGAATATTACTGATATTTAATAAATAAAATTCGAAATACAATAAGTGTTGCATTTAATATAAACCATTTCCCAAAACACGGGAAATTTAAAACTTTCATACATAAAGCCATAAAACCAAGAGTCCATAATTCATAAAACTGAAATAAAAGTCAATGGCTCCTGTCAGGTTTACATAATATTCTCAAAGATAAAATAATAAACATATAACATATGTATCTACAAAATTTCCCATGCTAGCTCTCGCTCCGAGTCTAAGCATCTCCTGGCCCACGTGTCACATCATCTGCTCCCGGACAACAAGTTATCCGATCATCGCCACACACACACAGAAAGGGTGAGCTATGCACAACATATAAAAACAAAACATGGATATAAATATGTTTCCCAACCCAAAATAACATAACTAAATTCATAATTTCCAAATCACCCAAACCATGACCTCATAGTCCTTCATGAGTCATATGCATGAACTAGGTCTTGGGACTTCCCTATGCTCCCATGAAACTAACTCATTCGTGGTCCAACCCTATGAGCCTATCCCGCTCATAGTCCTGCCCTACAAACTCCTCGTATGTAGTAAAACATCCAAGTCTCACACTTGGACCCTGGCATGCATGCAATCACCATACTATGGACTCCTCGCCCAATAGTAGCCAACGGGAACCCAACAGTTCCTTGCCCATCGTGCGCCCGATGCGTGCAATCACCATGCTAAGGACTCCTCGCCCATTAGTAGTCGACGAGAACTCAACGAGTTCCATGCCCATCATGTGTCCAACAACTGAGCACATCCCAGACCCGTACTGGACTTAGTCCTTCAAGCCCAAACACAACACATATGCATAAACATCCTACACATAGGATCAAAGACCCAAATCGCACATACAAACACACACCCAACATGGCATTTCACACATACTCACTTAAGCTAGGGACTCTCACCCAAGCTAGACCCTCAGTCTCGCTTAGGCTAGTCCGCCTCGCCTGGGCGAGCCCAAAACAACAACATAGTCACGTTATTTCGCTTAGGCGAGATCCCCTCGCTTAGGCGAGATCATCTCTCGTCCAAACAACCAATTAAATCTCGCCTGGGCTAAAATGCAAGCAGAACGTCTCTCATGGCCACAACATCTCGCTTAGGCGAGGCCATCTCGCCTGGGCGAGACCCTGGTTCGCTCAAAACCCACAAAACCCTCGCCTGGACGAGAAGTCGTGTTCAACACGCGCAACTTCCTCACTATCTCACTTAGGCGAACCTCCCTTGCCTGAGCGAGAGTCTGTGTCGCTCAAAACCCATCCTCTTCGCCTGAGTGAGACGCTCGTATGGCAATAGGGTATGCGTCTCTGCCAAGCTCGCCTGAGCGAGAAATGCAGACTCCTTCACTGATCACGCACTCGACTCACTCCAACTTTGATCAATTCGCACACCAAAACGTACCAAACAAAATTTCGATCATACCAAATCAATTTACACAATTTACCACATTGCATTGGCATAGCATAGACGCCAGAAAGTCCCCAAATTCCAAGTTCTACCCCATTCCCGCATATACCATGTATAACCCCTCTTTTCATGCATTTAGTCCAAAATTCAAAATACAGCAGTACCAAAATTCACAACCCCTAATTTCCATCATATACATAGGACTCGAACCTAAGTCCTCTCACAGAATCAAGTACTCTCAACCACTTGAGCTAGTACTTTTCCACGTCACATTAAACCACAATTAATGCCATAAAGACGCCTTCTACCCGCATATATTAATTAATTAATTATTTAATTAATTAATTTTCCTGGGTCTTACAGCTGGCCCATAGGGTGTTAAAGGTCCCTAAGGCAGCCAAACCTCTCTCACTTCCATCATTCTTGCGAAAACAATATTCTCACTCCTCTCTTTTTCCCCTCCAAAGCTTTGCTAGGGTTTGGCCCTCAACCCTCTTCAAGTTGGTTCAAACCAGATTTTTCCACTCCATGTAAGTCTCTTCCAACTCATGTTCTTTCTCCATTCGGTTTCTTCTTTGTGCTTCCAGCTAGAGCTTGTCTTAGTGAGCTCGTTTTGAACTAGTTTCACTGCTTTTCAGCTCTCGAAGCTGCTTCTTGAGTTACTGTTCTTCACGGTTTGAGTGTCGAAGCCCTTAGCTAACACTTTCCAGGTAAGGGAAGTTAGGGCTTTGTATTTTAATTGACTTTTGGCCTATTCTTGATTTTGTTTGGTGTTGTATGGGCTATATGTTACTATGAACATGCGAAGTGCTTGTGTTTGTTGTTTGGTGCGAAAATGTGACTGCTGCAAGTGAGAACAGGGGCAAGAACTGATAGTCTCGCCCAAGCAAGCTAGTCTCGCCTAAGCGAGACTGGTAGAGGCTCGCCCAAGCCTTCTGCATGAGTTGTCGCTCAGGCGGGCCATCGTTGTTTTGAGCGAGAGAATGCCTCACTCAAGCAAGGAGACCTCGCCTAAGTGAGCTAGTGCGAATAGCCACTATTCCAGATTGTCGAGCTCTCGCCTAGGCGAAGGGAGCTCGCCTGAGCGAGAGCCCCTCACGCCTGAGCGAGACCCCTTAGCCTGAGCGAAGAGCTGGACGAGGGTAATGTGATATCTTGTTGTTTCTCTGTGTCTTGGATGGTTGGCACTTTCTTGAATTTAATTCTTATGTTAAAAGCATGAGATGAATGATTGTGTATGAGTGATGTGGTTCATGGGTTGTGAATGATGGGTTTGGTATGGTCTTTGTAACATCCCGGTCGGATATTACTAATTTAAGTAATAAAATTAAGAAATATTATGAAAACCTCATTTATTATACTTCGCTTCCCAAAAACGCAGGAAATTTTAAAACATTTATTATTCGGAAGTTATCCAAAAAATCCATAATTTATGAAACTCCAATATAGTATCCAAATTCATAAATTAGTAAAACACTGTTTACAAAGTTAATAAAAACAATAATGATAAAACTCTAGTAAAAGCTTTTCCCAACTAACCCTCTCTCTAATGTTATGCCTCACCAGCACCACCTACAACATCATCTGCTCCCGTGTAACACATTACACGATCATCGCCAAACACAAGCAGACAGGGTGAGCTCATAAAAAGTTAACATAAAAGTTAATAAAAAAATCAAGATACACCCATCTATTTTATTCTATTTTACAACACACAAATAGTTAGCCTCGAATTCAGGGTTTATGATGCTCACACAAACCTGCCTGCTCGTGGTCCTGCCTCTACGAACCTCCTTGCTTGTAGTCCTGCTCTACGAACCTACCCGCCCATAGTCCAACACATGTGATCCACCAGCTACGTACCTCCTTGCACGCAGCATCTCTCAAGTGTGAGCACGGAACATACGAACCTACCTCGCTCGTATCCCCACACGAGAGTAATAGGATATGAACCTCCCCGCTCATATCATCACGTGTTCACCACCATCCATGAACCTACCCGCTCATGACAAAATCAAGCATATCCTAGACCAGGACCAACACAACAAACCATGCAAAACATATCACAATGCACCCTGCCACTACACCATCGCCTAGCGCAGCCTAAGCGTCGCTAGGCGAATTAGCAGTACCGACCACCTGGCGGTTCCACGTCACCGCCGGGCGCCACAACTCAAAAGACATCCCTGTTTCCTACTATCGTCTGGCGGTTCACAATACACCGCCAGGCGCTACACAGTAATGTGACACTACTTGTTTTAGGTACTCTAATTCATTTCATAGAATTCAACCATTCAATTCTCAAACATCTAGAAATCGACATACATATTCATATATTCCAAATTACAACATCACAACACATATGCATCTTTCAAGTATAAGCACACATTCCTCTCTTTTATAATTCATATATACTTACCTATTAAATTAATTCCAACACACTTTATTTTCCCCTTCTTATTTTCCCAACCCTTTTCATGCTTACAATTCACACACCCTACATAAGACACAATCAAAGCTATATACTTACTTCACATGCCCTCACAATTCCATTACATTTAAAGTATGATTATCATGTTCCCATACTTTCCCAAAACCTGTCATGATCATGTAACACTCAATCATAGTGATATCATCAATAATGGCCTTTTTAACACACTTATAACATCATACATTCGAACTAACATATATAGGTTCATATATTCAACATGTATCAGCAAGCACTTCCAAAAACATAATCATCAATCACACATCTTTATATTTATATATATACATTCACCAATCAAGGTCATACCAGCACTTGAGCACACTTAATCATCCATTAGTAATCATACTATTAGGGAATTCAAACAACCAATCATGCGTGATGTATATCTCCCTCTGCAGGCATCCAATTCAAATCTCCACCGTTCAAAGTGAAGAACAACATGTTGTGAATCACCTTCCAAAATTTCACCTAAATTGGACGGTTAATGAAATGGGAAATGCAGTTTTAAAAAAACTGCGCGAACTACAAAAATTGTGGTGCCTAGCGCCCAAAATCAGGAAGGTGGCGCCTGGCGGGACTATACTACTGCCGGGCGGTTCCTGTTTCGCGAAAAATATGAAAAACAACGTTTTTCCTGAATCAGACCACCACACATCACTGGTATGGTGCCTGACAGCCAAATGGGTGCCGCCAAGCGGTTCCTGCTGTTCTAGGAACCCAGAAATTTCCTCAACACCTGCAAACCTTATTCCAACCCCTACAATTCTGATTCCCTTCGATTTTAGACTCCATACTGACAACTCAAGTGTTTAGGTTTGCAATTTATTTCATACAACTTCCAATCACACGAAATTCCATTAATTACCATTCAATTTAATCCAACTCTAAATTCCCAAATTCACAACCCTAACACGACGTCTATGAGATTTTCATCCAATTTGACCCCAAACCACGTTTAATCCAATGACTATGACGTATAATCATTCTCACACAGTTAGAGTAGCATTTTTCCCCTGTCAAAATCATCCCAAAGAGCATCAAAATTGAACCAAAATTGGTTCGCGTCGCCTGACGGGTCAATCACCACCGCCATACCCTTCATCAGAACCCAGAAAACTGGGTTAAATAGCTACGTGTCGCCTGGCGGTCGGGAGCTTACCGCCAAGCGGTTCCTCTTCAGGAACCCAGAAATAGGCTAACATGCATGTGCCGCTTGGCGGGCTACTCATAGCCGCCGGTCGGTTTCTGGAAAATTTCCAGAAACGTGAATTTTCATACAATTTGGAGAGATTACTAACACCCAATAATCATATATTTCATGCAATCAAACAATACAAAATTAAAGGTACGGTTCCAGCTCCTCTAACCTGTTAATCCTTGCTCAATTTGAAGAATAAAGACTTCTCTTGTGTTACCAATAGTCCCACCTTGGCCTTCTCCCAATACACTTGATGCTCTTATCAATTTCACACGAAAACTCTCCTTCAGACTCTCTTTTCCACTGTCAAATTCGTTTGTCCACTTCCCTTTCACGTTTTCCTCTCTTTCTTCTCCAAAACTACACTAATTAGACCATTAACTAAGCCTTAATGCTTGTTAATGTTAGGGAAAACGAAAATGATTTCAATTAGGTGTTAATGATCATTGAAAGACTATTATTGGCTGCCTTCTCAGCCCACTAGGTTGTCCTTCTTATAGCTAGGGTTTTCTCTGCCCTTTCATATTCATGCCAAAAGAAAATTTGGCAAAAAGAAAGTTAAATTTGTTCTTAGGAAGGTTTGAACCCACAACCCCTCAATTACCAAGTCAATGCATAACATATTCAACCAATTCATGTTTCATGATAATTCCTATAATTTTAGGATTACATTATCACTAAGCACATTCAAACATAACATTAAAATAATACACTTATTAAAATAGCATACAATTATCATACATAAGACTCAAACCCAAATCCTTTCAACATAACTAAGTACTCTCAACCATTTGAGCTAGTACTTTTCCACATCATAACAAACCACATTAAATGCCATAAAGGCTCCCAAGACCCGCATTTATTAAATAATTATTTATTTAATTATTTAAATTTCTCGGGTCTTACATTTCCCCCACCTTAAAAGATTTTCGTCCTCGAAAATTGAGCATACCAGGGAACAAATGCGGATAGGATTGCCTCCTGAGGTCTTGCATCTCTCAAGTCATCTCCTGGGTTGCCTCGTCCCAAAGGACTTTCACAGTCCGGATCTCCTTCCCTCTGAGTGGCTTGACTTGAGAATCCAAGATTCTCACTGATCCAACTCCCACTATTAGATCCTCACGTACCTAGACGTCGTCCTCCTCTAACACAGGTGTAAGACTTGCAATGTACTTCCTTAACTGTAAATCCCATATAAAAGTTTGCCAAGTGCGATGGTAAAGCGATCTCATAGGCTTCTGGACCTATCCTCCGTGTTATCTGATAATGGCCAATGAATTTTTGAGTCTGCTTCTTGAGTTTTATCGTTCTTTCGTTGCCAGCAGTTGGAGTAATCCTGAGAATCGCATGCTCTCCAGCCTAAAACTTCCACGATATTCTCCTCATATTTGCATACAACTTTTGTCTGTTTTGTGGCGCATTCATCTAGTCTTGGATTAAATGAGATTTCTCTGTGTTATGCTGCAACAACTCGGTCCAATAATCACCAACTTCCAATCCTGGTATTCACACATATGTATTTTGCCTCTTTTACCACTCAATGCCTCATATAGTCCTATTCTAATCTTGATCAATACTTCACTTAAGTGGTTTAACTCACTAGCTTCTTCTTAGCGACCCACTAAAGCTTGCAATCATTACAGGGTTTACATTGAGTCCTTGCCATCAAGTCTTCAATATCTAATCCTCTTCTTCTCTTTCTTCCCATTCCCCGCGAAACCATCAGATTAGAAACTATTTGTTGGTATCGCGCAGCGAAATATTTAAACTGTGGTAAAAAACCAAGAGGGGGGTGAATTGGATTTTTATAAGTCTTAACAGGTTTTAAAATTTTTCTCAAAATTTAAATGATTAACTTAAAATCACAGTTACTTTAAATGCAATTGCAGATAAATAAAGAGTTTAAAGGAGAAAGATGCACACTGATATTTATACTGGTTCAAATCAAAAGACCCTACGTCCAGTTGTTAATCTCTTAAACAAAGAGATTAACGAGATTAATTCAATCACTATAATAATCAGATTACAATAGATTATAAAAGAGTAAAGATTAGAAAACACCTCTCTTGAACAACCACAAGAGATGAACAAAACTCCCCTTGAATCACACAGAGGATGACCAGCTTTCCTAGCAATAACACAACACTCAATCTTCTAAGAACTCACTTAGAAAAAGTTATCACTCACTCACACTAAGTTTTTCAAAGCTTTCTTTAAGAATCTCATAGAGCAACACTTTGCAGTCACAACACAAGAACTCTGAATCTTAAAAGGGTAGTTTGAAGTTTGGAAACTGAGTTCTATTTAAAGAGGTTTTCGCAGGCTGAGTTAGAAATGAAGAGTTTAGCTGAAACTGCTAAGGATAATCGATTACCCAAAATGGTAATCAATTATCTCATGTACAAATTTGAACAAATATTTTTATAACTGCCAGTGGTAATCGATTACCAGAAATGGTAATCGATTATTTCAAGTCGTTTTTCAAGAGCCAAGTTATAACTGCCAGTGATAATCGATTACCATTCGTGGTAATCGATTATCTTAAGTAGGTTTTGAAAAATAGAATTTTTTGAGTTGGTAATAGATTATTATAAGTTGGTAATCGAGTACCATACTGATTTTTGCAAAAAAATGAGTTTCTCTCAAAGGAGTTGCGAGCTGGCTGTTTAAGTCTATTACAATAAGAATCTTTAAACATAAACTATATTGTCTTCAATATCTTCAAGTGTTTTCTTCAGCATCTTTATCATTAAAATCTTTTAACCAATCTTTGTCAACAATCTCCCCCTTTTTGATGATGATCAAATATATGTTTAAAGTTTCTGAACTTCTTGCAATTTAAAAAACTTATGGGAAAGAATCAGTGAGACAACCCTTTAAACTTTTTCTCCCCCTATTTTGATCAGAAGATAAAAAGGGGTCATCGATTATTTTCTCATAATTCGAAAAATAAAATTTTCAGAGAAGTTTGGTAATCGATTGTCGTAAGTGGTAATCGATTATTTGCTCATAACCTGAGAACCCAGAAATAGAAAGAGGACCTGGTAATCGATTACCACTACCATAAGTGGTAATCGATTATTAATGTTGTTTTTCGAAAAGTTTTTATAAAGTGCGAATTTGTGCATTTTTGTTCAATTTGGTGCATTTTTAAGACACTTCTAAAATTCCCAGATCTCTTCTAAGTTCATAAAATCTATCTTTGGCTAAAGGTTTGGTAAAAATATAAGCTAATTGGTGATTGGTATCTACATATTCTATCTCACAATTGCCTTTACTTATGTGATCCCTTAAAAAATGATGTCTAATTTCAATGTGTTTTGTCCTAGAGTGCATGATGGCACTTTTTGTTAAATTAATAGCACTGGTATTATCACATTTCAAAGGTATATGATTTAGAAAAATATTATAATCTTCTAACTGTTGTTTCATCCAGAGAATTTGAGCACAACAATTTCCAGCAGCTATGTATTCAGCCTCTGTAGTTGACAAAGCCACACAAGCTTGTTTCTTGGAGTGCCAAGAAACTAATGAGCTTCCTAAGAGGTGACAAGTACCATTGGTACTTTTTCTATCTATTTTACAACCACCATAATCAACATCAGAGTACCCTATTAAACTAAGTGAGGCCCTAGAAGGATACCAAAGTCCAAAAGATATAGTTCTAAGATATTTTAAAATTCTTTTAACTGCTATAAGATGTGATTCCTTAGGACTGGCTTGATATCTAGCACAAACACATACATATTGCATAATATCAGGTCTACTTGCAGTAAGATATAAAAGAGACCTTATCATACCTCTAAACATAGTTTGATTTACCTCAATACCTGATTCGTCTTTATCTAAATAGCAGGAAGTTGCCATAGGAGTACTTGCTGCTTTAGCATTATCCATTTCAAATTTTTTTAAGTACTTCCTTACAATATTTAGATTGAGATATGAATGTCCCTTCTTCCATTTGCTTAATTTGCAAACCAAGGAAGAAGGTTAATTCTCCCATCATTGACATTTCAAACTCACCCTGCATTATGCTTGCAAAACCTTCACATAGAGATTTATTAGTTGATCCAAAAATTATATCATCAACATAAACTTGAACCAATAAAATGTGTTCACCTACCCTTTCAATAAACAGAGTTGAGTATATTTTACCTCTTTCAAAATCATTTTCGAGCAAAAATGTGCTTAAGCGTTCATACCAAGATCTAGGTGCTTACTTTAAACCATAAAGTGCCTTTTTCAATTTATAAATGTGATTTGGAAATTTATAATCCTCAAAATCAGGAGGTTGTTCAACGTACACATCTTCTTTGATAAAACCATTTAGAAAGGCACTTTTGACATCCATTTGATATAATTTAAATTTCATAATAGAAGCATAAGCAAGAAGTAAGTGTATAGCTTCTAAC
>Ga0214543_1008104_pt1 | contig 17463 bp, 15 predicted proteins | sample CNSS2metaG_FD_160094 | JGI IMG/M metagenome (GOLD analysis project Ga0214543, IMG submission 160094) | Root nodule microbial communities from cowpea collected in UCLA plant growth center, Los Angeles, California, USA - CNSS2 | ecosystem: Host-associated > Plants > Roots > Nodule | place: USA... | reverse complement strand
TTACGGCACCGGTTGTTTGTAGAACCGAAGCAATATAGGTTGCTGAAATTGCAAAATTGCCACCGCCTCCTTATAGGCTTCGGTTCCGCCATAACCGAGGCCTATAAGGCGAGGTAAAATATCAAATATGCACTAGTGATAGTCCAAAATAAAGTCTACCCAACTTTTAGAGATGCCTGTGAGCTATCCAGATTCTTAGCAGATGATAATGAATATATAGAAGTAATTAAAGAAGCAAAAGATTGGGGATCTGGACAATTTCTAAGGAAAGTATTTGTAACCATGTTATTTTCTAACAGTCTAAATAGTCCACATCAAGTATGGGAAAAAATTGGGATTGGTTGTCTGATGGAATACTATACAGAGAAAGAATTATAGATGGCAATCCAGGTACAAACTAACTTTCATAGTAAATCATTTATTTATTATGAAATTGTGTGTTAATAAATTCAAATATCATTAATGCAGAACTACAACTAAGCAATGGGATCATGAAAAATTTAACTTTGTGGGAAATCAAGTAGCTTCTACAAAGTAATAGAAGAACCTTGAAACAGTTTAAATCTATGCCTTATCTTGATGGATTCGTTACAACGCATTATGGCAATAGATTGATATACTCTGAACTTGATTATAATGTTAGGGAAGAATATAATTTATTCCAAAGGAACTTCAATTACATGACAAGTAAATCGTTCTTATCCACATGATTTTGATCATAGTATTACTAACTAATCACTATAATTGTACAGGTGAACAGAAGAAGATATTTGAAAAGATCAACAAGGAATTGATAAACAACATATGAGGAATGTTCTTTTTGTACGGCTATGGGGGAACAAGAAAAACATTCATGTGGAACAACATACGATCACACGGGAAAATTGTACTAACAATTGCATCAAGTGGCATAACATCTCTTTTAGAATTCCAATTCCTAGACTAGAAAATTCAATTTGCGGCATCAAATAGGGTTCTAATGCTGCACAACTATTAAAACAAGCTCATCTTATAATATGGGATGAAGCCCCAATGGGACACAAATTTTGTTTTGAAGTTTTAGATAGAACTCCGAATGACATAATGAAAGACCAAACAAAATGTAATCCAATTTTTGGAGGAAAAGTTATATTCTTTAGTAGTGACTTTAGACAAATTCTACCAATCATTCCTAGAGAAACTCGATCAGACATTGTCCATGCCACCATTAATGCATCATACATCTGGGACCATTGTTAGGTTTTAACATTAACAAAGAATATACGATTATTACAATCAGCATTACAAGCATCTACAACATCAGAAATTCAAGAGTTCTTAGATTGGATAGTTAAAGTTAGAGATGAAAAGTTATGCGAACCAAATGATGGAGTTCTTGATATTGAAATTCCACCAGAATTCTTGATTTCAGAATCCAATGATCCCATTGAAGCAATAGTGTCATCCACATACCTTTAGCTACTTCAAAACACAAATGAAAATTATTTGAAGACAAAAGTAATATTAGCCAGCACGATTAAAACAGTGGATGAAATCAATGAATATGTATTATCCTTGATTCTTGATATATACGTTCATATTTTACCTACTTCGATCAATATATATATATATATATATATATATAATTTATATATATATATATATATATATATATATATATATATATATATATATATATATATATATATATATATATACATACACGTATATGTATATGTATATGTACGTATATGTATATGTATATGTATATATATATATACATGTCATACCAATCCTAACTATTATAAATATTATTATACAGGGGAAGTCTAAAATATCTTAGTGCAGACTTAATAGATGAATATGAAAAATCAGCAAGTGATGATATAAATTTCATTACTTCAGAATTTTTAAATTCATTGGCTACCTCAGGAGTGCCCAATCATAATATAAAACTGAAGATTGGAGCACCTATAATAATTTTGAGAAACTTAGATCAATCAAAGGGTTTATGCAAGGGAACCAAATTAATTATCACAAGAATGGAAAATCATGTCATTGTTGCAAGGGTTATTACAGGAAACAAAAATGGAAATAAGGTATAATACCACGAATGTCTATGTCACCATCCTAGTCTCCATGGCCATTAAAGCTAATAAGAAGCCAATTTCTAGTTATGTTATCTTTTGTCATGACTATAAACAAATCTCAAGGGCAATCCTTAGGTTTTGTTAGATTATTGTAACATCACTAATGGAAATTACTTAATTAAATAAATAGATAAATAATAATTGAAAACAATACGACGAAATTTTATTAACGCCCAAACGCGGGAAAAATTTAAAACATTGTTCAGCACCCAAAACTTAACACAAGCTAAACAATAGAGTAAAATACAAGTTTTCGAAATCCAACAAAATGCATAAAACCATAATAAAATTCCTAGCTCAAATCCCAAGCTAGTCCCTCTTTCCGTCTCATGCATCAACAACATCACCTGTAGCATCAACTGCTCCCGTGTAAGGAAATACACAATCATCGCCAAGCACAAACAGAAAGGGTGAGCTTATGAAAAATAAAAAAAAAAACTTATAACTTAAAAAAATAAAATCAATACACCTAACTGATCCCTTCAAGTTAGTTCTTGGCCAAGTCCCTAATTCCCCAAGGCTTCTCAACCTTCCAATCATATAACATAGTTAGCCTTGGACTCAGGACTTTATGATGCTCACACGAACCTTCCCGTTTGTGGTCTTGCTTCTATGAACCTCCTCGCTCGTAGTCCTACTCTACGGACCTACCCACCAGTAGTCCAACACACGTGATCCACCAGTTACATACCTCCCCGCACGCAACATCTCTCAAGTGTGAGCATGGAACATACGAACCTACCTCGCTCGTATCCCCACACGAGAGTAACTGGATATGAACCTCCCCGCTCATATCATCACGTGTTCACCACCATCCATGGACCTTTATGGCACAACATCCCCTTATCCAAGTTCGCATCAATGCGTACAAACAACACACACAAACAATAGTAATCTGGCTTAGGCTAGAAGCCTTAGCTCAAGTGACCAGGCATGTCTCACTTAAGCTAAACCTTCTCGCCTAAGTGAGCGTGCTACAGTGGCTCACAGCGAAGTCTCGCTAAGCAAGCCTTTTCTCGCTTAAGCAAAACATAAAACCTTCTACAATTTCTCGCTTAAGCGCGAACCACTCGCTTGAGTGAGTTGCTCCGTCGTCCAAAATAGGGCTCTCCGCCAAAGCGAGGTGCTCAAGCAGAACCACAAAGTATTCACAAGTTCTCGCCTAAGCGAGACACGCTCGCCTAAGCAAGATACTCGAATACCACCAGACTCGAGTTTATGCTATTTTCGCCTAGGCGAGCCTTGCTCGCTTGAGCGAGAATAGTAGACATTCTCCCTGACCTGCACGCAGACACCAACATAAATGCCCAAATTCCACATTCAACATTACCAAAGCAATTCATCACACATCACCAGTATTATGAACATGACATACACCCTAAATTGGCCCCAAATGCGAAATTGAATCATAACCCACATATAATGCAGAAACCCTCATTACTATTTTGCTCTTTCCAAAAGGTTTAACTCTCCTCTCAGCCCAAACTCAATTTCCCCTATGATTTTCGTCCTCCTCATAGCCCTCTAGGTTTTCGGTCTCCAAAATCCCTATATTTGTTTTCTTTTGCCTTTTTATTATGGCCCATAATTATGGTTAATGGCCAAAAACGAAAATTTAATATTACTCATGTAGTTAATTGCTATTCAAGTTCATTGCGGCTATTGTCTAGTCCTTATGGCTGCCACTATTTGCAGCTAGGGTTTTCTCTACCCTGTCATATTGACACTAAAAAATAAAATTAGCAAAAAGAAAGTTAAATTCATTCTTAACAAGGCTTGAACCCACAACCATTCAATCACAAGCAATTGAACAACCAATTCAACCAATCATATTTCATGATAATTCCTATAATTTTAGGATTACATTATCACTACCCACCTTCAATCATAACCTTAAAACAATGCACAAAATAAAACATCATGCAATTGACATAAATAGGACTTGAACCCAAGTCCTCTCACACAATTAAGTACTCTCAACCACTTAAACTAGTACTTTTCCACTTCACAACAATTAATATTAAATGCCATAAAGGCTTCTACTACCCGCATTGATTAAATAATTATTTATTTAATTATTTAAATTTTCTCGGGTCTTACAATTATACTTACCAACTCCAATCTTTAGCCATGGACAATTGTATGTTGTTGTTTCTAGGGTTCAAAGTAAATCATGATTAAAGATCTTAATCCATGATAATGAAAAAAGACATCTAACTTCTACAACAAATGTTGTATTCAAAGAAGTGTTCCAAAATGTATAACATATTTGAACTCTCTTAACTTCAAAATTTCAATATTCCATGATTATTTATTAGATACAATTTTCTATATTTTTTCTAACTATATATAATCAATAAATAATAACCCTATATGTGTGCTTCACCTATGAACATTATCTTTGCATAACAATGTTAAATAATAATTCCTCCTGAAAAATCATATCCAACAATAAAATATCTCAAAAAAATAAATATAAACAATGTTAAAAAGAATATTTCAAAAAATAAATATAAACATTTCATTCAATTTAAAAAAGAATCCCAGGAAATTAAAATTAATTACACAATAGAAAAACAAAAATAACACTTACTTGCAAAATTCCAACCAAAATCAAATTAAGAAACTACGGTTTCTTCATAACTTACGTACAAAGCAACGATATTCTCCCTTGCCCACCTTCCCTACTACGCCATTCTAATCTCACAAACCATGCATTATATTCTTACCAAAAAAACACCCTTATCATTTAAAATAGGACCAACCAACACCCCAACAAACACAATAATTGTAAATAAATGATTTCTGGACCCCACTAATAAATTATGTTTTTCTATCTACACCTCCATAATTCAATTATAACTTTGTCTAACTGAATCCAGACACCAATAAATTTGACACGTACATATATTCAATTTTCATTTTTTTTATAAAGAAAACAATTTTAACATAATGCAATTTCTCCAAACCCCAATCAACACAAGATACCTAACCTACACAACAACTTCATCGACCCAATTTTTTTTACATGTTAACTAATGACACTACTAAAATCATTTTTTTAAGTATTTCATGTATTGTTCTTACCAAATAATAACACCATCAATATGTTTTAATTAAAAAAAAGTAATTAAAAATACACAACGTTTGTCATTAATACATAAACCATTATAAGTGTGAAATAATTACAATTAAATTCAATTATAAATAACGAACAAAATAAATAATACATGAAACGTACGTACTCATAGTACTCAAATTCAATTCTTTAATGTATTCATTTGATTTAAATAACTATATTTTTCCTAATATTATAATACTTAAATGAATTTTATATAATAACTTACATTTTTTGACATTCTTATAATGCTTATTCTATGATTCTCAACATTCATTACTATAAAACATTGTTCAAAGCAAGATAAAAAATAAAAGAATATAAATTATACAGACATTTTATAAAAAATTAACATATGTTTCACATATAGTACTTATTAAACCATAAAAGCCATAATAATATCATTAATATATGGTCTCCACTTCAAATACTACACACATTTTCATAATTGCAAGGGGAAAATAAACAAACATTCCCATAGCAAAATAACACAATCTTCTGACTACAGACAATTACAAACATTCTAAACTTTGTTAACATGGATAATCTTTCCATACTCTTTACCAACCTCAAACTTTATGGAATCCACCGCAACTAATAAATTATCCTTCACGAATCTTTTCCATCCAAAGTTGAGATAACATTCGGTTGGAGTTCTTCCAGGCCATCTGATTGAGCATGGCAATACATTGCATTCCCAACACACAGTAGGTAATTCTTCCTTGACTTCGAAAATGCAGTAGCAACAAAGCACGATTTCAGGTACTGAAATTGAAAAAAAAATAGTTAATCAACCAAGCATTACAATATAACACAAACACAAATTTCCAAAAATACAATTAAAAGACAAAGACAATTACCAATGAGGAACCTTCAACATCATAAGAACTTAATTATTTAATCAATGAAACATCACTATCATTCTCGATGGTGTTTGTAGGATAATTCACAACACCAAAAGAAGATCATGTACCACCAACATAATCCAACTCCATACCTTCTAAAGAAAATATTGTAAGACCCATGAAAAATTAATTAATTAAGTAAGTAATTAATCAATAAATGCAGGTAGTGGGAGCCTTTATGACATTAAATTTTGACATGTATGATGTGGAAAAGTACTACCTCAATTGGTTGGGAGTACTTTGATTGTGTGAGAGGACTTGGGTTCGAGTCCTATGTATGCCAATTATGTGTTGTTTGATTTATTATTACTTTTAATAATATGATTGATCATGTGGAGTGATAATGTAACTTTATATTTATAGGAATTGTAATGAAACATAAATTGGTTGAATGGTTGGGCATTGAATTGGCATTGGCATGACTACGGGTTCGAACCTTGGTGAACCCAAATTTAACTCTATTTTTGCTAAAAAAATTAGTGTAGCGGGAATATGAAAGGGTAGAGAAAACCCTAGCACAGGTTAGGGGATATGAGGTGAATTAGGGGTTTGGGTGTTTTGGTATTGTTTTATTGAAATTCTGACGCAAATGTATGAATGTGATGGGCTTATGCACTGTATATGTTGTTATTGTGCAAACTTGGAATTTTTGAGGACCATATTATGTCTAAGTTATGTTCATATGTTTGTTGCATTGTTTTCAAATGATTGGTATGAATTGGAGTGTGATTTGGGCACGTTTGTTGGAGCTTGCGTGCGTAACCAGTGTAAGAGTCTGCAATTCCTGCTGAAGCGAGTCAGGCTCGCCTAGGCAAGATTAGCAGAGACTCGAACATTGTCTCTGCTCGAGCATCTCGCTTAGGCGGAGGATTCTGGTTTTGGGCGATAGGTCATCTCACTTAGGCGAGTGTGCCTCGCCTAAGCGACAACTCGTGAGTGTTGGGTGTTTTTGTTTGGGCATCTCGCCTAGGCGCGAAGCCCTGTTGTGGGCGAAAGAGTGTCTCGCTCAAGCGAGAGTCCCTCGCCTAGTCGAGAATTCGAGGAATGATTTGATGTTTTGTATAACTCGCCGTCTAGGCGAGAGATTTGAATTCTGAGAAAAAGGTGGTCTCGCCCAAGCGAGTAAGGCTCGCCTAAGCGAGAGTTCGAGGTTTGTTTTGTTTGAGGTTCTCGCTCAAGCGAGGTAACCTAGCTTAAGCGAGGTAGGCTTGGGTGCTTAGGCGAAGGCTTCAAGGTTAAGCGATGGAGATATTGGGTGTTTCAAGGCAATCAATTATGCTGTATTGGATTGGTTGGTGTTTGAATTGTTATGCGTGGTCTATAAGGCTTCTAAGATATCTCAAAGGTGAGCTTGCTAGTACTCCTTGAGTTGTGGCTCGAAACGTGATGGAGCTTGGTGGAAACATGAAGTTCCAAATGCAGCGGAAATGATGGAGGAAGCATGGAAGAGTGGAAGGCAAGTTTGTAGGCTCTTGCTTGTAATGGATAGGTGAAAGGGTGAGTGATTTAGAGGTAGCTCTAGCTTAGGAAGGGGGCTAGAGGTAAAGAGAGTAAGCTCTCTAAAAGATGACTCTCAAGTGGCAATAGTGAGGAGTGTTCTCAACTCAAAGTGTCTATTGCATAAAAAATCAAGAGTGAGTACAATGCTGACAAATTAAGGCTTTTATACTCAAGCCATTACACATAAGGAATCTTGACCCTTGGATGAGAAGGAGAAAGCATCTTGGCCTTTGATGCTAGCTTGGAGAAGAAGGCTTGATCTTGGCCATTGGATGATGCCTTGGAAAAGAAGGAAGCATTTCTAACCCTTGAATGCTTTGGATCCATGAGGTGTAAGAAGAAGTGTTGACTTCCACTTAGTCCACCTTGGCTGTTTTGATAGCTCATGGCCAAATCTCCTATTGGGCTTAGTCAAGCCCAATTTTATCAATTCAACTACTCATTGTTTGACTTATTATTCTAGAAAGCAAAGCCTAAACAATGGGCCAATATTATTGCTATTCTATTGTTCTTTGAGACACCTCTTCAAATCTTTACATCTTCTTTGGCTCATGTGAAGAGTATGAGAAGTCTATGTAGGTTTGGGCCATCTTGAATGAAGCCCAATTTGATCTTTTTTAGCATGCCCCTTGTTATTGGGCCTCTTGATGGGCTTGGGCTTGAAGGTGCATGATGGCCATGGATCGGGCCTTTAGCATGATTTGGGCCTAGGCATTGCCCAAGCTATAAGCCTTGTTGGGATAACATCAGAACGTATCCCTTGAGTTGTGGCTCGGGATAGGGGTTAAGCACGTGACATTCTCTAAGTTGTGACTCAGAATGACGTCCCTTGAGTTGTGGCTCGGGATAGCGGATGAACACAAGGAACTCTTAAGTTGTGGCTCGGGTTGGCGAGTGTTACCCGTGTGAGTGTGCTGGTTGTGGCTAGTACGGATGGGTCTAGATAGATTGCTCTCCTCAGTAAATAGCTGACGAGTTTGGTAGTCTTGGGACGTTACATACTATGTTGGTATTGGGAACTCCACTTGGCGTTACGGTGTGTGATTCGTAGCATGGTTTCCCGCACGTGCTCTATCGGTTGTGGTCGATAGGTATGGTAGCAAGACATCTTGAGGTACTCACAAGAAGATGTAGAACACAGTCAACATGGTTGTGGCCATGTGGAAGGAAAGGATGAGATTCCTTTGATGTTTCTGGATATCAAATCATGGTTGTGGCCATGTGAGATCAAAAGGTGGTTTTTCCTTTGATGTGCTTATGATATCAAAACATGGTTATGGCCATGTGGAATGCAGGAAGGGAATTTTCCTTGGTATAATTATTTGGATATATAATTCTTTTATTTACATATGATTGTTTGATATTAGCTCACCCTATCTGCTTGTGTTTGGTGATGATCGTGTATACGGTACACGGGAGTAGATGGTATTACAAGTGGTTCTGGTGAGGCTTAGCAACGGAGCGGGGATAGCTTGGAAGTTTTGATATGTTATGATTTGGAAATATATTGTAATCGTTTTATTACTCAACTTTTGGATATTATATTAGTGATTATAATTATGGTTGTTGGAATATATTTGATATAATAAAAGATTTAAATTTCCTGCGTTTTTGGGAAATGGTGTTTATTAAATGAATTTATTTATATTTTCTTTATGATATTAATTAAATTCATAATATCTGGGTGGGATGTTACAAATATCCTATACAAGAACACATTCTCTGAAACATAGTTCAAATGTAACTAAACTTCATTCGTCAGATTATAGTACTTAATCATATCTTCAACAACACCACTTAAATGAAGTCTACCACTAGGGTTTACAAAATACTGAAACTTAAACCTTTTCATAGTAGGATCAATCAATTCCATCTCCCTACCATTTAGAATCTTCTTCTCCCATAATATGTAAAAAAATGCATCCAGTTTGATAAGTAATTATATTCATATCAAACAAATACACGCAATAGGAAAAAGTCAATAAATATCAATTACAAAAACTAACCTTTGTTGGACATAACTTCACCCTCAATGAAGACAAAAATCAAGACCATACCAAATTTTCCTCAACAACAACAACACTTGCTAAGCGGGGATATCGTATTTCATCCCAACCCATATTAAAAATCCTTAATCGGAAATATCAATCTCCCCAAAATAGAGTACATATATAATGCACGTCATCTAGATCATAGAACTCTTCAAAATCAAACGATATACAAAACAATTTGTTACTAATCAACCCTTCCTCCAACTCCATATAAAAAACATTCACCATTGGATCTGTAAAGTAGTTCATCCCAAATGACAATTTTGATCCCCATTCAACCATAAAACCTTCTTCGAAAGCTAGATATTCCTAAACACATTTACACACAAAGATCATTAGAAATAAATTACATGCAATCAAAGATATAAAATTTATTATCCAAAACAAAAATTTATAGGGTATAAAAATACCATAATAGTAAGTGCAATCAAAATCAAGCACAAAACCGCATCATAAAACAAACGAATGAACGACATAAACAACACCATTAAGTAAAATGAAGAAGGATTTTAGGTTACTTCACCAGGATGTAATAAGGAAATTGAATTCTGAAATAGATTCGTGAAACTATTTCTATCACTCGAAGAAGAAGACATATTCCTTTCCAGAAAAGGATTAACTTTTCTTTATTATACCCAAAAAATAGAACCAAGGATTGAAGGTAAAAACACACACAACTTTGTACTCTATTCAAAACCCCTTCTAGAAAATGCTTTTACACACTATGTATAACCTGACAAATAAACCTTTACACAACCCAAAAACTTTATTCTGACATCCGAAAAGATATTTTGCATCAGTTGTTACAGGGATATTTTACATTTCATTTCCAAAACAATAAAGCAATACTAAAATAATAATTACATAATAAGGCTACCTAACAATCATATATTAACTGATTAAATAATTATATATATATATATATATATATATATATATATATATATATATATATAAATTTACTTAATAGACTATGAGTATTGTAATAATTTAAACGACGATAAGGATGAGATGGGTGTTACAGATAAGTGGTGTTGATTTGATTGCTTCAACTACAACAAATTTGATAATGATGTTGTTGACACGACAAAAATTAACACTACTAAATTATAATAACTTCAGTATTGCTAAGTTAGTAGTTAACAAATTAGATAGGGTTAAGATAACCAAAGTTGTTTCCCAACAAACACGAAATTGATTCTTAATAAATTAGTCCTTGTAAAGGCAATACAAAAGGGTTAGTCAAATAAAATAAAAATGATAGAAGAAGGTAAAGATAAAAAAATAAATAAGATATTAGATTATAAATTAATAAAAGAAATAAAGAAATAAAATTGAAAAGATGTAAAAACAATTATAAAGAATATCTATAGGTTATTACTCAATTGATTATTATCCTAGATTTTCACATCAATCAATGTAAAGCCTAATTAATTTGTTAACATTCATATTTTTAACCAAACTACAGTCTCAATTAACAATAAAAAGTTTTAGATTATCCATAGTGAATTCAACCAAAGTACAGTCTCAATTAAATTTTACTATGCCTAATCATGTTTATTCCTTTGTGTCCTCGCCAAATAAAAGGCTTAATCACTCAAAGTAAAGTCTAGACTAATTATAGTTAAAATGATTAACTTTAATCAAAGTAAAGTCTCAGTTATTGGTAAAAACTTATTTAATCACATGAAAGCTTCTAAATTATTAGCTTTAATCAAAGTAAAGTCTCAATTGAATTTAAAAACCCTTAAACTTATATGACTAGCATGCATATAGATTTAAACACTTCACTAAAGCTAGAATGTAAAATCTTTACTTTTTATTTGATTTAGAAACAAAAGACATAGATAAATTGAAACCAAAACAATAATAAAGAGAACAAATAAATTATTTTAATCTAACATCATAATACATAATGAAATTCAAGTGGAACAAATCTTAGAAGCTTAACACGCCATGGAATGTAGAAATAACATTAAAATATAAAATAATGGAGGGCAAGATGTGATTAAGTCCCTTAACAGCTTCGTAAGCTCTGAACTTCAATTTTTTGCTTCCCCTTGGTGGTCTCTTCTATAGAACTTGATTAGGTTTTGGGTCTGACTTTTCTATTGATTAAATATACTTTCTTCACATATCTTTTAAATAATAATAAATATAATTTATCTTTGTTGTGCTTATAAATATCAAAAAGGATTTGGAGACATTTAGCTAGTTTTAAAAATATTTGGCAAATATTGTTTATTGATATTTACTGATATAATTAAATAAATAAATATTTAAAAATATCTGATAAATAATCAAAAACTAATTTTTGCACTAATTTCCCAATTCTACCCTTGTAATTACACAATCCAAATTTGTATTCAAAGATATCAATATTTGCATCTTAGCCCCTCTTGCTTTTTCCATTTTACCAGACTTAGACACCCTTTGAATTTTTTACCAAACTTTGACCATTTGACTCGTTGACTATCTAATGAGGGATTGCCACGTGGCAGCTCCTCTTTCTCTCAAAATGAGAATTTTCTTCCATTAGGTTAGAGTTGGTTTCTATACCGTGTAAAAATTAGTGCAATAGTGTCATTTCCACTTCTTTTAATTTAATAAAAGCTATTAACTTTAACTAATGCATTTAAATTGATAGTGTTTTACTTCTCCTTTTTTACTGTTGTAAAAGCCCTATTCGAATGAAATAGTGTTTTGTAGTTGTTTTTCGTTTCAAAGTTTCAGGTAACTATTTTGTTCTTCTGCTTATTAAAAATCTAAAATTAAAGCTTAAATAAGATCATAAATATGCATTTATCAATAGGGATGGGTTTTATGGATGGTATGGGGATATAGACAGGGTAGATATGTACATACTCATCCCCACCCCCATACCCAATTGAAAAACTTGAATATTACCCCAACCTATAACTGTACCCAATCAACGTGAGGATTTCCATTGAAACAAGGACGAGTCTAGGCAATACCCAAAGAGTATGTTTATTTGTCGTCTGTAATACACAATGTTAGTCACACCATAACAAAATGGTGTGTTAGAAAGGCATAATTGAACCTTAATAGATATGGTTGAAAATATGTTTAGTAATTCATATTTACATGTATTATTGTGGATGTATGCTTTAAAGAATGCCATATATTTTTTCAACAAGGTTCCTAGTAAAGTTGTTCAAATGAATTTTTTTAAGTTATGAACTAGTAGGAAACCCAATTTGAGAAACATGCATGTTTGGGGTTGTTAGGCAGAAGTAAGAATATTCAATTCACAAGAAAAAAATTGGATGCAAGAACAATCAGTGGATACTTCATTAGTTATCCAAAAAAATCAAAACATGGGAAAGAAGGACAAACAAATTGTTAGAGAATGTTCACAACCTGTTCTTAGCCTTAGTGATAGGGGGTTAAGACAAGCCTTGAAGGAAAGACCACAACATGACTATAGACTAGGTTAAGAGTTTCTACAAGACGATGTCCTTGGTGAATCATTTGTATTTGAAGCAAATGTTGTGCTCAAAAAGACGAGTAAGGAAAGAACAATTAGTGAACAACTTGATGAATTCAACAAGTTGATCCTTGATTTGGAGAATATTTATGTGTATAGAGATAGTGAGGACTAGACATTGTTGTGATTGTGTTCATCGCTTATCGTTTTTTTTAGATTACCGAACTCATTAATAATTGAATCATAACTAAATTTACTAGCTTTCTTTTTCGATGTAAATAGCACATTATCTGCAAAATATTCATCTTGTATTTTTTTAATGTGCATAAATTGATTAAAAAGTATTCACAAGTTTTTGTTTCATTGTTATGCAATGAGCAACCATATTGTCCTATTATCATCTTCACCATTAATTTCTCTTTTATAACTTTTAAAAAGTAAATTTATTATAAGATTAAAATTAAGTTATCATAATCTAATAAAAATTTGAAAGACATACTTGTTAAAAAAAACTATGATAAACAAGTCACAATTAAAAGTTGACCATGAAAAACCATATAATACAATAGTTTTTCTTCTATATTCTTAAAAAACAATATACAAAAGGGTCATGAGATAAAAAATAGTGTTAAATATTAAACTAATATTTCATTTTCAAGTAAGACAAGAGAGAATTACCTTCTTTTCTTCAACAATAAAAGAGAAGGTATGAAAAAAATGAGGGACAAAATAATGAGCTTTATAAAAGACAATGAGAAAGAAAATAAAATATATCTTCATAATTTTTGTTTCTTTATTATATTTGATTTTATATTTGATTATTTATTAATATTAAATGTTGTACTTTATAAAAGAAATAAAAAAAAGATCTAATTTATTTTTTATTAATTTTTAATATACTATTATCTAATTTAAAAAAAAATACATATAGTTTAAAGAATTTAAAAGTATATATAAGTTAAAAAAATTTAAAGTACATATAATTTGAAAAAAATTCAAAAACTTTTGGGGCAATGGCTCTCTATACCCCTTATATCCTCTGCCAGTGCTTCGAAAGGAATTGGTTTGAAGTCATCATTTCTTTCTCCCAAAATTTGATCTTTGGTATGGGATGAAACAAATCTTCATTTCTTTATAATGGTATGATTTAGTGTAGGGGTTAACTTCATCTAATTTTTTTCTTCTGTTAATACTTGTACTACATCAATAGATGAATCTACATTTGTTCTTTTCCCTCTTGACTTGGAAATCTACAAATATGCAAAGTAATCTTCAAGATCTTATAGTTTCCTATCAGTCTAAGAAAAAAATCTTCCAATTTTACATTTACTTTAAGGTAACAGTTGTATTAAAAATATTATCAAAAAGATTTGATTATATTTTTATAAATATTTATGGTATTAATTAATAACGCATGCCACTATAGAAAATGTTTCATTTCGACCTCCAAAGGAAAAAAACCGACACTAACAGTTCATTAGCTTTTGGATTGCATAGACCAAAAACTCACCCTCCGAGTAAAAGTTATGACATTTTTCATTGATTAGGAAGACAAATTTTACTAGTGTTTGCGTGACCATGCTTACACTAACTTTTGTACTAGGTATAAGTACTGATTTGATTTCCTAATCTCTTTTTTTGTTCAATTTGATGCCCATATTTTTTATTGGTTCAATTTTGTATCTCAATTATTTAAAAGGGTTCAATTTGGTTATCTCCGTTAAGTTGGAGTTAATACTGTGTACAGGACACCGTGCCCACCTGCGTACAAAATAAGACTCAACGATCTCTTTTTTATTATTGGAACCAAAACCATGTGAAACAAACTTATAAAAGGATCAAATATCCCTTCCAATCCAACTTTCAACCAAACAACATATACATTAGGCAAAGGAGATTCATACATATATGATTTTTCTTCTTTGACAAATTCATTATAGTTGATCCTTTTCAACTATTACATGTCAGAATGGAGAAACTTGAAACAATATATACATTAGGCAGGGATTGATGTGAGGAACTTGACATTGAAAAAATGCAATGAAGAAACCAATTTGAACTGATACAAAACCTCATATTAGTGATTGAAATTAGGGTTTATGAGTATTTGAAACTTCAAAACAAAATGAATTTGAAATGACTTCAAAGAAAAATAACTTCCGGAAGAGAAAATCATATTACAAATTGAAGAAAATGACTTACGCAGGAAAATAACTATTAATGTGTAATGCAAATTCTAGAAGAATCTAAAAAATCTTAAGACAAAAATATTGAAATGTAACGAAAGTTCTAGAACAAAGTAGAAAAGCCTAAGATAGAAAGAAAATATCAAAAACATTCTACATAGGAAAAAACTAGAACATTCCACATAAGTTTTAGCTAGCACTTTCTAGAATAGTCTATAGGTCTATAAATACTCATGTACTCTACCATTTGATATATGACAAGAACTAAGACCACATCTAACACACCACTCACTACTACAACTATATACTCCTTCCAACTACAACTTTCACATTCTACTGTCTCCATAATTTTCTCTATCCCAACAACTATTCTTTTTACAACCTCAAAATACTATCAATAACTTCCGGAGAGAGAAGATGGCTTTTGAGGAGAAGAGAAAAAACGTTGAAGAAAAAGAGAAGATAAGATGCTGGTGAAGAATGCATAGCTTCCGACCATAAAAGAAAATGTTTTAAAGGAAAATAGGAGTGCAGAGGAGAAGTGAAGGTGGCTTCCGAAAAAATCTGTACGCATCTGCTCCACCTTTTGATATTACTCATCCACGGGTTTACTATCCACAATGAAATATCATATTAGATGATACATCAGGTTTTAAACCGAGGAGAAATATCCTCTAAACTGACGAGAAATATCATATAATTTTTTTTTCTTTAAATATAGCATCGTTTCATTATAACCGACTCTATTTAACTGTCACTAAAAAGTATTTTTCAGCTAGTAACAAGAATGACAACCATATCATGAATTTGGAAACAATGAAAAGAGACAGAATGTAGTCACAAGCTCAACAACCTCAAGCATTATTTTTAGTTTTATAATTTCAGCAAATGCAAGGAAAAAAGCCTTGAAGAGAGAACCTACCGAAACAAGGTCAGAGGAAGACATTGCAATGAGAAAACACTTATCCCCTATGTGTGTTTTAAAATTGAAGAACAATCAAGACAAAACCTCAGAAAAATCAAAAACTTGTCTCTTGGAACACTGAAAAAATCTGAACCATAATGGGTTAGCTATTCTGCTTTTTTATGGGACTGAGTTTAAATGTTTGGACCCTTCTTTTGGTTTCAGCTACTTGTCCATGATTACATAGTCGAAAATGCATGAATGGTCCTTTCTTGTGCAATTGTGAGAGTGGATGAATGGAATTTATCAGGCAACATCATTGTCCAAATGAAAAAGAATAGGATTAGGTTTAAATTTGTTAGTATTTTGAGGTTGTGAAGGGGATAGTTGAAGGGATAGAGAAAATATGTAGATAGTAGAGTGTGAAAGTAGTAGTTGGAGAAGTGTATCTTGTAGTTGAGAGTAGTTGTATTGGATGTTATGTTATTTGTTCTTCATGTTGCAAATGGTAGGATACATGGGGTATTTATAGACCCATAGATTATTCTAGAAACTTCTAGCTAGAACTTGAGCAAATAGTTCTAGATTTTTCTACATAGAGAATGTTCTTGATTTTTCTTTCTATCCTAAGCTTTTCTCCAATACTCTAAAAGTTTCATTACATTTCAATAACTCTATCTTAGATTTTTCTAGATTGTTCCAGAATTTGCATTATACTTTAATACTCCTCCTTGATGCAAATTCGGTAACTCCAAGCATAGCGCGTAGTAGTTCAAACCTTGGTTTTGGTAAGGCCTTTGTGAAAATATCTGCAATTTGATCTTTTGTCGTGCAGTAATTTTTGCGACCAATCTGGCCTTGTGCTTTTGTATAGTTCCATTAGGATTGAACTTTGTTTTATATTCCCATTTCACTCCAATGATGTCTTTTCCTTGAGGACAGTTTACGAGCTCCCAAGTGTTATTCTTCTCAATCATTTTAACCTCTTCTTCCATAGCCTTGACCTATACTTCTTGCTTTGATGCTTCCTCATAGAAGTTAGGCTCAATCATGGCCATATTGCTAGTTTTGTATATGTCTACCAAAGATCTTACTCGTCTTGGAGTGGACTCTAGTGAAGAATCTTCTAATGGAGGTGGAGAAGGCGTACCTGAAGCTTCTACCTCTTCTTGAATTTCTTCTTGATATTGTTGCACTGGGACTAAAGTGCTGCTTTTAACAA
>Ga0214543_1008102_pt1 | contig 17469 bp, 4 predicted proteins | sample CNSS2metaG_FD_160094 | JGI IMG/M metagenome (GOLD analysis project Ga0214543, IMG submission 160094) | Root nodule microbial communities from cowpea collected in UCLA plant growth center, Los Angeles, California, USA - CNSS2 | ecosystem: Host-associated > Plants > Roots > Nodule | place: USA... | reverse complement strand
TTCCCCAAGAGCTCACATCGACGGGAAGGTTTGGCACCTCGATGTCGGCTCTTCGCCACCTGGGGCTGTAGTATGTTCCAAGGGTTGGGCTGTTCGCCCATTAAAGCGGTACGTGAGCTGGGTTCAAAACGTCGTGAGACAGTTCGGTCCATGGTCTCTATATTCGTTATATTTGTTCAATTTAGTCTAATTTTTTTTAAATGGAGTAATTTTATTCCTCTTCAATTTTAAAATGGAGCAATTTTGTCCCTCTTACATAATCACATAAACTAACGGTGTTACTCCCCATTTTTTAACCTCTCAATTTTAAAAAGCACATTTGATTTTTAATCACTTGAAATTTTAGATCAATGGTGTTAGTCTTCATCTTTAAAATTTTCATTCTAATTTTAAACTAATTGTAATCCTAAACAAAATATATTTAATAAAAATGTAAATTTTAATAAAATCATCATTATAATATTTATATAAAAAAGAAATTTGGTCTCAATGTGGAATATGGAAAGGGAGAAAATTGTTTCATTAAAAAAATTGGGATTAAATTGAACAAAAATAACGTATATGGAGACCAAATTAAATATATCAGGTTAAAATATTCCGTTGGTCATCGTTTTTGTACCAAAATTTCAATTTGGTCATCGTATTTTTATTAGTCTCAATTAGGTCCACATTTTTATAAATTAGTAACAATTAGGTCATTTTCGTTAGTATAGAACTAACACCGTTAAGTAGGTGCCACGTGTCAGCTCCTCGTTTTTTTTAATTTTTTTAATTTCTTTAGTTTTTTTTTAAATTTTTAAATATTTTTTTTAAATTTTAAAAAAAATATTCATGCCACGTGCAATGTCTGTAGTGTGTCACGTGTCAACCTAATATGGTGACACGTATCCAATTATTGTATGAATCTCAATTTGGTCCTCACATTTGTTAATTTGATTTGATTTCAATGCCAAATTTTTTTTTAAATTTTCAATTTCAGGCGTCCCAAATTTAGACCAAATTTTACTTTTATATAATGTTATGATATTTTTATTAAAATTGATATTTTTATTAAATATTTTAATAATATTAATTGTATTTAATATTAAATTTTTTTAAATATATTTATTTTAATTTGTTATAAAATTGTTTTAAAATTTTACATTTGAATTTATAAAATTGTTATTTTTAAGCCAACTCTAAAAATTGTTGATATATAATGTTATACAAATATTTCGAATATAAATTTATTAATCTATATATTTATAATTTTAAAATAAAATTTAAATAAAGTTTAATGTAAAATATAAATTTAAATAAATTAAAAATTGTTAAAAATATGTAATATAAATATCACTGGTAATAAAAGTATCATCATTACATTTATATAAAAATTAAATTTGGTCTAAATTTGGAGCACATGAAATTAAAAATTAAAAAAAAAATGGGACTAAAATCAAATCAAATTAACAAATGTGAGAACCAAATTGAGATTCTTACAATAATTTGAGATATGTCACCATATTAGATTAACACGTGACACACTACAAACGTGACAGGGGTATAAATATTTAAAAATAAATAAAAAAATTGAAAAAATTAAAAAAAATTCAAAGATTCAAAAAAACGAGGAGCTGACACGTGGCACCTACTTAACAGTGTTAATTCTATACTAACGGAAAAGACCTAATTGTTAGTGATTTACAAAAATGTGGACCTAATTGAGACTAATAAAAATGCGATAACCAAATTGAGATTTTGGTAAAAAAACGAGGATCAACGGAATATTTTAACCAATATATAACATTGACTTTGACACAAGACACACAGTTGGGTTTATAAGCGGATATTTTTTTAAAATAAAAAATAAATAATTAAGAAAAAAAATTAAAAATAACAAAAATAAAAAATAAAAAAACCACGAAGTGACATGTGAATACAGTGTTCATTAACGCTAATTATTTAAACAACATTAGCAAAAAAAGACCAAATTGAACAAAAATGATAAAGATTAGACTTAATTAACCAAAAAAACAAATATTATGACCAAATTGACACAAGTGAACGAAAATGTGAATCAAATGCAGATTTTAACCTAACTTTTTAAATAAATCTTTTTAAATTAATTAATTATCACTTATTAATATCTAACAATATATAAAAACGAATTTAGTATCTTAATATTATGAAAAATGGATTGATAGATGTTTTGCACTAACAATATATTTAAAATGACAATCTGGTTTTTAAGACTTTTTTTTAAAATGTGTATTGATGTAAAACAAATAAGATTTGAATCGGTTATAATATGTAATTGTATTTAATATAACATAATTAAATAATACAAATTGTTTCGTAACTAATTAAGATTTAAATAATACAATTGATTTAATCATTATACATAGATTTAACTAATTAAGATATAAATAAAAGAGAGGTTATTACAATACACTTAATAATTATTTATAATTTTTAAAAAAATATTTATGCCACGTGCAATGTCTGTAGTGTGTCACGTGTTAACCTAATATGGTGACACATGTCCAATTATTGTATGAATCTCAATTTGGTCCTCACATTTGTTAATTTGATTTGATTTCAGTGCCAATTTTTTTTTTAAATTTTCAATTTCAGGCGTCCCAAATTTAGACCAAATTTTACTTTTATATAATGTTATGATATTTTTATTAAAATTGATATTTTTATTAAATATTTTAATAATATTAATTGTATTTAATATTAAATTTTTTTAAATATATTTATTTTAATTTGTTATAAAATTGTTTTAAAATTTTACATTTGAATTTATAAAATTGTTATTTTTAAGCCAACTCTAAAAATTGTTGATATATAATGTTATACAAATATTTCGAATATAAATTTATTAATCTATATATTTATAATTTTAAAATAAAATTTAAATAAAGTTTAATGTAAAATATAAATTTAAATAAATTAAAAATTGTTAAAAATATGTAATATAAATATCACTTGTAATAAAAGTATCATCATTACATTTATATAAAAATTAAATTTGGTCTAAATTTGGAGCACATGAAATTAAAAATTTAAAAAAAAAATGGGACTAAAATCAAATCAAATTAACAAATATGAGGACCAAATTGAGATTCTTACAATAATTTGAGATGTGTTACCATATTAGATTAACACGTGACACACTACAAACGTGACACGGGACATAAATATTTAAAAATAAAAAATAAAAAATTCAAAAAATTAAAAAAAAAATTCAAAGATTCAAAAAAACGAGGAGCTGACACGTGACACCTACTTAAGAGTGTTAGTTCTATACTAACGAAAAAGACCTAATTGTTAGTGATTTACAAAAATGTGGACCTAATTGAGATTTTAGTAAAAAAACGAGGATCAACGGAATATTTTAACCAATATATAACATTGACTTTGACACAAGACACGCAGTTGGGTTTATAAGCGGATATTTTTTAAAAATAAAAAATAAAAAATTAAGAAAAAAATTAAAAATAACAAAAATAAAAAATAAAAAGAACCACGAAGTGACATGTGAATGCAGTGTTCATTAACGCTAATTATTTAAACAACATTAGCAAAAACATACTAAATTATTGAACAAAATTGATAAAGATTAGACTTGATTAAAAAAAAAAAGATATTATGACCGAATTGACACAAGTGAACAAAAATTGAATCAAATGCAGATTTTAACCTAACTTTTTAAATAAATCTTTTTAAATTAATTAATTATCACTTATTAATATCTAACAATATATAAAAACGAATTTAGTATCTTAATATTATGAAAAATGGATTGATAGATGTTTTGCACTAACAATATATTTAAAATTACAATCTGGTTTTTAAGACCTTTTTTAAAATGTGTATTGATGTAAAACAAATAAGATTTGAATCGGTTATAATATGTAATTGTATTTAATATAACATAATTAAATAATACAAATCGTTTCGTAACTAATTAAGATTTAAATAATACAATTGATTTAATCATTATACATAGATTTAACTAATTAAGATATAAATAAAAGAGAGGTTATTACAATACACTTAATAATTATTTATAGTTTTAGTTGATTAAAATATAAGTTTTAGAATTTGTTATTTTTAAGAACTAAAACTATTGATCTAATAATTAATATTTTCTAAATAATAATATTATAGTGTCTTAGTTGTCCTTTTTTTTTCAATGATTCTTCACCTCTAGCTTTGCATAAAAAATAAACAGACTCAAATATGATTATTTATTAATTCAGTCATAATTTTGATAAGAATTCAACAAATAAGACAATTTGAGCTATGACTTAACTCTAATGAACATTAAGTGTCAAAACTATTTTTTATCAAACAACCATCTTCAACAACTCAAAGAATTTACCAAAAAGATTAATTAAACAACAATCACTTTTGTCTAATCAATGTGTACAAAAATTTTATTATGTTGTTTGAAAGAAAAACTCATGTGTTGACTTTTGTAGATGAAGACATGTGGATCATAGGATCCTTCGTCGAGTAGTTATTGATTCATATGCATGCTTTTGATTTGTTAGCACACTCAATAGAAATAAGTTTGCTTCATTTTGTTTGCTCCTTTATCTTTTTTATACATCCTTTTGCATTATGACTGAGCACCATGACAAATAACCATGTATCACCAGATTACATCCAAGTTCGAGTAGATTACATTCAATCCCAAGGGAGAAGATTAGCCACTCATGGTAGCTATCAAAATCCTAAGAGCTAAAGAAGAAGAAGAAGAAAATGTGAACTCTGTAGCTCGTGGTCACAGCTCCAGCAAGTCTGCAGTTTTTCTCCTCAAAATCTCCAACCCCCTTCACTTATGATGCACTGAGAATATATACCCACGAAGTCTCGCTCAAGCTACCTAAGTCTCGCTTGAGCGAGACAACATTCTTCATCCCAAAGAAAGCCTCTCGCTTGGGCGAGATGTGCTGAAGCCAACATCTCGCTTAGGCGAGCAAGAGTACTTCAAGCTGAAGAAAGGATCTCGCTTAGGCGAGATTGGCAGCATCTGAGCTCGCCTGGACGAGAATGGCGGCAAGAGAGGGACTCCACTGCACGAACTCTCGCTTAAGCGAGAGTCTGCGTCGCTTAAGCGAGAATGGCGGCAGTGGCTTTAGCTTAGGCAAGAATGCTTTGGTTTTGAGCGACGTTGACAGCATTCCTTCCCTATTTTCTCTGTTTCTTGCTTTCTCCTTCGAACTCCGTAAAATAAAACAAAAATATATTAATCAATAAAATAAATTTAATAAAGTAAACAAGCAACAAATAATCTTACCTTTTCTTCGACCCACAACAATAGAAATCATAGAAGCAACTAAACCCACAACAATAATGAGACAACCCCATAAATACAATTGATGGGAAAAGTAGCGAAGGATAAAAGACATACCATTTGTTGGATACTAGCCACCTCAGTGGGTGACGTGCGACTCACCTGCTCTTGAGTGATTTAGATCAGACTGGGAAGGGGTGTGTGGCTTGTGATCTTTGTAATGAACAAACCTCACAACACACCAACAATCCAAGTTGTAAGATTGTAATGAAATATTATACAAAAGTTGTCAAGCAAAATGATGAACATAACATTAAATCTTACCTTATCAAACAATTAAGAAAAACCTTAATTATAAAACCCTACACCATCGAAGGGGAAACAAAATATTAACCTCAAATATCTTTGGATTGGAACAAAAAACTTTTGTGAAAACATAAAAGGGAGTTCGGTATCGGTGGCAAAGGCAATAAGGCGAGGGTTGAGAGCGAATCGAAAGGGTTTTGTGAATTGAAAAAAGAAGAAGAGAAATGATAACACAAGAAAAGAACAATTACACCATCAACCCGTTTATGATCCTTAGGGTTTTAGATAGCTAGCATCTATAAAAAAATGCAAACGAATAATAAATCTTACCCAATGAATAAATAGGGAGAAAAGGCAAAATGGAAAACGCGAAATAAAATTGGAAGCAGAGAAAACCTAGCAGAAAAACCCAAAAGATAAAGATGAAGAGAAAGCAAAATGGAGAACCCACGTGTGAAGATCAAGATGTAAACCATGGAAAAGAGAGAGAAGGACAATGATTTTACAGAAAAACCTAAAAATTTAACACGTGTCAAAAATTTAGGTTGGGTTAAATGAGTAAATTTTTATTTTATGAACATAAAAGTAAAAGTATCTTACTTTGTGTATTTTTATAACCGGATTTTAACTGTGGTTCCATTATATGACTTGAGTTTTTCACGAACTGTTCTCATCTCCCATTCTCACATATTTTCTTTTGTTTCTGAAGAGAAAAAGAACTACTATTTTTGCTCTCATATATCAGTTGATGTCTTCCGTTCTCGAAGAAATAAAGGAGAAGATAATTCTCTCTTGTATCACGTGATAGTGAAATATTAGTTTAATAATTTATTTAATGAGCTTGTATATTATTTTTTTATTTTATGAACATAGAAGTAAAAACATTGTACTGTGTTTTTTATAACTGGATTTTAAGTGTGGTTTGATTATCATCGAATTTTCTTTTGGTATTTACGTCTCTCAGTTTTTTATTAGATTATGAAAAATTATTTTTGAGTCTTTTTTTTTTTAAAATAGGTATACAAATTCAACTCTTCCATATATTCATTTGTAGTCTTATTTCTTTTTTATTTATCGTTATACTAAATTATGTATTCATTTTTATTATATTAGTGACAATAATTAAATGTATAAATTTTGGACGTATTATTTTGGCTCCTCCAACAATGTTGATAAAGATCCGCCACTAACTGGGAGGTCAAAGAAAGGAAATTTGATGAAGTCTCAAATTGATACTTTAGTTGCTTTTTTTTTTTATAATTTTTTTAGATGTTTAATACTATTTTTTTCTGACTATTCTGTTAATTTAAACGTTCACATGTTTAATTTTATTTAATTTTTAGCAACATTAAAACATAATTATTTTATTCTTTAATTATTTTTTAAATTTTATTGGTGAACATTAAATAAAATATGAAACACACCTGTACAACATTTTGGGCATTTTAGTCTTTTAAATAAAATAAAATAACATTTATGGTGATTAGATCACATTTAATTTAATATCAGACTTACCTATGTATTTTTTTATAGGATTTAACACATATTAATTACCTTAACCAGTGCTCCAAGGGTGTAACTAGGGATGGCAACGGGTCGGGTCGGGCACAGATAGTGCCTACCCGCAACCCGACTCGCAAAAAAAAAAACACATTCGCCCACTACCTGCCCTTTAATCTATCGAGTATCCCCTTAAAAAATACCCGCGAATATTTTTAAATTCCGCGGGTACCCGTGGATACTCAATATCCGCAGATATTTAAAAAAAAATATTTTATAAATTTTTTAATATAAAATGATAAAAATAAAATATAACTTAAATTAAATTTTAATTATAATTAAATTTGACATAATAAAATATATTGTTAATATTAATTTTAATTAAATTTAACTTAATAAAATATAAATTAAATTTTAATTTTAAATTTTTGTGGGTAACGGGTACCCGCGGGTACGGATAGTATGATACCCGCACCCGACCCGTTTATAAGCGGGTATCAAAATACCCGCTATCCGCTACCTGCTGGTAATAAATACTTGCGGGTACTAACTATCCGTTGGGATTTTATCCGCGGATATTACGAATTTAAATAAAATAAAATAGAAATAATATTAAACATCATTTATTATAATTCCATTTCCCAAAAACGCAGGAAATTTAAATTTTTTTTTCATCGTAAAATAATCTTAAATCCATACTTATAAAATCCAAATAAAACATTCAAGTCAGATAATATAAAAGTTTACAATTTATTCATAATCATAATAAAAACTATGGTAAACTTTTCTCCCAAACTAACCTCGCTCTGGCTCTATGCCTCACCAGATCCACCTGCAATATCATCTTCTCACATGTAACACAACACACCATCATCGCCAAACACAAGCAGATAAGGTGAGCTACAATATAAAACACACATATATAATTCAAATATATAAGCACATACACACATCAAAGGATTTCTATCCGTTGATTCACTACCACATGGCCACCACCATGTCATCCATGATCTACGTCTTTAGGTGAATACCTCAAGATGTCTTGTTGTCATACCTACAAGCCAAAACTTGTAGAACACGTGTGGGAAACCTGCTACAGACCACACTCTGTAATGCCAGGTGGAGTTCCCAATACGAACATAATTCGTAACGTCCCAAGACTACCAAACTCGTCAGCCAAATATTAAGAAAGGTAATCTATTTGAACCCATTCGTACGAGCCACAACTCGCACACTCATATCGGCAACACTTGCCAACCAGAGCCATAACTCAAGAGTTCTTCGTGTTCATCCGCCATCCCGAGCCACAACTCAAGAGATGCCATTCCGAGTCACAACTCAAGGAATGCACGTGTTTAACCCCTATCTCGAGCCATAACTCAAGGGATGCGTTCTGCACGTGGAGAATTTTACACAGCCTTGGATGGAGGTCTTGATGCGATGCTTTGCTAGGGACCAAGTTATGAGTGCAACTTGTATTGGGGTAACACATGTTAGAATCAAGGTTTTATATTCAATTTGGTTTTGGTCTCTATATTCGTTATATTTGTTCAATTTAGTCTATTTTTTTTAAATGGAGTAATTTTGTTCCTCTTCAATTTTAAAATGGAGCAATTTTGTCCCTCTTACATAATCACATAAAGTAATGGTGTTACTCCCCATTTTTTAACCTCTCAATTTTAAAAAGCTCATTTGATTTTTAATTACTTGAAATTTTAGATCAATGGTGTTAGTCTTCATCTTTAAAATTTTCATTCTAATTTTAAACTAATTGTAATCCTAAAACAAAATATTTAATAAAAAAGTAAATTTTAATAAAATCATCATTATAATATTTATATAAAAAAGAAATTTGGTCTCAATGTGGAATATGGAAAGGGAGAAAATTGTTCCATTTAAAAAAAAATTGGATTAAATTGAACAAAAATCACGTATATGGAGACCAAATTAAATATATGAGGTTAAAATACTCCGTTGGTCCTCGTTTTTGTACCAAAATCTCAATTTGGTCCTCGTATTTTTATTAGTCTCAATTAGGTTTTGTAAATTAGTAACAATTAGGTCCTTTCCGTTAGTATAGAACTAACACCGCTAAGTAAGTATCACGTGTCAACTCCTTGTTTTTTTAAAAAAAAATTTAAATTTTTAAATTTTTTTAAATTTTTAAATTTTTTTTTTAAAATTGTTTTAAAAATATTTATGTCACATGTCACGTCTGTAGTGTGCCACGTGTCAACCTAATATGGTGACAAGTGTCTAATTATTGTATGAATCTCAATTTTGTCCTTATATTTGTTAATTTGATTTGATTTCAGTCCCAATTTTGTTTTTTTTAAATTTTGAATTTCAGGCGCTCAAAATTTAAACCAAATTTTACTTTTATATAATGTTATGATATTTTTATTAAAATTGATATTTTTATTAAAATTGATATTTTTATTAAATATTTTAATAATAATAATTGTATTTAATATTAAAATTTGAAATATATTTATTTTAATTTGTTATAAAATTGTTTTAAAATTTTACATTTGAATTTATAAAATTGTTATTTTTAAGCCTACTCTAAAAATTGTTGATATATAATGTTATAAAAATATTTCGAATATAAATTTATTAATCTATATGTTTAGAATTTTAAAATAAAATTTAAATAAAGTTTAATGTAAAATATAAATTTAAATAAATTAAATATTGTTAAACATATGTAATAGAAATATCACTTGTAATAAAAGTATCATCATTACATTTATATAAAAATTAAATTTGGTCTAAATTTGGAGGACATGAAATTAAAATTAAAAAAAAAATTGGGATTGAAATCAAATCAAATTAACAAATATGAGAACCAAATTGACATTCATACAATAATTTGACATGTGTCACCATATCAGATTGACACGTGACACACTACACACGTGACACATGGCATAAATAATTTTTTTTTAAAGTTTTAAAAAAATTAAAAATTAAAAAAAAATCATAAATTAAAAAAAAGAGTATCTGACACGTGGCACCTACTTAACGATATTAGTTCTATACTAACGAAAAAGACCTAATTATTACTGATTTACAAAAATGTGGACCTAATTGAGACCAATAAAAATACGAGGACCAAATTGAGATTTTAGTAAAAAAACGAGTATCAACAGAATATTTTAACCAATATATAACATTGACTTTGACACAAGAGCGCAGTTGGGTTTATAAGCGGATATTTTTTTAAAAAAATTAAAAATTAAAATAAATAAAATTAACAATAATAAAAAATAAAAAAAACCACAAAGTGACATGTGAACGCAGTGTTCATTATCACTAATTATTTAAACAACATTAGCAAAAAAAGACCAAATTGAACAAAATTGATAAATATTAGACTTGATTAAACAAAAAAAAATATTATGATCGAATTGACACAACTGAAAAAAAATGTGAATCAAATGCAGATTTTAACCTAACTTTTTAAATAAATCTTTTTAAATAAATTAATTATCACTTATTAATATCTAACAATATATAGAAACGAATTTATTAGTATCTTAATATTATGAAAAATGGATTGATACATGTTTTGCACTAACAATATATTTAAAATGACAATTTGGTTTCTAAGACTTTTTTTTAAATGTGAATTGATGTAAAAACAAATAAGATTTGAATCGGTTATAATATGTAATTGTATTTAATATAACATAATTAAATAATACAAATCGTTTCGTAACTACATATCAACATATATAAATAGAAAACATGTTATAATACAATTGATTTAATCATTATACTTAGATTTAACTAATTAAGATATAAATAAAAGAGAGGTTATTACAATACACTTAATAATTATTTATAGTTTTAGTTTATTAAAATATAAGTTTTAGAATTTGTTATTTTTAAGAACTAAAACTATTGATCTAATAATTAATATTTTCTAAATAATAATATTATAGTGTCCTAGTCTTAGATATTGTGTTAATGGAATAACACATATTTTATTTTTTAATAGATTATCTTACACCCCTTCTTTTTACTAAATTGCACCCCTAATATCACTTAAATTCCACTCAACCAGATTACGTCACATGGCAATCCTTCACTTACTAAAATAACCAATTAAAGCTTGCCACATTCTCAATCCTCCACTAATTAAAATAACCACTTAAACCATGCCACGTCATCAATCCTCCTCTCATAAAATACCCAATCATAAAATGACACATCATCACCTTCTCTCCTTCACACATTCAGAAACCCTAACCCTAATATTTCCTCCTCTCTCACCCTCACAATGTTGCAGCCGCCACGCACAACTCCAACCTCCATCGCACCGCCATCGACTTTCTCCTCTGCGCCTGCAACTAATCGTGAAAGCCTCCTTTCCATCGCGTCGCCGTCGTGGTCATCTTCCGCAACCCAAACAGCCTCAATTTCTTCTTCCTCCATCATCACGCTGTCGGAATCCCTCATGGACGCATCACTCGAGATCGCAAAGTCTTCATACCCCACGCCTGCAACTCGCCGGAGCAACACAAAACCACCGGCACCTACACGAGTCCTTGAACGCACACCAGCACTTGCACTCGTGCCTCACCTTTTTCCTCACAGGAATCGCTGTGTTCGACGTTGCCGCCATACAAAACTGCCATGGCCGCACTCATTCTCCCCGGAGCAGCCCCAGAAACTGTGGCAGCACCTGCATCAACTGCCACCACCATCGTTCTCCTGTCTAAATCGCCATGGCTGCACCATCGTCGCACTACGTCGAGCGCGTCAGAAAAGTTCGTGCCTACACTCACCCACAACAGTTTTGCGGACCCGACCCTTCCGGTGTTTCCGCCGCCACTACGCCAACCATAATAACCTTCCCGCAACCACTCACGGCAGTCAAACCCTAATGGAGAGAGAGAAAGAGAGAGAGAGGGGGGAGAGAGACTACTCTGACACGTGACAACCTCTCATCTCTCATCGACTATCAAAGAGTCAAGACTGGTCAACCAGTCAACTCTAAGCAAGGGTGGTCAACGTTGGTCAAACAGGTTATTTAGATATAATTTTTGAACGGTTCCTCTATAGGAACCCAAAATGGCCTAGAAAGGAAAAAGTCGTCCGGCGGCAATTCATCGCCGGCCAAACAGTTTTTGGAAATTTCCAGAAACACTAGCTTTAAACGGAATAAAATAATTCATGCATAATCATACCATATTTAGCATGCCAATCAGACTTTAAAAAAAAATTAACGCATAAAGCTACTATATTTAGAATGCCAATCAAATTTAAACATGGAATTAACGCGTAAAGCTCCCCTAACCTGGTTTCTTGGCTTAAAACGCAATGTTAGAGCTCCCTTTGTTAACCAATGGTCTCCTTCTATAATTAGATTACCACTCAACATGATCAAACATATTGCTAAAATAATAACAAATTAAATAACACATAAATGACATACATAGGATTTGAACCTAAGTCCTCTCACAATCAAGTACTCTCAACCACTTGAGCTAATACTTTTCCACATCTTATAAATCAATAATTAATGTCATAAAGGCTCCCACTACCCACATTTATTAATTAATTAATTAATTTTCATGGGACTTACAATGATTTTCCTGCATATGGAAATTTATCAAGTTATAGTGTGAAAGGTCATAGAGCATGTCCGATATGTCAAGGAAACACATCATTTGAACAATTAAAGCATGGGAGGAAAACAATCTATCTTTGGCATTGTAGATTTATAAATCCATTTCATCCGTATCGTAGATTGAAGAAGGCCTTCAATGGACACCAAGAGCATGACATTTCACCAATTCCATTAACGTGTTCATATTGTTGGATACGGTGTGGGGATTCAAATTTACTTTGGAGGGTCATTGTATCGCCAATCTCATTCATCATTTAATGTGAATATGGAGGAAGCCTTGTAGAAAATGAAAGCTGACTTTGCCTAAAAACTACGAGAGGAGATGAGATAAGAACAAGAGCAGATAAGGCAAGAGCATGAGGAGATGAGATTAGAACGACAAGCAATGATGGAAGCATTTAACAAGCAGCTAGAGACCTTACTTGGGTCGCAAAAGTTCCCCACTGTAGTAGAACCTGACCTTTCTCCTGGTGTCGTCAGAGTCAACACAAATGGAAGTTGTTCGGCTACAGCGGAAACAAGGGGTGACATTGGTTTCGGTTACTAATGTGAGTTGTACACATTGGTTGATTATATATCTCCACCTTAGTTGGTGGCCTATGGGAAGTGCTTTGAAGGTTCAACCATGTTACATGGTAAATGTCTCCCCTCTCACTTAGTAAAGGTTATGATGGAGACAGTATGTATGGTGATGCTTCAATTCAATACTGACATCAGAGGTTGGTATTGTATTTCAAGTAGTGGGAACCTTCACCATTTGGCCGAAACATCTCTTGAGGATGACACCACAAATTCAATTGGTTTGTATATGCATTAATATTTTGTAGATGTAGTATATAATTTATCCTAACTAATATTATGCTTATTTTGTTTGTAGCAAGATGAACCAGAATTGCATGTATCAAAAAATCTTGAGGATCCAATAGCGACATTAGTAGAATATAATGCAAGCATGAGTAGAAATGCTGCTTCTATTCCTTGGAATGCCAATGTTTTTGGTAGAGAAAGCAAGTTGCCGTTGTACATATATAATAGTGATTTGGTGGAGATCATATCAGGCACAGAGGACTTAAATGTGTCTATTATGCAATTATGGATGATGTAAGTGAATCATTTTTAAATCATTTTTTAATCGTTTCCTTCTTAGATATTAAATGTGTATCTTCATTGTTAAATTAGGTACTTGCATGGTTTGAGTGTGCAAGCGGGAAAGGATGACATATGTAGGTTTACAAACCCTCATTTCATGACTCCAATGGGTAGTAAGAACCCTGGAACAAAAAAATACATCCAGAATTCCATAATGCAGCAGAATCAAATGATTTTCATTGCTTCATATATAGATAGGTAACTATATCCTTATTTTTCATTTCATAAGGTCTAATTTTTTATTATTAAAATTTGAGGTATTTAAACTAATTTTCATTGCAGTTGTCATAGGCAATTGTTTGTTGTATTAGTGCCAGAGCATATCGCTATATGGTTTTGCTGTTATCATAAACCTCCTCTCTCTATTTGAAGAGCATAATTGATACGTAAGTTTTTTTTTTCAATAAATGCCTTCATTTATACATTAATCTTGAATATATAATCTCATGTTTTGTATTGATTATTTTAACTTTAGTGCTTATATAATGGATAAAATATATTGAGGGGGAGATCGGCTGCCAATACTAAAAGGGTCACTTGGATTTCCCTCTGGGTACGTATACTATATATGTCATTCATTTACTTAGTATTGTCATGTGTATTTATAACAAAATACAATTACTGCCATTATAGTGTAATAAACAAACTGGAAGCTTTGAGTGTGGCTATTATGTGATGCAATTGATGACAACAATTTTTCAAGGCAATTATGAATGTGGTTGGGATGCGGTAATATACCAACTTATTATTTTATGTACTAATTATAACTTAACCTAATTTACATATGTATTGCTATTAATTTTTCCAACACTTTTGCAGAAATTCAATGACCTAAGTCCAATGGATTCAGGAGCAATAACTTATGTTCAAAATGCGTGGACGAAGTACTTTCTATCTGTAGTTAGTGAGAGTTAGGTTTAGTGACACTTAGAGGTAGTTGAAACTTATATTTTTAGACTTCTGTTGCCATATAAGTTATTTGTAACTTTGATGAAATTGTGTAGATTGAAACTCTGTCTGGATTAGAACTTTCTTTGAATTGGAATTTTGTTTTTGGATTGGGTATGTTTTTTCTGAATTAGAGGTCCAGATAAGACATTAAACAAAGCTCGATTTTAAAAAAAGGCACTAGCTAACGACAGTTATGACCATAACCATCGTTAAAATGAGTCTAATCCATGACGATTGGTGCCAAAACCGTTGTCATTACGCTCTAGGCTTTTGGTCCAGGTCTAAGCCCATATTGTTGTTGTTCATAGTTCAACGATGACTCTTCATATTGTCGTCGTATTAGTTAATAATGACAACGGTTGTAAAACTATTGTTGTTGTTTGTTGCTTTTAACGACGACTTAATCAATGACGGATTTGGAACCGTCTTCATAGGCTTTGGTTAACCATCGTTGATAAGCATTACTACAATAATGACTATTAAATATATCTATATTTTAGGTTTAAAAAGTAATACTTTATTTTAATTGAAGTAAAATGGTTATTTTACTAAAAAAATATTAAATTGACTTATAAGTATTAACATTACTTGCAGTCGATTAAATCAATTTTAACATGAGTTTTTAAAAGAAAATGTTAAGTAAAATGTTATTTTAAATAATTTAGATGTGAAGTAATTGCATATGTTTAATGTTAGACATTAGGAGAGTATTTTGATTAACACTAACTATAGTTAACTTTTTTTAATAAATAAATATTTGTATTAATATTATATAAATACAAAAAAATTTCTATTTTGTAGGAGAAATTAGTTAGGAAAAATATTTATCATTAATCTCTCATTAATTAGCGAGAAAATAGCAAAAGAATAAAATTTTACTTTGTTGATATTGTTCATAACAAAATATAGCTACTAAATTTTTAGAATATATATTTGTACTTAATCTCTCACTAATTTTTTCAAGAAATAGCGAAAGAAAAAAATTATAAGTTATTCATAGCAAGATAATTATTGATATACAAAAAGATCATATATTTGTAGCTAATTCGGACTAATTGGGAGTGAGAATAGAGAATTCAATACAATTATAACTTCTTCATAGAAAAAATAACTAGAGATTTAAAAAAACATATATTTATAGTTAATCATTCTCAATTAAAATTATATTAAATATAAAAATAAAATAATTTTTAATTAAAAAATATTTTTTTAAAATTTAAATATTTTAAAACTATTTTTAATTTAGATATTTTAAAATTATTTTTTAAATATAATTGTATATATTGAAATATAAAATATAAATATAAAAATCAATAAATAAATTAAAACATATTTATTTCATAGAAATATAAAAAAATTTCATGACAATCATGTAATTAATTTATAATAATATAACAAAATTTAATATAAAAATCAATAAATATAAAAAATAAATTAATGAAAATAAGATATCAATAAATAAATAAATTAAAATATATTTATTTCATATATATATATATATATATATATATATATATATATATATATATATATATATATATTATAATAAATATATATAATATATATATAAATAAAAAAAAAAATAAAATATATACATATATAATTAATTAAGAATAAACCGTAAAATAAGACAGAAAATTATATATTTAAACTTTAACTTTAGTAAAAGAATTATCTTAATTAGTTAAATTAAAAGAAATATTGTTGTTGACACAAAAATTGTTACAGAGTAACAAACGGTTAGATTTAGTTAAATGACATTAAGTTACATTAAAAGAAGAATAATAGATGAAATTTACGTTTAATTATTTGTAATGAAAAAATAAAACATTTATGATGTTAGAAGAATATATCTAAAATTAATAAAACATTTATAAAATTATATGTAATTTTCTTAAAAAATATTTATCACAAAAAATATCTTAAATTATTTATTTTAGAAAATCGAGTGCAAGTGCGGATTTTGTTATATAAAATATTTTTAAAATAATTATATTTATTATAACTTTTTATTTTTTTTATTGTCCACAACTATGACCGCAAGATTTAATATGGTCTGAAATAAATTAGAATTTTAAGTCATGAGTAAAATCGACTCATCATGGATTCAGAAATTGGTCAAACTGAATCATGCTCACTTAACTTACGGACTGAAAAATGGTTGACACAACTCAAATTATATACGTTGATACTTTATAATAATATTCAGATAATTAGGTGAACACTTTAATTCACTTTCATTTTGATGTAACAAATATACAAAATAAAATGCAAAAAAAGAAACATTCGTAAGTGAGTCAACCAACTAACCCGTGATGGGCTAGGTCAGGTTAGAAAATTTCTTACTCACCAAAAAATGAGTCAGGTTAAACTAATTCTTTTTTATGGTCAGCCAACCTTGTGAGTCAGGTTGACTCACTTTTACACCCCTACCTCCAACCCATTTGCGCGTAAAATATTTCTTATCCTTCCTCCGCTTCTTCCCTTTGCTATTTCGTACTCAAGTTAGGTTTCGATGAGAGGAACGAGGCCTTATTTGACTTGAATGACATGTTCTTGTTTTGCTATGTCTTTTAAAATTGAAACAAATCAATCAAAGAGTTTTATGATTTCCCATACCTATTTTTCTTCTCTCTCT
>Ga0214543_1008101_pt1 | contig 17470 bp, 16 predicted proteins | sample CNSS2metaG_FD_160094 | JGI IMG/M metagenome (GOLD analysis project Ga0214543, IMG submission 160094) | Root nodule microbial communities from cowpea collected in UCLA plant growth center, Los Angeles, California, USA - CNSS2 | ecosystem: Host-associated > Plants > Roots > Nodule | place: USA... | reverse complement strand
AAATTTTAAACTTCCAACGGCCATATAAGTTTACTGTGCCAACGTCACTGACCAAAAACTGACACGTAGGCCAAACAGTTACACCGTGTCACTGTGCCGTTAAAAATTTTAACTCCGTCTGCCAAAAGGACTCAATTGAATGCGATTTTACCAAAACGAGGACTAAATTGAACAAACAACCAAAATAGGGACCAGATTGAATAATTTTGACAAAAATAAGGACCAAATGTGTATTTAAGCCAAAGAGGAATAATTTAAATGTTAAGAGTAGGTGCTTCATCCATACATCTGAAACATTTTCATAATCCTGCAGAAAGAAGCAACTGTTCTTATGCTTCCAACTGTATCATTAGCAACTTGGCTCGCTTCCTCATACATCATCTGTCGCAACAAACATATAATCTGAATAATCATATATAATGTAAAAAAAAAACTAACCTTTACATCTGCACTGAATTCGTTCAAGAGTTTGATCTTAAGGTATATATTGATTCCAAAAAAGGAATCAGGACAAGAATAACTAACGTCATCTGCCAAGATGCAGTGAAAGCAATAATGATCCTGCCAATGCAGATGCTGAATTTTGAACTAATAGTCCCAGCGCATCACCAACAAGGGCACGTACCAAAGCCGCATCTGCTAAGAGTCTCGCACTGAGAGCACCACTTGAGTTTTCAGCTTCATCAAACCAACCAACCTCCATCTTCACAACCTTCTCAAAACACATTAGCCTGATACGCTGGATTAATTAAGAAAGGGTTGTTCCTGCAAAACCAATTTTAAAAATTGTTCCTGAAAAAGGTTGCTGGATTAATTAGAGGAACAAAGGTTGAAATGAAACAATATAATTACGAGTATTTAAATAGAGCGATTATTTCCTGCACCCCACAATTTTGTTCTCTCTATTTTTTTTTATTATTTAAAGTGCCAAGACTTCTTTTCCACCAGGGAGCATATTGTGGGCCATCGGTGTTACACAGTCAAGCCCAAGCATGACGGGGTGTCAAAATCTCCCTAGGGTCCTACTTCCTGCACCAAAGTGTTATCTCCTGCACCTCCCTACCCATTTCAAAATACCCAATGTACCCTCATGTGAAATACCTTTTCTGCCCTTGGTGAATACTAAAATCTTTTACCCAAATTTCACGTCTCATCTTCTCCGCGCCGCAGCCGCAGCCCCTCCCAGTAGTCTCCTTTGTCGTGTGCCATGGTGCTAGTGACTTTGTGCACCTCCATAGTTTGCTCAAGGTCCCTTCTCTTTTGTACTCTTGTTTTCGTTGTTAGCCACTGAACCTCTTCATCCTTGTTTTCATTTTAGTGTTACTTACGACGTCGTAAGCTGTGTGGTGGGAGAAGGTAGAGCGTTCATAGAGAGGAGCTTTTTTGTTGGCTAGTTTGCTGCACCTCCATCTTTGTTTCAAGGTAAACTTTAAGGTTTTGCTCAGGTTGGTGTGAGGGTGTTGAAAAAATATGATTTTCTTACTGTACTCTGGTAGTGCAGGGGATATGGGTTGAGTTATATTAACTGCTTTGAGTAATTTGAAATGTATACAGAAATACTCTACGGACTACTCATTCCGAAAACAGTTAATATAACTTAACTCCGGATTAGTCTTTCTGTAGTTATGGTTTGTTGGATTACATTAACCGTTTTTGGAACGAGTAATCCCCACTATATTTTCAGATTCAGAAATATATTCTAGATTGCGAAACGTAATCCGGATTACTCTTTCCGAAATGTATAATATATGGATGGCTATTCCGAAAATTTTAACAAAATCTTACATAAATCTTACCCAGTTGCGAATGACGCATCCAACCGTCAACGACGCAGTCCTTAACAAAACGAACAAACACCATACCTAAACTGATTGATGTGAACAATGAATAGCACCCAAATGCTTCAAACTTATTTGCCATTGTTGATGGAGGACAAACAAACGAAGACGAAGAAAATGGAAGAAGACTAGAGAAGAATGTGAAGAGGCAGGGTAGAGAGAAGATGGAGGAAGACAATCAATGAAGATACGAAAAAAATAAAGAATTATTATTTAATATTTTAAATGAGAGGGTACATTGGGTATTTTAAAAGGGCAGGGAGGTGCAGGAGAAAAAAATTGGGTGCAGGAAGTAGGAGTCATCTTTCTAAGCCCAAATCTATCATATAAAATAGGGCTCCTTCCACTTCGATTACGGATTTTAAGTTCTAACAGTTGAAGTGTGATTGGAAGCATCAATTGAAGCTTCATTTTTTTATTAACGTGCGTTCAATTTTGTATTACGCAGTTTCTTTCCTGTAATCTTTATACTATTGAGAAATTGAAAATTTTTGTTCTGTTGAAGAATTTATAGAATGTAATATGTTCTCAAACTGATTGAAAAGGCTTTTTGAATTAGTTTGTTGGGTTGGAGTCGCTTAAGACTGACTCGGTGAATATTGAAAGTAAATTATGGCCAGTAGGAGCAATTTCAAAACTCCAAAGAAGGATGGGAACACCTCAAATTCGAGCTTTCCTTCTCTAGAAAATAAGTATGCTGCACTATCCTTTTTTTTTGTGAATATATATATGTATGAATTCCTATTTTATATGGTTCAACCTGTAACTTGTTAATGATTTGTAACTTGTTAATGATTTGCAGTTATGAAGGTGAACGTCTCACCAATCTGCTCCAATCAATCCGTAGGTAAGATATACTTTTTCACATTTGGTGCTTTGTTTTATTTATCATTCTTCAAAGGTGATTTGATCCACAAGGCCATTGTTGACTGAAGCTGAGGCAGTGGCCTGCGAGAATTTTAACAGTTTAAAAAGTGAACTACTCAACTACCTCCAATAATGGTGTAATTTTTCATCTGATTTGACCTTATTCTGTTGAACAGAGAGATCCGAACTGCAAGAGATTCAGATGGAACTTCCTTGTCGGAGAAAATATGGTTAAAGGTTAAACTTCTTCTACTTGGTTGGTTTGGTTTATGAAACTTTGGACATTTAAGATATGTTTATCAGGAATCATATAAACTTTCTACTGTTTCTTCCAGCAACAATTCTCTATCGGGGTCAATGATGTAACTCGTGTCCTTGAGCGCATGAAACCATGCACTGAATTAGAAAGCTCCGCTCAGCTCGTTCCTTTAAGAAGCAACAACAATAAAACTCCTTCAGTTAAGCTTCAGGTTGATTTCCTGTGTAGAATATGCAGACCTTAGTTAATTGCCTATTTACTACCTACCTTCATTTTTACTTATTAGTTCGTCACTTGCAAGTAAATTCTTCAACATGCACTTTTTATGGTGTTCTAACCTTTACATGGTGCTGCAAACAGCCAACTACAACAAAATAGATTATTTTTTTATGCTGATTCGTGCAAATTCTAATGGTTGTTTTTGGTTGAGAGCCTGATTATTTTTTATTGAACTGCTCAAACTCAATTAGTTTTTCGCCATAATAAATGAACAAGTTGAATACTAATAATTAACCAAGTTGTAATTAGTAGTATATAGCTTTTTCTGCTGTAAGATGTGGATGCGTGACTTTGTTATATAGTCTTGTAGAGTACATTATTTGCCTTGTACGTTATGCAGGCTGTGCTTGTAGCTTCTGATTGTAACCCACGATGGCTGACGAAGCATTTACAAAGTTTGGCTTCATCAAGGAGTGTGCCCCTTATCTTTGTTGGAGATAATAAACACGGTTCCTTCAGATTAGGTGAACTTGTTCAACTAAAAACTGCCATTGCTATCGGAATTAAGGTGAGATCCTGGAATCACACTAAGCCTATAACATGTTTGTTTCTGCTATTTTTAGAATAAATATCATTTACAACTTCTAAAAAGAATAACAAAATAAGCAGCTTAATCTCTTATTTTCATAGAATAAAGTCTGTGGCGAAACTGCTACGCAGACTCTCTCGAAGAGCAACCATGATTTCTTTTTTCAAGTTTTCAAAGTCACATTCCCCTAATTTTTGGATATTGAGTTGGACAATTCTTTGTTTCAATGAATGCAGATTAAAGACAGTAGCATAAATAAAATTATTGAGGAGGTTGTTCAAGGCTATAGATTTGAACCTCCACCGGACGATCAAAATTGAGCAAGAATATTTTTGATGCGTGAAGGGGATTTCCAAGACCCTTTCAAAAATGTAATATTTTGGTACAGATTTTATATATTGGATTTATAACCAATAGTATTAGCCTCGCACTCTGAAGGTGTCGTTCTGCTTTTCTTACGTGGAAATGGGGCTGAAAATGCATTTTTGATTTTTTTCTTTTTTGAGCATGATAATTTTCTTCATAGTCCGAACACTTCTTCAGGAAATCAGGGGTTAAATCATTCAACAAGTAGCAATATCTGATGAAACATAAATATCTTCAGTCAGCTTAATTGTCATATCCAGATTGGCTGAAAACATGCATCATAAAAGATGCACAAATAGATGCATCGATGCTGTAAAAATATTTTATATTATCACTCAATTACAAGTTATCATGTATATTAAGTTTTTATTTTTACAATACTATTTTAATATTAATAATTGTCATAATTTTTATTTTATTAAACAAATACACAGAAACTAAACTCTTATCAAGTACCTAAATAAAGGAAGAGAGCATAATATTTACTCTATAAATTTGTTGACTTCTTTAATAAATTAACAAGTTATATCAAAGGTAACATTTGATTGATTAACAATGCAATAACTTTGACACTGAAAAAGCATGTCTATTAAATTCAATTAGGAATCCATACATATATCCAAGAGTGCTTGTTACTTTGACTTTAGTTTGGACCTTAGGCTGACATTTAGAAGAGCTAGGAACATTTTGGTTTGAGAAAATATTTTCTATTTTATTTTTATTTAAAAACGACAATTTATTTTATTTTGTTTCTTGTCTTTACAGGTTTATATAAGAAATCATAAAAATAATAGTTTTTCATTGTATCTTTGAACAACTCTTTGAAAACTGAACTAAATGAAAACAAGGTGACAGACATCCTTGTAATTACAAGTAGAAATCAGACATTTAAAAAAAAAAAACAGTCCCTTCCTTCCCTGAGTGGACCAGGATAATGTGAAGGATGATATTAAGATTGCTCGAGAAAATCCTAGTTAAGGAAAAAAATTAAATGCTTTAGCATTTAAGACCAATAAAAATGAAATTAAAACATTAGTGAAGTTAGACCCATTTAACTTGTTAAAACAATGGTCTAATCGGATTTTATGAAGAAAAAATTGAATAAAATAATAAAAGAAAGCACTCATAATTTTTAATAAGAAGTTTATTACAATAATAAATAATATAAATAAATTAGAAGATATTTTGATTCTATACATAATCCAGTATTTATAACTCTAGAAAATACATTTTCACCAAAGTATTCAATAATATCAAAACAGTTGAGTCGTTTGTTCTCTTGCTGGGTTGTTGCACCATGTAATCAGTAAGTTATCATAATGAGGTGGTGTGTACCAATGTGAGCACCACAGCTCCTAGTTAGCCAATTCAATGAAAACACCTAGTTTTTGCCAATTCAACATCTACTTAAGCGGAGCAGTATTAGTTAAAAAAAATAAACCTTCTTCCTCAGTGAAGACTTTGTATTCTTTTCCAATTTCCAGAAATGCATTGCTGAGCTTGGCAATGCAATGACTTCATCTTGAGCAGGGCCCTACATAAAAATATATAATGACAATTTGATTATATCAAATTAAAATTCACAAAAAGTGATATATCAAAGAAAAATTTACTCGTCTCAAGAAAGTAAAAGTAGTTGCTAAAACATTCAAATTAATTACACAGAAAATTTATCATTGTCAGATTGTCACCTTTTCGCCTGCATAGGATAGGCGCTCCTCTGCTTCAAGCTCTGTTAATGATCTCTTGCCCCATGTTTCGACAGCTAATTGCACAGCCTTTTCGGTCAAGTTCACATTTTTATTTGATAGTTGGCATGGGAATAACTTCTCATTCACCTGATATATGCAGAGTTTCAAAACAATTACTGCACAAAGTACGTAGAGGCAAACATATAAAACATGCAACACTTTTTAAAGCAAATTAAAGTACACAACATCTACAGCAACATAGATTTATGGGGTACCTTTTTGATTCTATTTATAACACCAACCCATGTTCTTTCCTCCTTCATTTTTAACCATAACCGCACCTCTTTCACAGTCAAAGATGATCTAGCAAAAGCCTGGTTCAAGCATGCCATTCTTTTCTTAGCATATTGCATACTATCGTAAACTGAAGGACGCAAACATACTCATTGGGTTTAAGGCTGCCTAATGATTGTTGTCCACAACTTCTAAGTGTGACAATTTTATGAATCGTCGACTCGATCCAACAAAATGAACAATCATGAGAACTGACATTGCCAACCTGAACCCATTCATGTTTTTCCCACTAGTGGAATCTTCTGAATCTTAGTACACCTAAATATAGAAAATGATGAAAAAGTCGGAAGAGAGAGATAAAGAATGAGAAAAATAGTTATTAATTAATTTAAGTTTTAAAAGACAGTAATTGTGAATCTAAAACAGAACAGAAGGAAAATTAATTAGAGATAGTTGATTAGGGACAATTAGAGCAGTTAATTAGTAAGAAGGGATCGGTTCAATGGGTAAAGGGAATAAAGGTGGGTGGGACTCAATCAGAGAATTACGAATCTTGTGAAAAAGGGAAACCATCGGAGAAAAAATCTTTCTCCAGGTTCCTGTTTGGTTTTTCAATAAATAAAACTCATCTTTTCTTCTACCCAATTGCTTCAAAGGTTCTTAAAATGTCTTATATACCCTTATCTAGTTTTGCTTTTTCAAATATGATAGGGCATTTTGGTAAAAAATGTTAAAGTGTTGCAACTCAAGCATCGTTAGTTCGGGTGGCTTTAGCTTCCACCCCCAATTTGAGACATAATCAACAACAAGATCTAAGTGAAACCAAAAGAAACCGGGAAAGGGCCCATGAAATTTATACCCCAAACATCAAAGACCTCACACAACAACATGGCTCCTCTCGCTCTCTGACACTACTCACATGTGCGCAAATCCTCCACGCATCCTTGAAGATGGTGGGCCAGTAAAATCCACAATCCAGCACCTTACAAGCTGTCCTCTGTGTGCCAAGATGACCACCAGGTGCAGATGAATGACAAAATTGAAGGACCAAATCAATCTCGTGGTCTGGAATGCATCTCTTGGTAACCTGATCACTGCAAATCTTTCACAAATAGGGGTCATTCCAAATATAATACCTAGCATCGCTCTTGACTTTATCACATTGAGCTCTGGATGCTAGGGGAGGAAAAACAGAAGCAACTAAGTAATTCACAATATTAGAAAACCAAGGTGAGGGAAAAGAAGAAAGTGTCAACAAACTCTCATCGGGAAAATCATCCTAGATCGGTGAAACATCATCAGCAGACCTCTCAATCCTGTTCAGATAGTCTGCAACCAAGTTTTGTGCTCCACTCCTATCACGGATCTCCAAATCAAATTCCTAGAGCTAGAGCATCCATCTAATCAGTCGAAGCTTGGATTCTACCTTCTTCAATAGGTAGTTTAGAGCTGCATGGTCAGTAAACACAACAATAGGAGAACCAAGCAGATAAGATCTAAACTTTTCAAGTGCAAAAACAACCGTAAGAAGCTCCTTCTCTGTTGTGGTGTAGTTTGCTTGGGCAGCATCCAATGTCCCGGAGGCGTAGTAGATTACCCTTGGTTGCTTGTCAATCTTTTGAGCCAGAACAGTCCCCAATGCATAATTGGATGCATCGCACATCAACTCGAATGGGGTCGACCAATCAGGCGGCTGAATGATCGGAGTGATGGTCAAGGCCTTCTTGAGGCAATCTAAAGCCTTTTTGCATTCATCATTGAAGATGAACTCAACATCTTTTTGCAGCAAGTTGGACAACGGAAGGGTCTTCTTACTGAAGTCTTGAATAAAGCGCCTTTAAAATTATGCATGACCAAGAAAAGAACGAACCTCTTGCACAGAAAAAGGGTATGGCAACTGTGAAATAACTGAAATTTTGGCAGGTTCAACTTCAATGCCCTTACTCGAAATGATGTGCCCCAAAACTATGCCTTGTTCTACCATGAAATGGCATTTCTCAAAATTGAGAAGTTTAGATTGGATGTACCTATTCAAAACTTTGTCTAGACTGTCTAAACATACATCAAAGGAGGATCCATACACAATAAAATTATCCATAAACACCTCTATGCAGTTTCAAGAAAATCACTGAAAATGCTAAGCAGGCACCGTTGGAATGTGTCAGGGACATTGCATAAGCCAAACGACATCCTCCTATAGGCAAAAGTGTCAAAGGGGTAGGTGAATGTGGTTTTCTCTTGGTCCTTAAGAGCAATATAGATTTGAAAATAGCTAGAAAAATCATCAAGAAAACAGTAATGAGATTTACCTGTCAAGCGCTCAAGCATCTAGTCAATAAAAGGCAAGGGGAAATGGTCTTTCCTAGTTTCTTGATTTAGTCTTCTGTAGTTGATGCAAACTCTCCAACTGTTTTGCACCCTGGTTGGAATCAGCTCCTCTTTTTCATTCTTGACTACAATGAAGCCTGTCTTTTTGGGAACCACATGGATGAGACTAACCCACTGATTGTCTGATGTGAGACTTCTCTTTTGCTCTTGAATTTGTGTTTGCACAATTCTTTGGTTAGGGTTTTTGGCTTTTGATATTTTGTTTTGTTGCATTTAGATTTGAAGTGTTTAATTGGCCCATTTCCATATCTAGCTAAATTTGTGTATTGACTCCTTGATGAAAAATGCAATGAAACTTTGAGGTTGTGCTTGTTTTATGAAATTTGTCATGTCTCTTTTTTATGAATTCGGGGAATGCATGTGATGAATCTATTTGTAATTTACAGAGTAATTTCATGTGTTTGGATTAAGTTATGTTCATGCTTAATGTATGTAGCTTGACTGTCACGAATCTAAAGATGTGTGCATTACTTAATTGCACAATGAAGCTTGATTGTAACTTTCGCTTAGTGAGTTCTCATCTAATGGTTTGAGAGAAGGCAGAGGTGTTAATTTGGTGGCCAATGATAACTGAAATTGTGTTTGAATCAAGGATGTCAATACGTTTTTAATCACTGTCGCATTCAATTTAATCTGTTGATTAGCATATTGAATCAGCCAACCCCTGATGAATTTGTTTGTGCTTAATTTACAGAGTAATTTCATGTGTTTGGGTTAAGTTATGTTCATGCTTAATGGATGTAGCTTGACTGTCACGAATCTAAAGATGTGTGCACTGCTTAATTGCACAATGAAGCTTGATTGTAACTTTTGTTTAGTGAGTTCTCATCTAGTGGATTGAGAGAAGGCAGAGGTGTTAATTTGGTGACCTATGATAACTGAAATTATGTTTGAATCAAGGATGTCAATACATTTTTAATCACTTTTGCATTCAATTTAATCTGTTGATTAGCATACTGAATCTGCCAACTCCCCCCCTTTGTGTTATAGTGTTGTGTTCATCTGAAAATTGAAGCTTTGGACGAAAATATTGGTCGTTGGGAGACAACTTGATTTAACTGTCACATACTGCATTTTAAGTGTTTTAATTTGGTGGGGTACGGCCTCTATCAAATTTGATGTCGTTGCTGGGGACCAATAGTTTTGTTCAAAGTAAAATTTTCAGTGTGTTTGTGTTCAGTGTTTTGGTGTGTGTGTAGTTGAGTTGGTATATGTTGTTTGTGATAGTGTTTCTGTGTAGTGCGCGTGTGTTGTTTTTGTTGTAGAGTGAATAATGTCGAGGCGCATGAATAGTGTCATTTCTAGTAGAGTGAATAATGTTGAATAGTGTCCGATTCTAGTATTTAACTTGTGGATTTTTGTTTTGGTAGCTATGGTGCTTGTTTTGACTTGAAATTTTTTCCCCCACTTCTAAGACATTGAACTTGATGGGAAAAATGGTTGGAGCAATTAATATGGTCTGATTTGAAAGATTCAAAAAAAATAAATTTAGACTGATTTTTAGTCAAACTTCAAAGGACCATAACTTTTGTCCTGGTTATCAGAATCAACATTATTTTATATGCATTTGGGGTGGAATTTAATTTCCTACCTTATCGGAACCCGCTTTGCCGGTTATCCAACTCAGATTCTCCAGAAAATGCCATTTTCTATATTTAAGCAATCTTTTTTGTGATTTTTCTTCCTTTTTTCCACTTTTGAAAAAAATTTAAAAATACTTGCACTTTGAGTTTTGATCTGACTTTTTTTTGTGGTACTGATTGAGCACTCAAAGGACAGTCCTACCAATTTTCAAGTCATTTGGAGTTCGTTTGAGTATACTTGTAGTTATACCCTATGTTATGCCAATACCACTAGAATTAATGTATTTTGGTGCATGACTAGGGAAAACCCAAGTGAATTACGACCTATTGACCTTGAGATTGATAGGACATTCCACAAAGCACGTACGCATATTAGGAATCCATCTTTGCATGTTGATTATACTGTGACTTTTCCTGATTCCTCTGATTCTCTTCATACTCCTGATACTTCTCATTCTGTGCATTCTTTGCATTCTGAAGATACTGTTTATTCTGATCATTCTGATTTTCATACTGATAATATGGCTCAACCTCCTCCACCTCATGAGAGGACCATGAGTGAGCTCACTACACTAGAGTTCACTTATGACAGTCTATGCATTCAATATCCTGAGGAGGAAGTTCTGTATGTGTTAAAAACTGGATTAATACACTTGTTGCCAAAGTTTCATGGTTTTGCAGGTGAGGACCTGTGCAAATAGTTGAAGTGGTTTCATGTTGTGTGTTCCACCATGAAGCCTGCAGATGTCCAGGAAGACCATGTCTACTTGAAGGCCTTTCCTCATTCCTTGGAGGGCAATGCAAAAAACAAGCTATACTACCTTGCACCCAGGTCTATCACGAGCTGGGATGACCTAAAAAGATTGTTCCTTGCCAAATTCTTCCTAACTTCAAGGACAAAAACCATAAGAAAGGAAGTTTCTAGCATCAAGCAACAATATGGGGAGACCCTCTATGAGTATTGGAAGAGGTTCAAGAATCTTTGTTCAAGTTGCCCCCACCATCAAATCTCTGAACATCTCCTTTTACAGTATTTTTATGAAGGCCTGCACCACATGGATAGAAACATGATTGATGCCGTAAGTGGTGGTGCTCTTGGTAACATGACCCCAGCTGCAGCTAGGCAACTAATTGAGAACATGGCTTCCAATTCTCAACAATTTGGCACAAGGAGTGATGTCATAGTTGCTAGAGGAGTACATGATGTAGGGGTAGCCGAATACACCAAGAAGTTGGAGAGCAAGATTGATGCTCTTACCACACTGGTCAACCAACTTGCTTCCAATCAGAGAGCTCCAAATGCAAGAGTTTGTGACCTTTGTACATCTGTTGATCATTTTATAGACTCTTGCCCAACATTGCAACAACAGGTTGCTTCTTCTTCTACACCCGTGGATACTCCTCAGGTGTATGCAGCTAATATTTTCAACAACAATAGGCCCCAACACCAGCAACAAAACCATGATTTGTCAATAAATATATACAATCTAGGATGGAGGAATCACCCTAATCTGAAATGGGGAAACCAGGGCAACCAACAGTAGCAAAACCAATAGTTTCAAATCGTGCAACCACCTCCACAACAAAGAGTTGAACCTGCACCACAAGCTGCTCCTGTTCCACCTGTACCCACTTCATTGGAAGAGTTGGTCAGAATGATGACACTTCAGAATATGCAATTCCAACAGGAGACTAGAGCCTCAATCCAGACTTTAACAAATCAAATGGGGCAGATGGCTACGCAACTTAATCAAGCACAAGCTCAAAATTTTGATAAGTTGCCATCACAGACGGTGGAGAATCCGAGAAATGTGAGTGTCATCACATTGAGATCTGGGAAAAATATTAAAGTTCCCACTCCTGAGCCTACACCTCAAAAGGAAGTTGACCCTGCTGATACACATTAGAGAAAGCATGATGATGCTCATGTAGCCTGTCCTTCCACATCTATTGTACCTTTCATACCTCTTCCCTTCCCTCCGAGGGCTATTCCAAGCAAAAAGATGGAAGAGATTGATAGGGAGATCCTAGAAACATTCAAGAAGGTGGAGGTGAACATACCTCTTTTGGACGCCATCAAACAGATTCCCAGATATGCCAAGTTCTTAAAGGAGTTGTGCACGTACAAGAGGAGACTGAAGGGCAATGAGAGGATCGACATGGGGAGAAACGTATATGCACTGATAGGTAAATCTGTTCCTCAAATCCCTAAAAGGTGTAAAGACCCAGGTACATCTGTATTCCCTGCATTATTGGTAATAATAAGTTTGAGAATGTTATGCTTGATCTGGGTGCTTCGATTAATGTCATGCCTTTGTCTATTTTCAATTCTTTGTCTCTTGGACCATTGCAACCGATGAGTGTGGTAATTCAATTGGCAAACAGAAGTGTTGCCCACCCTGCCAGTTTCATTGAGGATGTCTTGGTTCGGGTTGGTGAACTGATATTTCCTACTGATTTTTACATTCTTGATATGGAAGAGGGATTTTCCCGTGATTCTGCGCCACTCATTTTACGGAGACTATTTTTAAAGACAGCCCAAACCAAGATTGATGTCCATGTTGTCACTTTATCCATGGAGTTTGATGACATTGTCGTGCGTTTTAATATTTTGGATGCCATGAAACATCCTTTTGAGGATCATTTTGTTTTTCACATTGATATCATTGATCATGCTATTGATGGACATATTTCTGATTTTCACTTTTTGCATGCATTAAAATATTCATCTTTGTCTAACTTATCTGAGTTTGCATGCATTGATGTTCTTTATTCTGATTCTAATACTGAATACGATGTGGATGATGTTGAATCTGCTGAGTTTGACTCTCTGGGTGTTGTACCTATTGATTTTGATGTTATACAATCAGATTGCACTAACCATGTTGTAGGAAGTACATATGCATCTGATTGTTATGCTGAGGTACAGGTTGTGGAATCCATTTCTCCCTCCCCTCTGGTTCCTTATATTAAGTCAGTATCCAGTACTACAGAGTTGAAATCCCTGCCAGACAACCTCTTGTATGTATACTTGGAAGAGGAGGGCAAACTGTCTGTCATCATTTCCACCTTCCTCACTGCTGAACAAGAGCAGAGGTTGCTGCATGTTCTTAAAAAGCACAAGGCAATTGGATGGACATTGGCTGACATCCCTGGTATTAGCCCATCAACATGCATGCACAGGATATTGTTGGAAGATGGGGCAAAGCTAATGAGACAGCCACAAAGGCGACTCAACCTTGTCATCTCATATGTTGTCAAGAAGGAGGTGATCAAGCTTCTACAAGCTGTGATCATCTACCTCATTTCAGACAGCCAGTGGGTCAACCCCATCCATGTTGTTCCCAAAAAAAAAGCCTCATTGTAGTCAAAAATGAAAAAGAAGAGTTGACTCCAACAAGGATGCAAAACAATTGAAGGGTTTGCATCGACTACAGAAGGCTAAATCAAGAAACCAAGAAAGACCACTTCCCCCTACCTTTTATTGATCAAATGCTTGAGTGTTTGGCAGGTAAGTCCCACTATTGCTTTCTTGATGGATTTTCTGGTTACTTTCAAATTCACCTGAGGACCAATAGAAAACCACATTCACCTGCCCCTTTGGCACTTTTGCCTATAGGAGGATGTCGTTTGACCTATGCAATGCCCCTGACACATTTCAGCTGTGCATGCTTAGCATTTTTAGTGATTTTCTTGAAAAATTCATAGAGGTGTTTATGGACGATTTTACTGTGTATGGGTCCTCTTTTGATGCACGTTTAGAAAGTTTGGACAAAGTTTTAAATAGGTGCATCCAATGTAACCTTGTTCTCAATTTTGAAAAATGTCATTTCATGATATAACAAGGCATAGTATTGGGGCACATAATTTCGAGTAAGGGCATTAAAGTTGACCCTACCAAGATTTCAATTATTTCACAATTGCATTACCCATCTTCTGTGCGAGAGGTTCGTTCTTTTCTTGGCCATGCAGGGTTTTACAGGCGCTTCATTCAAGACTTCAGTAAGAAGGCTCTTCTACTGTCCAACTTGCTGCAAAAGGATGTTGACTTCATCTTTGATGAAGGATGCAAAGCGGCTTTTGATTGCCTCAAGAAGGCCCTGACCACCACTCTGATCATTCAGGCGCCCGATTGGACAACCCCGTTCGAGTTGATGTGCGATGCATCCAATTATGCATTAGGGGTTGTTCTAGCTCAAAGAATTGACAAACAACCGAGGATCATCTACTACGCCTCCAGGACATTGGATGATGCCTAAGCAAACTACACCACAACAGAGAAGGAATTTCTTCCAGTTGTTTTTGCGCTTGAAAAGTTTAGATCTTATCTGCTTGGTTCTCCTGTTGTTGTGTTTACTGACCATGCAACTCTTAAGTACCTGTTGAAGAAGGCAAAATCAAAGCCTCGACTGATAAAATGGATGCTCTGACTTCAAGAATTTGATTTGGAGATTCGTGATAGGAGCGGAGCACAAAACTTGGTTGCAGACCACCTGAGCAAGATTGAAAGGTCTGCAGATGATGCTTCATCGATCCGAGATGACTTTTCTGACGAAAGTTTGTTGACACTTTCTGCTTCTCCCTCACCTTGGTTTGCTAACATCATCAATTATCTTGTTGTTTATGTTTTTCCTCCCCTAGCATCTAGAGCTCAATGTGATAAACTCAAGAGCGATGCTAGGTATTATGTTTGGGATGACCCCTATTTATGGAAAATGTGCAGTGATCAGGTCACCAGGAGATGCATTCTGGACCACAAGATTGACTCGGTCCTTCAATTTTGTCATTCATCTACACCCGGTGGTCATCTTGGCACACAGAGGACAACTTGCAAGGTGCTAGATTGCGAATTTTATTGCCCCACCATCTCTAAGGATGCGTGGAGGATTTGTAGCACGTGTAAGCAATGCCAACGAGCAGGAGGAGCCATTTCTTGGAGACAACAGATGCCTCAACAACCCATGTTGTTCTGTGAGGTCTTCGATGTCTGGGGTATAAATTTCATGGGCCCTTTCCCTATTTCTTTTGGTTTCACTTACATCTTGTTGGTTGTTGATTATGTTTCAAAATGGGTGGAAGTTAAAGCCATCAGGACTAACGATGCTCAAGTTGTTATAGACTTTGTTAGGTCTCACATATTCTGCAAGTTTGGAATTCCTAGAGCTATCGTTAGTGACTAAGGCACCCATTTCTGCAATAGGTCCATGGGGGCTTTGCTTCGAAAGTTTGGGGTTGTACACAAGATTTCTACACCATATCACTCCAGACTAACGGACAAGTCGAGATCTCAAATAGAGAGATTAAGCGGATCTTGGAGAAGATTGTGCAGCCCAATAGGAAGGATTGGAGCAACAGACTTGAGAACGGTCTTTGGGCTTATAGGACTGCTTACAAGGCACCTATAGGGATGTCATATTATCAGGTTATCTTTGGTAAGTCATGCCACCTTCCAGTGGAGATAGAGCACCGAGCCTACTAGGCTGTCAAGTCATGCAACTTCTCACTTGATCAAGTTGGGGAGGAAAGGAAGCTGCAGTTGAACGAGTTAGATGAGATTCGTTTGGAGACATATCAGAACTCTATGTTCTACAAAGAGAAGACCAAGAGATTCCATGATAGTTCCATAGCTAGAAAGGAGTTTGTTGTTGGCCAGGAAGTGTTATTGTATAACTCCAGACTTGGACTCATGGGGGGTAAGTTGCGGTCAAAGTGAATTGGTCCTTTTGTTGTCACTAATGTTTATCCTTATGGTGCAGTTGAAATCAAAAGTCAGTCCACCAATAAGAGCTTCAAAGTGAATGGGCATCGTTTGAAGCCATTCCTCAGCAACCCTGCCTTGGTGGATACTGTTGTAGAGGAGACTTCCCTGCTTGACCCCACTTTTGTTTCACCATGATTCAGGGAGTTTTCTTTCTCCTTCCTTACTTTTATTGCACTTGTCTAGGTCTGTCTGCTGTTATTTCCTTTTGTTTGTTTCCTTTTTGTTAATTTGTGTTAATTTGTGTCATGTTTTCGTTTTCTGTTTGGGACACTCACTTCACTTTTGGAGGATGAGTTGTTGGTTATTCTATGGACTGATATCTTTGCTTTCTCCTTGCATGTCAAGTTGCTTTTGAATTGTTTTACCCTGTGTGAGAATTTGATGTTAGAATTAATTGACGAATTAATTCTATTAGTGACTCATTTGAAATATTATGATGAGCCCAATTGTGATTTAATAAAAATATAAAGACTTATTGGTTATTATTATGGGAAGTGATAATAAAATAAAATAAAGATAAAGATAAAATAAAAACCAACTTGATGGACGTTGGTTTATAAAAGGAATTGGGGTTCTGTCTCTGGCCATAAGGTTCTTTTCACTGTAACCCATCAAGTACGTGTGAGAAGAGAAAGAAAGGCAAAGAGATAGATTGGGAAACGGTGGTTGAAGAGCACACAAGATTATAAATTGAAGAACGCATATTCACAGGATCTCTCATGGATCAAGGTTAGTGCTCTATTATGATTTATCGTGTGAGAATTATAAATCTTAAAGATCCTTAATTAAGTTTTACATGTGGTATCAGAGCAAGATTGTAAGATTTATGATTCTCCTATTATGTGATGGTTCTCCCTTATGATGTTTTTCCCTAATGCTATAAACCCTAATTTAATTTTATCCCAAATCATCATGAACTCTAATTATTACTCAAGGGTTTATAATTTAAATGCTTTATGAGTATTTTTAAATTATGTATGAATTCTGCTGCTGCCACAAACAAGCTGTGCCATTATTGTTATTGTGAAGTTTGAAAGTTGTTTAATTTGGAATGAAAATATAATGGACAGTTACGTGGTATTGAAAAAACTGATGAAAAAAAACTGTTGCATGAACGTGAATAATGTGTGAATGCATGAGCCTTCAAATTTGGAGTGAAAATTGTTACGTGAGTGAACGTGTGAAAATTGGAAGTTTTCCAATTTCATAATATGTGAACCGTGTAATTAGTGGTTTTGTTAAATTATGTTTATTTATTTATTAAGATTAAAGTGTAATATTTTTATTGGTTTATGTTACCAATAAAATAAATAATATTAATTATTTTATTTATATAAATAATTAATAATTTTATTTTAATTTGCAATAATATTTATGTTTGTTATTGTTAAATTAAAATTAATGAAGATGCTATATAAAGTTTATAGCAATTAAATGTTTATTTATTTATTTATTTGAAATCAAGTATGATAAATTTTGTTAGTTACCAAAGTGACCAAAATTTTAAAGTTTATATGATTTCAAATTATTAATGTTTTTATTTTAATTACCCATAGTATGGATGCTAAATTATGAATAATTAAATTTATGGGTTAATTAAAATTCATTAATTATA
>Ga0214543_1008100_pt1 | contig 17472 bp, 19 predicted proteins | sample CNSS2metaG_FD_160094 | JGI IMG/M metagenome (GOLD analysis project Ga0214543, IMG submission 160094) | Root nodule microbial communities from cowpea collected in UCLA plant growth center, Los Angeles, California, USA - CNSS2 | ecosystem: Host-associated > Plants > Roots > Nodule | place: USA... | reverse complement strand
GGATCAAATTTGGTCTAATTTTTACTCAACACAATTATATAATTAATTGAATCATCATGTCATTTAAAAAAAAAGTGTCACTTGACAAAAAAAAAAAAAAAAAAAACAAAATAAAAATTTTAAATAAAAAAAAAAAAAAAAAAAGATAAATATATATATATATATATATATATATATATATATATATATATATATATATATATATATATGCATTGTTCAAAAGCTAAAAGCTAAAAAAGTGTAACATCATAAGCAACAAGCTCATAATTAAAACTGTCAAAACGGGTAATTTGGATTAGTCCAATCCGGCTCGATCCATCACGGGTTGATTACTTAGTGAGTCAATCCAACCTGACTCGCTGATTAGCGAACCAAAAAAATTTGAACTCGACCCGGCCCACCACGGGTTAGTAGGTTAAACAGGTTGGTTTACAAACTCAATTAAAAAAATAATTATTTTTTTATTTTTTTCAGTCAAAACTAAATTATAATTCTAATTAAAATCTAAATAAACTTTAATACAATCCAAATACAAATCAAAATCACAAAAATACAAATTATCTATGTGTTGGCTAAAAAAACAATTTAACATGACCCAAACACAAAGTCCAACTTAACAAAAAAACACTTGTGTGACCTTTTATTTGCGGGTTAGCTCACCAACCCACTCATCACGGGTTCAACCCAAGTGAACCGAGTTTTAAGTGAGCCGAACAAAAATAAACCCATATTAAAATTTACAAAAAAAAAAATTCAACCCAACCCGAATCTATAGTCAGCCAGGTTGATTCGTGGGTTCCAACCCATTTTTACAACTCTACTCGTAACTAATATGTGGTTAGGATAAAAAACTTAACAGGACCATTAAGCATTGATGCAATCAGAGCAAGCCAAATATCAGACGATTCATGCACTTGCAATATTCAAAAGCAACCAGAAAAAGCATAAATTTAAAAGCAATCTTCAAAAGCAATATTCTTGAAATTTTTCATAACTCACAAGAGAGTATGGTCTCAGAAATCCATATTACATCAAATACCAAGAATTCAGGTCCAAATTTTGAAAAGGCAAAAGGTATCAAACAAGTTTATCCAATGGTAGATCAATCAGTGAACTAAGTTTATCCAATGGTAGATCAATCAGTGAACTAGTGCTTCTCATAAGAATAAGGGATGGTAAAAGTATCCAAACCTACGGATATCTATGAATAAAACCCACAAAAATTGCATTACCTGGAAATATGAACAATTGAATGGAACATAATACAAGCAAAATTGTCTGTTATGATGATGACAGAAGGAGTCAAATGAGTAATTATTATCTGATAATATTCTTGAACAAGAGTGTGAGAAAAACAGAGAAAAAAAGAACACAGGACTCAATGATGAAGAGCTTGAAGGATGTCCCTGATGAAGTTGATGAAGGAACATAGGCCACCCAAGAAGTTATGATCAATCACACCATTTCCAGAAACTACATGAGCAAAATCAACAAGTTTGACCAGAGGCTTGGTGTTCCCCTTCTCCTTCTCATACACCACCAGAACAGAACAAGAATAGAAATGATATAGAGTCTGAACCTCAAACCACGCTTTCAGCTCCACCAGCCGCTCGAAGACGGCGCCCAAAACCTCCGCCGCAAAGTCGCAATCGGGGTCGGACTGAGAATTGTCGGAGTTGGAGGAGGAGACAAATTTGCGGAGGACCACAGCGACGCCCTCAGCGGAAAGGGTTTGGAGAAAGGTTCTGGAAGGTTCCCAGGAGGAGAAGGAGTCCTTGATGCCGGTGATTCGGAAGCCGAGGGGGACGGTTGAGGTGGTTCTATCTTTGTTGAGACATTTGGCGATGTAGTCTTCGGAGTGACCGAGGTGCCATGTTCGGGAGCCGATTTTGACGTCCATGACAGAGGGTTTGGTGTAGGGCGAGATGAGGTCCTGGAGGAGGAGGTGGGTGTGGGGGCCGGAGCCGTCGGAGGCGGGGACGACGGCGGTGCCGTGGAATGTCGGGAAGAAGGGGCGGATGGAGGGTGGCACGGTGAGGGAGGTGTAGAAGGAGAGCTCAGCGGAGCCCCTGTCGTTGTCTTGCAGTGGCTTGTAGAACTTTCCAGAATCGTCCACCAGGGGACCCAAAACGCCGTTCTTCGCCATGTGACCCGCCACCTGGTGCTGCGGCACCTTCAGCATTTTTCAAGATTCTGAAACGGGGAAGAGGGTGTGTGAGAAAGAAAACGCGAAACAAACAAACAAACAAAGTGTTTGATGAAATGCTTAAGAAAACTAGAATGCATATATGGTGTTTGATGAAATGTTAAAATGAACTAATTATGTGACCGTGCAACGTGGATATCCTTTAATCAAGCTAAACATGTGAGATGCTCCTAACGCATGGATTAAACCAAAAGAAGCTACTGGAATTGAACTGAAAGCATTATATGTAGATGCAGGATGGTTCGTATTGGTCTCTATTGAACATAGGAACAAAAATCACAGCGAAATGGTCGAGTAAAATTCAAAACACCAAATTTTGAACCCTAGTTGAACAAAAGTGACAAACAGTTGCACGAACAATTGCACGAACGTGAATTTAAATGCATCGAATCACGAATTGAGTGTGGAAATGATTCGAAAACATTACATATAACATCACAAAGGAATCACAAACAAGAAACAAACGTAAGAAACACTAGAACGCAGAATTCGAAATTGAAAATTCATGTAACTGTGTATACTTCATAAACTCAATTTATCAAAGACAAGAAAGAAATGAAAGAAACAAACGGTGAAAACAAAATGAATATACAATTTTATTGAATAGAAGCATATTCTTACAAACAAATGTTCGGTGAAATCACATTGTTTGAAAACTCACAAACAATGTGAACTAGGAAAGATCTTGATCCAATGCTGACTGTATAGTCACGGATCCAAGTTCCATCCAAGAAACAAACATGAACTATGGAAGATATTGACCCAATGCTGGCTGTGCAGTCACTGATTCAAGCTTCCTCCAAGATTGTGCAGAACAATGGTGGAAAACAGAAAGGAAAACTCAAAGAGAAGTGGTTCTGTGGTAGCGTGAGTGAATGGTTCTCGTGTGGATGTGGTGGTGTATGTTGGCTCTCACGTAGAGAGAGTGAAAGAGTGAATGGTTCCTGGTGTGGTGTGAGGCGTGATGGTTGGATGAATGAATGTTGGTTCTGGTATGGTTCGCGTATTATTTACATGATACGTTCATCCCCAACCTTTCTTCTTTCACTCTCAAAACTCGATAGTATTTTTATTATTTTCTGTGCTTTTGAATATTTTTCTCAGTCAAACAAACAATGTATGTGCATAGTGAGTCTATGTACATTGAGAACATAAAGCAAAAGGGATTTTTTTTTTTTTTTATAACTAGTTTGAGACACGGTTCGTATGTTTTTGTTTTTGTTTTAATTTTCATTATTAATAATTAATTTTATTATTATTATATTTGTATGAATAATTTGTATATAATAATATTTAAACCAAAGACATGGATAATATAAAAATAAAGTTAAACAATTATTTTATTTTATTTTAACATGTGTTAAAATGTTTAATTATGAATAGTAAAATCTAAAATAATTAAATCGGATATGTTCATCAATTATCACAATGTTTATTTTGTAATTTAAAAATAAAAAGTTAAATGAAATAGTTATAATAGGTTGAATATAATATTCAAAATAATGATTATCTTTAAATATTTAACTTTTATAATAAATATAAATGCTAAGAACATAATAAAATAAATATTGTGTTATGTTACAAAGTAAATCATAATATAATGTATCAATTTTTCGAAATTAAAATTTTGACATATATATATATATATATATATATATATATATATTTATATATTAGAATCAGTAATATTTTATAACATATTATTTACACATTTTACATATTATATTTTGTAACATATTATTTACACAGTTCTTGGCTTTTTGTTAATTCTGAAACTCGAGCTCCAAGTTATATATTTCGTACTTCAATATTTTGTAAACTCTTCTATTCTTTGAATTTGATATGGCATTGACACGAATGCCATAAGTATATGCTTCACATCAAATGAGATGTAAAAACACATAATAAAAATAAAAAAACCAAAAAAATTTCAAGGAAGAGGTGTGGTACATCATCTGCTTGCTTTTTTATCTCCTCCACAAGCTACAGTGATATAATTTGTTTTAGCCTGATATCTAAATGTTCCCGTAGTAAGAAAGTATAAGCATTGCATTCTAATATCGTATGGGAACAATAATTATTCATACACTATTTGAACTTTGAACTTGTGCATAGGGTGCAATAATCCTTGCAAAGGTGAAATTTGGATTGGGTGTGTTGTTGGGTTTTTATTTTATTAGTCGTTGGGTGGTTAATGTACTAGTCGTTGGATAGTTAATGTATTAGCCGTTGAATAGTTAATGTACTAGCTGTTGGGTAGTTAATGTACTAGTCGTTTATAGCCGTTAGGAGTACAATTGATGAAAATTGTAAGCCTATAAATTGTATTGCTTATGGCATGAATAAACACAATGCAAAGTGAATAAGTTTTCCATTCTAGAGCCTCTTTCTCTTAACAAAGTGGTATCAGAGCTAGGTAGACAGCCAGAGAGCTAGAGAAAGCTAGGTTGTTCTTGAGTGTTAGAGAGAGCCAGTTGCTCGAGTGTCTGAGTGAAACAAATAGTAAGAGAGAGTGATGGCCAACAATATGTCCTTACCTCAGTTGACACAAAAAGCCAACTACGATAAGTGGAGCATGCAGATGAAGGCCTACCTCAGATCCCAAGACGTATGGGATGTAGTTGAAAGTGGCTTCGAAGAGCCAGAGGATTCTGATGAATAGACAGTCGCTCAGATTGCTACATTGAGAAAAACACGAGTCAAAGATAGGAAAGCTATGTATGCATTGTACCGAGCTGTGGATGATGTAGGCCTTGAGAAGTTAGCAAACGCTACGACTTCAAAAAAGGCGTGGGAGATCCTGGAGAAAACATATAAGGGAGATGAACGTGTGAAACAGGTTCGTCTTCAAGCTCTCAAAGGAGAGTTTGAGAGGTTGTTAATGAAGGAGAACGAAGGGGTAACCGAGTTCATATCTCAGGTGGAGACTATAGCAAACCAACTCGACAAGAATGGGGAGCCGTTGCCTGCAAATTGAGTTGTGAAGAAAATTTTGAGGTCATTGACAATTGATTTTGACAACATTGTGTGTGCCATAGAGGAATCCAAAGACCTCTCAAAACTCACGGTAGAGGAGCTTGCTGGGTCCTTGGAAGCGTATGAACAAAGAAGAAGAAAGACGAAGGAAGACTACTTTGGCCAAGCACTCCAAGCAAAGACAAATTTCCAGGAGAAAAAGTTGTTTTATACTCAAAACACTCAAAGTAGAGGAAGAGGCCGGGGAGGTAGAGGAAACGATCGGAGTGATCAAGGTCGAGGTGGACAGGAAGTAGAGAGAGAACATACCAACAACCAAAATTGGCACGGAAGAGGACGCGGTTCGTGGAGAGGAGGTCGGGTGAGCAACTCAAACGTTGAGTGCTACAAATGTGGCAAGTACGGTCACTATGCAAAGGATTGTAACTCGGATAGGTGTTACAATTGTGGTAAAGTTGGGCACTTTGCAAAAAAGTGTCGATCTGAAAGTAAGAAGGAAGTGACGACCAATTTTCTCACAGAAGATGTTGAAGAGAATGGAGGGTTGTTGATGATGTCAATAGCCGAGGATATGCAATTGATGAACTTGACAGGACAACAAAGCAGTTCAACCAACTCGGTGTGGTACCTTGACACAGGTGCAAGCAACCACATGTGCGGAGATGGGCACTTATTTAAAGACTTAGCAAAAGTAGAAGTTGGAGATGTGTCTTTTGGAGATGATTCAAAGGTTGCAGTAAAAGGTCGAGGAACGATCTGGTACTTGCAGAAAGATGGTCGAGTTAGGGAAATTTGAGACGTGTACTATGTACCTGATCTCAAAAGTAACATTTTGAGCATGGGACAGTTGATGTAAAAGGGTTACTCGATTTTAATGAAAGAACGAGTACTAGACTTGCAGGACAAACTTGGACGTTTGATTGCTCGTGTAGAGATGAAGAAAAAACGAATGTATAAGTTGGAATTAAAGATCATACAAGAGAAGTGTTTGAAACTTGATGTCCAGGATGAGAGACAATGATGTGGCACTTCCTGTTTGGTCACTTACATTTTGCTGGGCTGATGGAACTGGTGAAAAAAGGTATGGTGCATGGATTGCCAAGCATGGAGTTCAAAAGTAAATTGTGTGAAGAATGTATACTCGGCAAACAGTCGAGGACTTCGTTTCCGAGAAATTCCAAGTACCAAGCAAAGGAACAACTAGGCCTAATTCATACTGACGTGTGTGGACCAATTACTCCTGAATCCTTCAGTGGTAAGAGATACTTTATTTCTTTTGTAGATGATTTTTCACGAAAGACATGGGTATACTTCTTGAAGGAAAAGTCTGAGGTGTTCAAGAAGTTTAGAGTGATGGTGGAGAAGGAGACAGACAAACACATTAAGACTGTTCGGTCTGATAGGGGAGGCGAGTTCACATGAACAGAGTTCATGAAGTATTGTGAGGAGCAAGACATATGAATATTTTTGACAGCCTCATACTCACCACAACAAAATGGTGTAGCTGAGATGAAAAACTGAACTATTCTTGATATGGTTCGGTCCATGATGAAGAGTAAGAATATGCCAAAGGAGTTTTGGGCAGAAGTCGTACAATGTGCCATTTATATACAAAATAGGTGTCCACATGCAAGGTTGAATGAAAAGACACCACAAGAAGTATGGAGTGGACAAAAGCCGAGTGTGTCTCATCTCAAGGTGTTTGGCAGTGTAGAATATGCCCACGTACCAAGTTAGCAAAGAACGAAACTCGAGGATAGGTGCAAGAAGTATGTGTTTATTAGGTATGATGAGATGACAAAAGCCTACAAATTGTTAGACCCAATAAACCAAAAAGTGATAGTAAGTCGTGATGTTCGAGTAGATGGAGCCAATGAGTGGAGTTGGAACAACTAAGTTGAAGAGATGAATGAAGATACTAGCTCGTCAATTGTTATACCACCAGCTACAGAAAATTTTGAAACCACTGACGATGAAGATGAACCCCGACGACCCAGAATACGAACCATACAAGAATTGTATGAGTCTACTGAACAGGTACATGTTGTTTGTCTTTTGGTAGGTTCTGAGAACATAACCTTTGAGGAGGCGGTGCAAGATGAGAATTGGAGACTTGCAATGGCTGAGGAGATCGATGCAATTGAGCGCAATAACACGTGGGAGTTGTCCAATCCCCCAACAGGAGCTCGGCCCATTGGTGTGAAATGGGTATATAAGAAGAAGATGAATGCTCAAGGTGAAATAGAGCATTACAAAGCCTAACTTGTTGCAAGGGCTATAAACAAGAGGGAATTGACTATGCTGAGGTGTTTGCGCCAGTCACTAGAATGGAGACAGTTCGGCTGCTAATTTCAATGGCAGCTCAGCACAAATGGTCGATCTATCAGATGGACGTGAAGTCAGCATTTCTGAATGGAATCCTAGAGGAAGAAGTTTATGTTGAACAACCACTGGGATACATGAGAAGAGGAGAAGAGAAGAAAGTACTAAGATTGAAGAAAGCGCTTTATGGGTTGAAGCAAGCTCCTCGGGCATGGAATTACCGCATTGACAAGTACTTCAAGAAGAAAGGATATGAGCAATGTCCATATGAACATGCTCTGTACATAAAGAAAAGTAAAGGTGATGTAATGTTTGTTGCTCTTTATGTAGATGACCTTATATTCATGGGGAACAATGCTGAGATGATTCAAGAATTCAAGGACATAATGACAAAGGAGTTTGAGATGACAGACATGGGATTGATGGAGTACTTCCTTGGCTTGGAAGTCAAACAGGGTGAGAAAGGCATTTTTGTGTCCCAAGTAAGGTATGCCGAGGAGATCTTGAACAAGTTCAAGATGACAAACTGCAACCCGGTTTCGACCCCAATGGAACCGGGTACAAAACTCTCGAAGTTTGATGGAGGAGACCGAGTTGATGCCAGCAAGTACCGAAGCTTGGTTGGAAGCCTTCGTTATCTGACGAGTACAACGCCATATTTACTACTAAGTGTTGGAATAGTAAGTCGGTATATGGAGGAGCCGAGCTACAGTCATTGAAAGGTTCTGAAGCGAATACTAAGGTATATTAGAGGAACAATATCACTCAGACTATACTACACTAAGTCGGACAACTACGAATTAGTAGGGTACTCAGATAGTGATTGGTGCGAAGATGTAGACGACCGGAAAAGCACATCTAGATATGTATTTTTCATGGGCCATACAACGTTCACTTGGCTTTCAAAGAAGCAACCCATAGTAACATTGTCAACGTGTGAAGCCGAGTATGTTGCAGCATCATGGTGTGTATGTCATGCGGTATGGCTTAGAAATCTTCTAAGCAAACTAGAGATGAAACAAGAAGAAGGTACTGTCATACGAGTGGACAACAAGTCAGCCATTGAGTTGGCAAAGAATCCGGTCAACCATTGAAAGGAGCAAGCACATTGATGTGCGTTTTCATTTCATTTGAGAACATGTAAAGGAAGGCAATGTGGAGCTGGTGCACGTGGGAAGCCGAGATCAAGTTGCAGATTTGTTTACAAGGTCACTACCCACTGTGTTGTTCAATAACTGCAAGAAATTGATCGGGATGGAGGATAAAAGAAACATTTAAGTTTACGGTGGAGTTTTGTTGGGTTTTTATTTTAATAAACTTAAATGTATTAGTCGTTGGGTGGTTAATGTACTAGCCGTTGGATGGTTAATGTACTAGCCGTTGAATAGTTAATGCACTAGCCGTTGGGTAGTTAATGTACTAGTCGTTTATAGCCGTTGGGAGTACAACAGACGAAAATTGTAAGCCTATAAATTGTATTATGGCATGAATAAACACAATGCAAAGTGAATAAGTTTTCCATTCTAGAGCCTCTTTCTCCTAACATGTGTAACCTATGCCTGTCATAGAAATAAAAGAATCATTACTGAGACTTACTGAAATTCGGGAGCTTGCAGATGTCAAAATTTGAGGTACATGTTATGGTATGGTTAGTGTAGTGCCATGTTGGGTAATCATCAGCGTAGATTGTTATGAATAGTTGTTGTGAATCGAAGAACATTACCATTGATACGAGGATGCATTGAAGGAACTATGTCCACCCGAAGTTCCCCAAAACCTTCTTTATCATTTCATCCCACAACACAATCATCTTCTAATGTTGCTGAAGAACATAACTAGACTTGGTTGCATCTTTGAGAAGTCGAGAACCTTAAGAAGTTGAGAGCCTTTGAGAAGTCGAGAACCTTGAGAAGTTGAGAAGTCAAGAATCTGGAGAAAGTCGACAAGAACTTGGAGAAAGTTGACGAGAACATGGAGAAAGACGACGAGAACATGCGAAAGGCGATGAACCAAAAGATGAAGTAGATTCGCCATGGCAAAAAATCAACAAGAAATGAGTAATTGCGGAAGCTGTTTTTTTTTATTTATGTAATACCATATTAGATATGTATAAGCCTTGAGAATGAAAAAAGAAAAAATAACGCACAATAGGTGTTTGATGAAAAATAACTCAGAGAGCTTTCTTACTTTTCATTTTGATTTATTAGAAACTTGTTCAATATATAAAATACAATATTGCATGATATAAAGGAAAAAGTAAAACTTAAGATATCATCATAATACATAATATTTGATAATAATAATAATAATAAAAGAGAATAAAATATATTATATTTACATCAATAAAATTAAAACCAAGAAATATGTAATATCTCTGACACATTATGGTACATAATATAATAAATTTAAGTTTTAAGTTCTTTATAAACTTTGTTGATGTTAATTTATTTGTATTCTATGCTCAAAAGTTTTATATCTTTTAATTACGTAATGTGACTATTACCTTACATCATCATTACTTGTTCACATGAAAAAAAAAAAACAAAATGACATAATTAAATTTGAAGTCCCTCATAAATTTTGTGGTATTTTTAATTAAGTTCCTATTAAAAAATTTATTTTATTGAATATCCAAAATTTTTATCTTTTTTTAGTCCCCGCCATCAACTTGCATAACATGGTCGTTTGATTCAATATTCTCAAGAACAACACTACAAACTTGGATAAAAAGAAAAAAGGAGCTTTGGAACCCTAAATTTTTTCTTTACTAAACGACATTATTTCATATCTCTACATGGTTGATTTTTGTTTTGAAATTTAATTTAAGAAATGAAACTATGTTATTTTTATGAAGATAAATAGGGTATGCTTTCATTATTATCCAAGTTTGCGTTGTTGTTTTTGAGACTGCAGAGTAAAACAATCATGTTACTTTAGATGACGGGAAAATGAAATAGTAGAAACTCAATTACAAAATATAAATTTTTTTATATTAATAAGAACTCAATTAAAAATATCTAACTTAATAGGAACTTAAAACTAAATCATAATTTTTTTTTTTCATGTGAGATAAGTAGTGAGTATGACAACATAAAGTAACGACCATGACACTCCAGATGAGGACAAAATCAATTGACATGGATTCAATTTGAAAATATAAAACTTTTGGATACTCAATAAAACATGATTTTTTAGTACAGGAATATAAACAAATTTATGTGGGATTAGACCTAAAATTCATATGAAATCTATTTATTAAATTACATGTTATATCGAAACTTACTGGTAGCAAAATAAGTCTAATTAATCCTTTTTCTGTTTCTGGTAATTTTACTGGTGAAAAAAAAAATTCCAATCAAAATGTCTGTATAAATATTGATAAGAATCAAGCATGTATTTAAATATGTATATTCACATGAACTGAAAGAGTTATTAAATAACTAACATTAATTTTGTTATCACTTATTTTGGTGGATTTAAATGATACCAGAATTTTCAATAAATGATTCTATCAACAAATGATGAAACTTAAGATAATCAAGACAACATTTTAAAACTGATTGAATAAAAGAAAAATAAATAAGAATAAAAAATGAAATAAGGTTGAATGGCAAAAACAGAAGTACAATTATAATTGAAAATAAGACAAGAACTAGTAAAGAAAAAGAAAACAATGTAGAAGACTTAAAAAGTTAGAAGAAGATGAGATGAGTGTCACTTGAAGATGAATAGAAGTTCTTGATAAAGTCTCTATAGAGTCATTAATTGCCTCCTAAGAACTAATATAGGAATCAAAGTAAGAAGTCCTTCCACAATCCAAATCCAAAATAACAAATTCCTTCTTCAAGTGTTCTCACAAGTTCAACTTTGTATATATTTTTTAAAAGTGAATTACAAGAGGTGATGACAACTATTTATAATCTCAAAAAGTGAAAACAACAAAAAAATATATCCTCTAAACAAGCCTCATTTTATAAGAAGAAGCTCAATTCAAACTTAAACTATTTTGAAACTATCATATTGGTCTATTAAAATATCAAATTTTGATAATTAAACGATTAAGGAGGTTAATCATGTTTAGGGATGACAATACGAATAAATCACGTGGGCTCGTAATCTTTAACTTAGATAGAACTATTCTATTTTATTATGTTTTATTTTATTTTATTATTTTTTTATTTCGTACTTGATAATTTTGACATATTAATTTGACCGATAATTTTAACATATTTATTTGATGTAAATTTTAATCTTATTATTTAATTTATTTTAATATTATTGTTAATGTAAACTCATTAGATAAAAATAGGAAACATTAAAACATGATTATTATTATTATTTTTACAATATTTGTGTAAAATGTTTTAAGACGTTGATTGTGTGGACTAGTCTGCAGACCCACGGATCAACAAAACTTACCCACGATTTTAAATTTTATACACAATAGTTTAACTCAACCCACTTTTTACGGTAAATTGCAACACAAATTGAAAAGGATAGTTCAACCCATACCGTCATTAACGAGTGAAGGCATTAAAATAATCATTCTAACATTTATAAATAATAAAAGAAAAATAATTTTTTGACTACAAATTTTGATAATTTTCTTTTATTTTATAAAATATCATTATTTAAGCGATTTTTCATTTTTTTATTTTCTCATTTTTAATATTTTAAAATTATTTAAAAGATGACATCTCATGTTGTAAAACATCTCATGTTGTAAAAGAAAGTTATCAAAATTAAATATTCAAAATATCATTATAAATATTCACACAAAACCCATGTCGCCTCGGCTCCAAAATAGATGGCTTAAAAACTTTCCCTACAATGTGTATACCACAAAAACTTTTTCTTACAACGTGTATCAACCACTAAATAATTACAAAAAAACGATACTATTATTTCCACACCAAACAAATTTTTACTTTCCAATTTTTTTATTATTTTACAAATAAAAATTTATTTTTTTTAATGATCAAAATACCTTTAAAAGGGAGCTGGTGCATAAAAACACATTTTCAGAAAATGATTCAATCTTTGAATCTTAGAATCTTATATAGGATGATACTTTGCCAACCCTTCAGACTCATACCACCTCCTATAAGAACATTTCATAATAGTTTTTTTCTCAACTATTTAATTTATACTTTATTATGAATCACATTGTTCGTATTTACAAAAGTTGGTGTCAAAATAATTCTCTCCATATAAATGAATACTCTCACTTAGTCAAGAAATTGGTTCCGTCACTAGTGCAGTAAGGGCTTTCTGCCTCAGTTATTTTTCACATTTTGCCTCGGGTCTGGAACCGAGGCATATTGGGACGAGGCCAAAAGGTACACATTTTGGCCTCGGTTGTTTTGAAATCGGTGCCATATACACCGTTTTCTGCCTCGGGTCAGTTACGACCGAGGCCATAAGTGATAAATATTTTCTTACGTTCCAGTCCCATACCCACCACAGGATTTCTATTGCACAACTTCTGCACCAGAATCATCAATGTCCCCTAACCGCGATGGCACCAGCGCCAGCACCAGTGCGGCCAAAGACGACGCCGTTTCAAAGAAAAAGGTCGAGAACGAAGATCTGGTAAGTTCAAAAGCTGTGCATCAAAATTTCACTCTTCCTCAACTCTAATGCCTGTTAGGCTATTTCTTGAGAGTTAGAAATTAAAATCGATCGTTTCTGTCACAATTTGTGCAGTCCGATGAGGATTTGGCGTTGAAGCAGCAGCTAGACCTTTACGTTGAGAGGGTTCAAGATTCTGATGCAGGATTGCAGAAGGTTGTGGCGGTGGAGGAGGAGGCGGAGTAATCGGAGGCGATGGCGACGGTGATGCGGAGGTCGCGGAGGAGGAGGGAGAGGTCGAGGGCGAAGGCGATGCGGTCGTCGTTGTTGCTGGAGATGCGGTTGACGCCGTTGTCGGTGACGAAAGAAAGCGAGAGAGAGAGAGAGACCGCGCGAGAGAGAGCGACAGAGAGAGGAACCCTATGGAGGCGCTGGCGCAGGGAGGAAGAAGGGTTCAGGAATTTCAAACCCTAAATAAACCCTATGGCTTCGGTTGTTAGAGGAACCGAAGCCATTAACCCCCTTTTGGCACCGGGTCTCCTTGGACCGAGGCCTATACCCTGATTTCCAGCCACTTTTTGGCTTCGGGTCCTACTGGACCGTGGCCTATACCCCTCTTTGGCACCGGTTTTGAGCGAACCGGGGCCTATACCCCTCTTTGGCTCTGGGTATTTAGAGAACCGAGGCCTAAAACTTGGCTCTAGTTGCAAAAATGCCACCGCGCCATTATATGCTTCGGTTCCTGGCCAACCGAGGCATATAAGGCGAGGTAAAATGGGAATTCTGCACTAGGCATGAGGGCCTAGGTGAGCAACTCCTCGCCACAGAAGTCCCCCGGACGGAGGGTGATGGAGCTATAAAACCCTACTCTGCCACCGTCGGTGGTGGAGCTATCCACCTGCCCTCTGATGATGAAGAGCATCTCCTTCACTGGATCGCCTTCTCTCACGATGTACGAGTCTTTCGTGTTCAGCGATGACACCAGCCTCTCGCATATCGCGTCCAGAAGCTGGTCATCCATTTGCCCGAAAAATGGAACCTGAATCAATCAACACCACCACGAATATGTTTCACCAAAAAAAAAAAAAACAATGTTTCATTCACATACGTAACACACATTTTTTTGTAGTGATAAGAAGATACTTACCCGACGAACAATGTCGAGACAGAGATGCCTCTGAATCTGGCGGCGAAGGTCTAAAGGCAAAGCAAGCAAAATGGCTTCTTCGTCTACTCCTCTGGTGGCCAGCCATTTATATTGAACAAACCTTCGAACACGTTGTTGCAGTTCAGGTGGAAGCTGTCGGTGATTCATCCACTCTTATGTATCTTTTTGTCTAAGTCTCCACTCTTCAATTCTTGCAGTTGTAGATTGCAGATAATTCTTTTTTTTTTCAAAAAAGTGAAAAATCAACCCAAATTGTTAGTATGAAGTTTCAAACATATTTTTTATTGAGTTTCGACAGGGTTTGTATTTTTTACCTGCATGTTACCAATGAGATGCGCGAAGAGGATTAGACCTGCGATGCATATGAAACTTGAAAACAATGTTTCACCAATGTAAGTGCTAGTCTGAAGATTTTGTCCGTATGAACTGCACATGGGAAAAGGGGTTCACAACACAACGAACTAGAGAATCGTAATGATCTCTTCAATCTCAAACCAAAATTATATCTAACATCAAATATGGAACATGAGTGTACCTTAGATTCTTCAAACCCCACCAGAGGCAGTAGAAGTATTTTTGGATGAATCTTGATGAGGAAACGTGATCGGTGAAAGCATCAGCGAAAAGTCCAAACTGAAACTCGTTTTTGTTATTGAGGGCGTCGCAATCACTGAGAACTCTGGTGCGTTTGAACCAAGCTTGCCTTTCACGGTAGTCGATGGTAGCACAATCCAGAAACGAAGGACTACAGGATGGGGAGTGCGTTCTGTTCATCTCCTTTCTGCATGTTATTCTCCAACACTCGTACTGCCTCTGAATTGAAGCTACGTACCACGTAGCTCCCAGAACCTACACTGACCACAACATTTCAAAATGGAAAATGATATACGGAACCCTTATTTTGACTCCACACTTGACTCCTGAAGTGGCATGCACAGGTGGAATTTATTTTTGAAATTAAAAATAATTTTTTTGAAGCATTTTACAGAAGTGGCTTGTAGCGGAGGAGTTTAAGCGTTTCTATTTTCTCCTTCTCCCACGCACTCCGTCTTACCCATACTCTCTTGTCTCTGAACAGTCGCCGCACGAAAACTGTCTTCTCACCGGCAGGGTGTGCATTGTAGATGGCAAAGGGTTTATTGGTAAAAAATTTTAACATTCTTTCCTTTCTCCCCCGCGCTCACTGGTATGAGTTTTGACTTCACCCCCTTTTGTGGTCGCAGTTGTAGGTTCTATTTTCACCGGCAAGGGCAGCGGTTTCTGGAGGGGTTATTCTGGCGAAGGAAGATAACAAAATCTGTGTGGCGGCTAAACCTTGAAAGGGTTAGGGTTTGCGGACAGGGAGGGCGTTTGCTGTAGAGGAGTTCAACCGTGTATGGAGACCTGAGTAGTAATTTGCTGAACTGTTTATTAATGGCAGTCCTGAACCTCTTGCCTAAACTTTTGTTCTCATTGCAATAATAAATCTGTTAAACCACAAAATGTGTGCTTTTTTAGACTGCAAAGAAATTAAAGCTTATGAATACATGAATCAACAACACTGAGCATAAGTCTACAATATAGATTAGTATCATCTTAAGAACATTTTGCACAGTTTAGTATCACTTTCTTATAAGCAGCATTTAGTTGTGAATAGGTATATTAAATCTGTCACATTTTGTGTGTGATGACCTGTGTGCAACTAAGTGATGACCTGTGCAGCATTTCTTGTAACAATGTGGTTTTACTGAATTTTTTGAACTCAGACTATAACAGTCAATTCGTGTTTTTGGGGTGAATGACGTTGGTTAATAAGATGTGATTTGTAATAAGTGGGGTTAAAGATGTCTGATTTGTTGGTGATGACTTTTGTGCACCCAAGTGATGACCTGTGATACATTTTTTGCAATCAGTTTATTAATCCAATTTTTTATCCATTTTGTTATAGCAGTCAATAATTGTTTATGATATTATTTACTTTGGTGCATGTGATAAATTTTTAGTTATATTTGGTCCTTTGTGGATATATGTTTGATGAATTTCAATGAACTTGGTATGTTATTTAGGATTTTTAAGTAAGATATCTAGTAAACATGAACGCAAATGTATTCTGGAAGCAGGCAATAAGGGGAAGAAGAAGAAGGTGGTGAAAAATGTTGATAAGGTATAATTGGAATCTTTAAGTGATTTAACTTTTTTTATTATTTATAATAAATAATATTTTGTTCATGGTGCTATAGGTGCGAATTGTGCATAAGTGCGAAAGCAAGTACATTGTTGAAGTAAACAATGTACTAAAAGACACCCATCGTAAGCGGATCTAGGAAACACCATTTAGATGGTGTTTGGAGGTGGACAACGCATTGGAAATAAATTGTCCTTTGTTGAGGGAAGTGTTGCGTAGATGGGTTCCACAAGGGGAATACATTCGTGTAGGTCAACATTTGGTGGGGTTATCGGTTTATGATGTTTGTATCTGCCTAGGTCTTAGTATGGTTGGTAAATGTGTTGAATTTGATGTTGATGTAAGTGGGGTAGTAGGGTAAGACATGAATTTGGAAGCTCTCAATAAATGTTTTGTTAACCACTGCCAAGCATGATTGTGGTATTATGGTGTTGAAGTATCTTGAGATATGGGACGGCGTCAAAAGATTTGATGGGAAAAGCATGCCAGCTTACACTGATGTCAGTATAATACCCTCGGAAACAAAATGTGGAAACCAATGCCCAGCCCAGTATAAATTCCAGTCCAAACGCAAATGACAACACAAATATGGGACCCAATTTGCAGCCCAACGTCGAGCCTACTAACACTGCTAATGTGGAGGATATACTGCAGAGGATGGTTCCTCCATCCACAAATATTCCATGTCTGGAGGTTAGGGAGAGTTCTAAAGTGCAATCTTCTGTTCTGGATAATATATCACTTTAGTAACTCATGACTGTTTAATGTCTTCAATTTTTAGGTTATTTATTTTTAAATTTAGTGGTTCTGTTGTTAATTTTAATTTTCATGGCACTGTTGGAATGATCTACTACATCTATGATATTAAACTTATTTTATCACTGTGGTATCCATGTAACTGTCAGTTTAACTTATTATATGATCATCTATGTACGATTAACTGTTGATCACCGATAAAGATTTTGCACACATTCATAATTTCTGATCTATGAAAAAGGTTATAGTATGAAACTCACTTACAATCAATCACATAAATAGAGTAAAATTTAATGTAGGTTACTGCCC
>Ga0214543_1008098_pt1 | contig 17478 bp, 5 predicted proteins | sample CNSS2metaG_FD_160094 | JGI IMG/M metagenome (GOLD analysis project Ga0214543, IMG submission 160094) | Root nodule microbial communities from cowpea collected in UCLA plant growth center, Los Angeles, California, USA - CNSS2 | ecosystem: Host-associated > Plants > Roots > Nodule | place: USA... | reverse complement strand
ATTATAAAAAATCATATATATAAATAAAATATATATATATATATATATATATATATATATATATATATATATATATATATATACGCGATAGCGACTGTGGCTGTGCATACGCTAGTTAATATATAAAAAATTCAAATAATTTTTTTTAATTTATTTAATTCATTATATGTACTTAATTTAATTTTATTAGAAATGGGTATGAATTATGCATAACTGCAACAATTTGAAATTTCCATGTAGAATTTAATTTCTCACTTACATGCAATAATTTGAATTTATGCAGAAATTGGTCCTGTTCAATCATTGTCCTAATTTATTCATAGTGTAGACTACATGTGGATAGAGGGAAAAGTGATCCTTATCCCAAGTATCAATTAGTTTCTTCTACTCATAGGAGAGGGTCAAAATCAACACCCACCTCTTTATTCCTTTCAAATACTTTCAAGTTGTGCCTCTAAATCCTTGATAACAATACACACATCACAAGTCAAAGACAGATAGATAAATGTACTTTGTGAACAGATTGTTTTTAGATAAAATAAAAGTAATATATATATATATATATATATTAAATTTATTGATAAATTTTACTGAGAGATTTATTATCCATGGATAAAAATTTTAATTTATAGACAAATTTTAGCAAAAAAAAAATTGTTAAGTAATTAAAATTTTAAAAAGTTATCAATAAAATCAGTTGCTTTTTTTAGTCATTAAAAATTTTCAAAGTGAATGCAAGTGTTTCATGTAAAGTTATAAGAATAAGAATTATTTGTGACAGACCATGATACATTGTAACAAAGTTATTTTCCAAACTTGATCTAACCATCTCTTTATAGTTTGTAGCTATATAAAGTAGTGCATTAGTCTTTTAAGGATATGTACTAGATTTTTTAAAATAATTAGTTTTAAATTTGTGCCTACGTAGATGTTTGTTTATGTTTGTTTGTTTTTTTTATGTTAGTAAATATATATTATATTAAAATAGATATAGAGGTCGAGGAAAAAATAATAAATATTTTTAAATTTATAATTAAGTTTTGAATAGAATATCAGTGAAAAATTATTTATAGGTTTAGAAAGTTAATGTGTTTGTAAATATGTAAAGAGTAAACTTTGTAAATATATAAAAGATAAAGTTTGTGTAGAAATATAGATCAGACTCTTTAAAAATATGAAGTATAGACTATGCTAGAACATAAATTAGTGTATGAAAATATTGGTCTAATGTGTATTGTTAGACTCGTCTAATCAGTGCATCAATAAACTCGTCTAATATATGTTGTTAGACTCGTCCAATTAGTATATAGACACTCGTCTATTATGTATTGCTAGACTCGTCTAATCAATGTATGGACAAACTCATCTAATGTGTATTGCAAGACTTGTTTAATCAAAGAATGCATAGAGTTGACTAATGTGTATTAATATAATCGTCTAATATGTATGAATAAATTCATCTAATATATATTGCTAGACTCGTCTAATTAACTTCTGAACAAACTTTGTTTAATATGTGCTGCAAAATTTATCTAATCAATGTATTCCTAGACTCGTCTAATCAACGTATGAAATGACTTGTCTAATACTTTTTGTTATACTCATCTAATTAGTATATGGACAGTCTTGTCTAATATATATTGTTAGAATCGTGTAATGTGTTTTGCTATACTTGTCTAATTAGTATGTGGACAATCTTCTCTAATGTATATTGTTATACTTCTGTAATCAATGGCAGATCTTCACCAAAATTTTTAGGGGAGCCAAATAATATACTCAAAATTTATTTATTTAATATTATTGTGACTAATCCAATCAAAATGAATACATAATCTAGTATATTTGTAACTATCAAAGAAATTACACATATATAAAGGAATGTCTATCGTTTTTTCATATTTTTGAACTTATGGTATTTGAATCATAATTAAAATTTTCAATTATCTTTTTTCGATGTAAATAACCAAATTATCTGAAAAATATTCATCTTCCATTTTATTCACATGCATTTAATTCAAAAAGTCTTCAAAAAATTTCATTTCATTGTTATGCGATGAGCAACCATATTATCATGTTTTCATCTTCACTAGCAGTTTCTCTATCAATTTTAAAAAATAAATTTATTTTTTTTTTCATCAATATACCTATTTAAAAAATAAGTTTAAGAATAAAATATAATTTATCATAATCTAATCAAAAGTTGAGAGACATAATTACTAAACAAAATTATGATAATCAAGTTACAATTAAAAATCGACTATGAAAAATGACATAATATATTGATTCTTCTCCTATATTAATAAAAAATGAATATACAAAAAGATCATGAGATAAAAAATAATGTTAAATGTTAAACAAATATTTCAATAAAGACAAAAGAAAGTTATCTTTTTTATTTATTTAAGAATGGAAAAGAAGATATGAAAAAATGATGACAAAAATAATGAGTTTTTATCTAACTTTATTTTAGTAACAAAAGAAGATAAATAAGTATGAGAGATTAATACGATATATAAAAAACTCAAAAGACAATAAGAGAGAAAATAAAAAATATCTTAATAATTTTGTTTCTTTATATATTTGATTTTATATTTTATTATTTATTGTTATACCTTCTAAAATAAATAAAAAATAATTAATTTAATTTTTAATATAATATTAATTTAATTTAAAAAGATATATACAATTTAAAAAAAATTAAATTTATATAATTTAAAAATATTTTAAATATAAATAATGTAAAAAAATAAAAAAAATTGGGGGAGGGGGGGGTTGTGGCTCCCGCCTGCCCCTTCTAACATTCACTTCTTTGTAATGTTTTTTGTTATACTTATCTAATAAGTGTATGCAAAGACTCGTTTGATATATTGCTAGACTCATCTAAGATGCACTTTTATGTTCGTTTAATTAGTATATGGATATACTTGTATAATGTGTATTGTTAGATTCGTCTAATAAGTGTATGTTCATACTCATATACAGTGACGGATCTTGACCAACATTGTTGGGGGAACCAAAATAATACATCCAAAATTTATACATTTAATTATTAGCATTAATACCGTAAAAATGAATACGTAAATTAGTATAACAATAAGCTACATCATTAGCGGGAAATCAAACCACACTTAAAATCTAAAAGAAAAAATCGATGATAATCAAACCATAATTAAAATCCAATTATAAAAAACACATAGTACAATCCATTTTCTTCTATATTCAAAAAATAAAAAATTAATATACAATAGATTCATTAAATAAATTATTAAAGTAATATTTCACTATCAAGTGAGATAAAAGATAATTACCTTCTTTTTTATTTCTTCGAGAATAGAAGAAAACAACTAAGATATGAGAGCAAAAATAATAAATCTTTTTCTCTTGAGAAACAAAAGAAAATAGACATATAATGGAACCACAATTAAAATTTGATTATAAAAAACACACAGTACAATACTTATTCTTCTATGTTCATAAAATAAAAAAATAATATAAAAGATGTTCATTAAATAAATTATTAAACTAATATTTCACCATCAAGTGAGACGATTCTTCTTTTCTTCATCGAGAATGGAAGAGAACAAAGGAGAAATAAGAGAAAAAATAAAATATTTTTTTCTTTTCAAATACAAAAGAAAACGAAAACACATAAGAATGAAAGATGAGAACAATTTGTGAGAAACTTAAACTATAATAAAAAAATTATAAAAATATCTTGATAAATCTTTTTATTCTTTACTATGTATGATTTTATATTTTATTATTTATTACCATTAATTATTATTTTTATAGAAGAAAAGAATATTTAATTTAATATTTATAATAAAAAAAATCAAAATACATAATATCTATATAAAAAAAATTAAAATACCTATCATAAAAAAAATCAAAATTTTTGGGGGGGCCATGACCCTCCCCTGCCACCATTATACTCCGCCACTGCTCATATAATATGTATTACAAGACTCATCTAATTAATGAGTGGACAAATTCGTCTAATGTATATTAATAAACTCATCTAATTTATGGATGGATAGACTTTTATATTGTATTGCTAAACTCGTTTAATCAACGAATAGATAATCTCTTCTAGTGTTTATTGCTAGACTCGTTTACTCAGTATATGGCAAAGTCGTTTAATCGGTGTATGTTCATACTCATTTCATGTGTATTGCAAGACTCGTTTTATTAGTGAATGAATAAACTCGTCTAATGTGTATTAATAGACTCCTTTAATCTGTGTATGGACAAACTTGTCTAATATATATTATTAAACTCGTCTTATCATTGTATGGACAAACACGTTTAGTGTTTGTAGGGTACATTTTAAGACAATTACTTTGTTAGCTTTTACCTTTTGTTTAGATCTTACTAAAGTCATAAAAGTTAAAAGTAGTAAAAAATGAATTCAAAGACTATAAAATAAAAGTCTATAATATTAAGAAGTGTGAATTTTTTATTACAAATATATATTTTAAATCTTAAAAACGAACGTACATTTTTCTATTTATTCTATTACAAATATAATTAATTGAAATCTTATATGGAGTTTTATGTAAGACAAGATTATTACATGACATTGTTTTTTATATGATAGCGTAAAGATTTATATAACCAATAAATATATCCTACGTTTTGAAATAACATTATTTTAAAACATAAACGTAAAATACAATTTTCTGAAAACAAAATAAATGAATAATAGAGTGTAAATACTAAATTTCATCTGGGTATTGAGTATTTACACTCTTTCTGCTTTCTTTTTCGTGCGTCTATAAAAAGATGGAGACATAGTATAAGAAAGAGAACACCAAAACACAAAGGCACCTGAAAAACATTGGGCTCACAGATTTTTCTGTTCGGCCTGTTTAATCATTTAGCCCACAGATTTCAAATATTTGACCTATGTTACACTTGTTAGTGTCACATGACAATATTTTAAGGTTGTTGGTAAAGAAATAAATTGTATAAATCTTTCAAAAAAATAGAAATTAATTGAGACTTAAAAAATAGGGAAACAAACTTGAATTATTTTATCAAAATAAGAATCTTTATTTTATTTGAAATCAGATAATACTTTGTTATTTAATATATAAATATTATTGTATTTATTAAATAAATATAAGTTTCATTACAAAAACATTAACTATTTAAAACTAATAAATTATTAATCTATAATTTCTTATGAGATTAAAAGTAATTTATTTAAATGAAATTCAATAATATTGTTATAGTTGGTTTAAAAGTAATTTCATGAATATTTAATAAAAAATCAATTTTAATATAAATATTAGTATAACATTAATATAAATAATAAATTTGGTTCAAATTTAGAAAGAGATAACCTTATTCAATTTTAAAAAAAATTGAGACTAAATTGAATATATATATATATATATATATATACTGGGATTGAATACAAGATCATGACATATTGTACTTACTCTAGCACGTGGTATTCTCCTACTCCATGACATTGATAGTATCACATGTCACATCATTGACTTGACATGTCGACAACAATACATTTTGTAAAAAATTAAATTAAAAAAAGTTAAAAAGTTTTAAAAAGCATTAAGAAAAAATAAAAGAAAAAAGAAATCAAAAAAAAACTATACAAACTGTGATATATGATAGTTGTTTAAATGTCATTGACAGAGCACTAACCAGAAATACCTAATTGAATATTTTTTTAAAATTAAACTTAATTGAAACAAAAATGAAAAAGATGACCTATTTCAAATTTTCAGCCAAAATTAAAATCAAATAACTAATTAAGTCTATCGATTATAAATTAAAATAATTTTGCAAGTATTTGGTTGAAACATCGGTAGTTGAGTTACTTATCATGTTTGGGGTGTTAAATGCATTTGTACCAAAGTCTTGTTTTGGGTAAAGATATCACCCTATGTTAATTTTATGGGCTCAGCAAATTTAAGCTTTAATTTCCTACACCCTCATAATTACTATTTGAACCTCATACAAAGAGCAAAAAGATTAAAATACCCTAACACATATAACTTAATTTTCTAACACTAATTCTTTCGCTTTGTACCTTTTTGGCTGGATCGATGTCGTTTATACACCTCATTGCTTTTACCGCACACCTTCCGCACATTATTACCGAGTGAGAGAGTGTTATTAAACTTTTCTAACATTGTGTAGAAAATAATGAGTTGTCGCCATTAACACAATCTCGATCTTTTTATATATTTATTGTCAAATCGCAAGAGAAAATAGGAAGCAATGACGTTAATGTGATCTAACTAAAGGAATAATATTATTCTTTAAAAAATAATATAGAACCACATTTAGCCAAAAATAAATTAAAAAAATATATTAAATTATTATTATAATACTAAGAAATTTTATAGTTATTACCAAAATTTTATCGACCAAGATAAATTTGTTGGTAAAATCAAATTTATTTTTGAATTAAGAATTTGCATTATTGTCGGTAATGCCTTCGTCGATAAACTATCATTTATTTTGGTGACACTAGTGACATGTATTTTTATTAGTATTATATTTGTCGGTAGAGTTTGTTAATAATTTATAATTCTTAATATTAAGAAATTTTATTGATTAAATAATATCAAATTTTTGCTTTAAGATTTGACTATTTTATGAAAAAATTCGTTGTTAGGTATAATATTTTAATATTTATGTATAAATTTATAATGTCCCATTTAATAGAAAATGTTGTTAAATAAAATATCATGTGCTTGAATATAAACGAGCAAACGAGAAAAAGGTTACAAGATTAACTATTATAATTATCCAAAATATACAAGGTATACATGATATCTAAGGACATAAAAGAAGCCAAAGAAAAACTATGAACATAACAAAGAACATAACAAATGAGTTTTTTAAAAGGATGCTAATACAGAGAATAATCTAGAACATCTACTTTCAACAATAGCGTCTCCTTCCACTTGATCAGAATCAACAAGCATCTTTTCATTTACTCACACCAATTTTGGTGATCGTTACAAAAGAAAAGATAAACAAGAAAATAGAAGCACAAGGAAAAATGTAAGCTAATGAAGTTAAATTAACCTTTAATAATCAAATCATGGTAGCACAAGCAATATGTAATACCAAGCAATAATAGACTCTCTAACTCAATTATTCGAATAAAGTAATGAAATCAGATTCACTAGAAACTTGTATTTGTGGTAGCCTCTACTGCCCTACAAAGCCATTGCCCATGGATTTCACCCTACCACACAAGGTTGATCCATGATCATCTAAGGCCATTATCCTGCCTTAGAGTAGGACTTCCTACTACTCTCACCATATGAACCATCAGAGTGTTAGGATGTAACCTTACTTGAATCCATAAATCATTACATAAACTATATTACGTTGTTTCATCTTGTAGACATTGATTACTTGTGTAAGTGGATCAACTCGTAATCATATATCAATATGACAAGGAATGTACGAATCAAGTTGATAAGTGTCAAGAATAAGTAAATTTTTTATCTAAAATTAAAACTTATCATGTATCAAATGGTGTTATTTGTGTATAAAAGGAACCTCCTTAAGCTCAAGATACAAAATGAGATATTGAGAAATAGAGTTTTATGAATTGTAATTAAGGGTGGGCAAAAAATCCAATTTTTATGATCCAATCCATTTTTTCTATGATCCAATTCATTTAATATCCATTCTATTAAAAATCCAATCCATTTAAAATCCATTTTATTGAATCTGGATATCAATTTAATCTACATTTTATATATTTTATGGATTGGATATCCATTCTCGAAATCTATATTTTCAAAATGGATAATCCAAAATATCCAATCCAAATTTTCACTTTATATTTTTTGTTAGGTTAGGCTAAAAATTGAGACGAACTAGCACAAATTTAGTCGTATTTGATTGAGTTGGCGTGACCCTGTACAAAATTTGGCAGAATTAGGCCAAATTTTGTCAAGTCGGTCCTTATCGAGATTTGACCCAGTTGGTCCTAGAAAAAATTTGGAAGTATTCAGCCAAATCTGTCAAATTCTATGGTGTCAGCCCTATGGACACAAATTTAGATCCACATCCATTATTTGGATCCAAAATGGATGTGGATTAGATTTTCGATAGGGCTGACACATTGAATTTACCAGATTTTTTGTCGAGGCCAACGAGGCCAAATTTCAGCATGAGATGAACTTGTATGACTTTCAAACGAATTTCGGTCGAGGACGACGCGACCAAATTTGGGCTAAGGTCGACTTGACAAAATTTCAGTCGAGATCGACTTGACTGGATTCGATTGAATTTCGGCCAAGGCTGATTTTGCCTAATACGACCAAATTTTGGCCAAAGTCGACTTGGCCAAATATGGCCACATTTGGGTCAGGTCCTGATCAGTCAAATTTTGGTTAGAGTTGACTCCACTAAATTCGTCGGCCGGGACCGACTTCACTGAATATGACCAATTTTCGATCACAGTCGACTAAGTTGAATATAGTAAAATTTCGTTCGGGACTTAGTCGACCAAATACGGCTAAATTTGGGCATGTGCCGACTTGACCAAATTTTGGTCATGACCAACTCGATTGAATTTAGCCAAATTTAGGTTAGGACCGACTCGCCTAAATATGACCAAATTTCGGTCGCGATCGACTTTACCGAATACGACCAAATTTTGGTCGCGATCGACTCTGTCGAATACGACCAAATTCAGGTCAGGACCAACTCGGTCAAATTTTGGTCGAGGCCAACATGACCGAATTTTGATCGAAGCCGACTCGACTGAATTCGGCCGAATTTTGGTCGTGGCCGACTCAGTTGAATACGACCAAATTTCGATCGTGACCTACTCATTTGAATACGACCAAATTTCACCCTTGGTCGTCAAAGCCAAATACGACCAAATTTGGGTCAGGGCCGACTCAGCCAAATCTCAATCGGGGCCAACTCGATTGAATTCGACCAAATTTTGGCTGGAGCCAACTAGGATGAATACAATCAAATTTTGGTCGCGGTTGTCTCGGCCGAATACGGTCAAATTTTGTCTAGGTCGACTCAGGCCAATTGATAGAGGTCGTACCCCACCAAATTAAAACACTTAAAATGCAGTATGTGACAGTTGAACCAAATCGTCTCCCAACGACCAATGTTCTTGTTCAGAGCCTCAATTTTCAGATGAACACAACACAATAACACAGGGGGCGTTTAGCAAACAAATTCAGAATGTTAATCAACAAATTAAATTGAATGCGACAAGGATTAAAACCGTATTGACATCCTTGATTCAAACACAATTTCACTTATCATAGACCACCAAATTAACACCTCTGCTTTCTCTCAATCCACTAGATAATAATCCACTAAGTGAAAATTACAATCTAGCTTCATTATGCAATTAAGCAATGCACACATCCTTAAATTTGTGACAGCCAAGCTACATACATTAAGCATGAACATAACTTAACCCAAACACATGTAATTACTTTGTAAATTAAGCACAAACATATTCATCACATGCATTCCCGAATTCAGAACAAAGAGACGTGGCAGATTTCACAAAACAAGCACAACCTCAAAGCTTCATTGCATTTTTCATCAAGGAGTCAATACACGAATTGAGCTAGACATGGAAAATGGAGCAAACAAACTCTTCAAATCTGGAATCTCAAAAACAAAATCGAAAAACCTAGCTTATGAATTCTTAAAACGCAAATCAAGAGAAAAAGAGAGATTTCAAAGCTCCAAAGGAATGTAAAACGGTGTTGTGATATATAAATACGAAAACCCCATTAATGGGTGTTGTTCCAAGTCTATAAAACCCACAAAATGAGCTGCCCAAGATAGAAAACGAAATCAAAACACAAAATCCTCAATGGGTGCTATCAAATGTGCATAAAAACAGTAAAAACTAGGTAAAAACGTGAAAAATCGCAAGAAGCACTTCCATGGAAGCTTGGAGAACGAAAAATAGAGGTTGGAGGAAGGTAGAAGATGAAGTGTGCGGCTCCTTGCATGCATCCAAACCTAATTTCGTGGTCCCATCACCCCTGCCACTCATATTTACAAAAATGCCATTATGAGCTGCAGAATTACAAAAATGCCACTCCTAGGCCTCTAATATTGGCTCATTCACTCAGATGACATGAAATTGATGTGGCAACAATGTGGCGACTCTCTTCAACTGAATATTATTGTCCAAGTTCCAAAATTTGCTTCACCCAAATATCTAAAAATAATTAAAAATGAAAATTAGGCCAAATAATGTGAAATTAGTCCAAATTCAGAACAGTGGCCCAATAAAGCTCAACAGATGAAAAACACTCTAAAGATGAACAATTAAGCACTGAACAATCGTCATATGGGTACACAAGGGCTAGTGGAATGGAAGAAAATAATGACTCATCACTAATGCAATCAAATTTGGGTCAGGGTGAACTCAACCGAATACTTCCAAATTTTGTACAGGACCGACTGGACCAAATTTCGATCGAGACTGACTTGACAGAATTCGGCCAAATTTTGTATAGGGTCACACCAACTCAATCAAATACAACTAAATTCGGACTAGTTGGTCTCAACTTTTAGCCTAACCTAACAAAAAATATAAACTGAAAATTTGGATTGGATATTTAGGATTATCCATTTTGAAAATCTATATTTAGAGAATGGATATCCAATTCATAAAATATATTAAATATATATATCAGACTGATATTCATATCCAATAAAATAGATTTTAAATGGATTTAATTTTTAATAAAATATATATTAAATGGATTAGATCATAGAAAAAATAGATTGGATTATAAAAATTGGATTTTTTGTCCACCCTTGATTAGAATTTTGTGACACATCTCTTCGCATATTGAATGTCAGAACAGAAAATCAATAAAAAAATATTGCCTCCCAACATCTAAACACTTTTCTAAAATCATCCATGTAATGATAGCAGACATCTGCAAAAGCTTCAAATTATTGTTGTTGCATAAGGTTAGCTTTCCTATTTTTGGTAAAATATTGTTCTTTCTCTTCTTTCGATTAATAAGAAACTTGAAGAAGGATAAACAGCAAATAACAACCTTAGGTATACTCTAACCAATAAACCAAAACACCATTATTTTATGAAAGAATCAAGTATTTCAGTGCAATAATGTGAGACGTATGACGTGAGACGTATGACGTGAGACGTGAGACGTGGAAGGTGAGACGTGGAAGGTGAGACGTGGGACGTGAGATATAGGACGTTGGACGTAAGACGTGGGACGACGTGAGATGTGAGACGACTTGGGACATGAGACATGAAACATGAGACGTAAGACGTGAGATGTCAAATGTGCAACGTGAGACGTGAGACGATAGATGCAAGACGTGAGACGTGAGACGTGAAACGTTGGACTTAGGACGTGAGACATGAGACGTGAGACATGAGATGTGAGGCGTGGGACATGAGACGTGAGACGTGAGACGACGTGAGAAGTGGTACGACGTGGGACGTGGGACGTAAGACGTGAGACGTTAGATATGACACGTGAGACGTGAGACCTGAGAAGTGAGAGGTCATACGTGGAACGTGGAATGTAGGACGTGGAATGTGAGATGTGTGACATGGGACGAATGTGGGATGTGTGACATGGGACGACGTGGGAAGTGAGACGTGAGACGTGGAATATGGGACGTGAGACGAAGGACTCAGGACTCGGGACGTGAGACGAGCGACATGAGACATGAGACGTGAGATGTAAAACGTAAGACGTGGGATGTGGGAAGTGGAACGTAGGACGTGAGACGTGAAACGTGAGACGTGAGACGTGGGATGTGAAACGTGGGATGTGGGACGTGAGACGTGAGACGTGGGACTAGGAACGTGAGAGACGTGAGACGTGAGAATCGTGCGACGTGCGACGTGACACGTGGGACATGAGCCGTGACAGACGTGGGACATGGAACGCGGGACGATGGACGTGATACGTGAGAGACGTGCGATGTGACACGTGGGACATGAGACGTGAGAGACGTGAGACGTAAAACGTGGGACGTGAGACGTGAAACGTGAGAAGTGAGAGACATGGGACGTGAGAAGTGAGAGACATGGGACGTGAAACATGGGACATGAAACGTGAGACGTGGGACATAAGACGTGGGACGTGAGAGACGTGAGAAACGTGAGACGTGAGAGACGTGCAACATGCGACGTGCGACATGGGATGTGCGACGTGAGACGTGAGACGTGCAACGTGCGACGTGCGACGTGCGACGTGGGACGTGGGACGTGGGACATGCGACGTGAGACGTGAGACGTGAGACGGCCGTAAACACTAAACCTTAACATTTATATTCATAAACTTTAAAGCTTACAATTCATAAACACTAAAAGAATTGTTAATGTATCCATAAATTTGTACTAACAAATTTAAATTATACTCTTGTAAAAAAATGTATTAATAAAAATAGATTAAATACATATAAAATTTAAAGAATAAAAATATGAGGGTAAAAGTAATAATTAATGTTTATTTAACACATAAAAATAAAAATTATGAGGATAACAACAATAATTTATATTTATTGAACTCTTAAATGAGCAGAAGTAGAGGATGATCTAAAAAGTTAAACTAAGGATGGACAAAAAATCTAATTTTCATGATCCAATCCATTTTTGATATGATCCAATCCATTTAATATTCATTTTATTAAAAATCCAATCCATTTTATTGGATTTGGATATCAATCTGATCTACATTTTATATATTTTATGGATTGTATATCCATACTCTAAATCTAGATTTTCAAAATGGATAATCTAAAATATTCAATCCAAATTTTCAGTTTATATTTTTGGTTAGGTTAGGCTAAAGGTTGAGACAGACTAGCCCAAATTTAGTCGTATTTGATTAAGTTGGCGTGACCTTGTACAAAATTTGGCTGAATTAGGCCAAATTCTGTCAAGTCGGTCCCGATCGAAATTTGGCTCAGTTGGTGCTGGATAAAATTTGGAAGTATTCGGTTGAGTTCATCCCGACCCAAATTTGCATGCATTGGGCTGAGTCGACCTAGACAAAATTTGATCGTATTCGATCGAGACATCCGCGACCAAATTTTGGCTGTATTTAGCTTAGTTAGCTCCAGTCAAAATTCGGTCGAATTCAATCGAGTTGGCTCCGATTGAGATTTGGCAGAGTCGGCACTGACCCAAATTTGGTCGTATTCGGCTAAGACAGCCTAGGATGAAATTTGGCCGTATTCAAATGAGTCGGTCACGATTGAAATTTGGTTGTATTCAATTGAGTCGGCCACCATCGAAATTCGGCTGAATTCAGTTGAGTCAGCTATGGTCAAAATTCGGTCGTGTTGGCCTCAACCAAAATTTGACCGAGTTGGTCCTGACCTGAATTTGGTCGTATTCGGCAGAGTCGATCGCGATCGAAATTTTGTCATATTTAGGCGAGTCGGTCCTAACCTAAATTTGGCTAAATTCAGTCGAGTTGATAATGAACAAAATTTGGTCGAGTTGGCACTAGCCCAAATTTAGCCGTATTCGGTCGAGTAAGTCCTGAACGGAATTTGACTATATTCAACTTAGTCGACTGTGATAAAAAATTGGCCATGTTCAGTCAAGTCGGTCCCGACCGAGGAATTTAGTGGAGTCAACCCTGACCGAAATTTGACTGACTAGGCCCTGACCCAAATGTGGCCATATTTGGCCAAGTTGGCTCTGGCCAAAATTTGGTCGTATTAGGTAAAATTGGCCCTGGCCGAAATTCAGTCGAATCCAGTCAAGTCGTTCTCGACTGAAATTTTGTTAAGTCGACCTTGGCCCAAATTTGGTCATGTCGTCCCCGACCGAAATTCGTTCGAAAGTCATCCAAGTTCATCCCATGATGAAATTTGGCCTCGTTGGCCTCGACAAAAAATCTGCCAAATTCTATGGTGTCAGCCCTATGGACACAAGTTTTAAACAATTTAATTTGAATTTATTTTATGAAAAATGGATTTTGGATTTTGAACTTGATCCAAATATTTAGATATGGATTTAAACTTGATCTAAATATTTGGATCTGGATTTTTTAAAAATCCAATCTACTTTTTTTGAAAAAATGGATTTGGATCGAAAATTTAATCCAATTATTTGGATCCAAAATGGATGTGGATTGGATTACTAAAAATTCAATCCATGATCACCCCTAATTGTAATGATATTTTGTTGCTTGCAGTAAATATAAAAGAAAATGTCAAGTATGCAACTGAGCCACAGTACTGGAGCTAAGCCATGGAAGTAGAAAGGATAGGACAACATATTTTGACTTTCTTGTTGAGCACAACAAATGGAGCTGAGCCTTGTGAGGAAACCTTCTTTGCAAGGAAATCTAGAGCACAAATTCATAGGGTTGAGCAACCAAGAAAACCCTCCAAAGAGGGAAAGGTCACGTGCTAAGCACCAAGACAAGGGGTTGAGCTAAAAAGGAAACTCACTTGTGAAAAAACCCTATGGCTGAGCACTGCCCAAAAATTCCTATAAATAAAGGCCTCATGTCTTCATTCTATGCATTGATTGGAGGCTAAAAAATGTAGCAGTAGGATATAATAGTGTTTCTGAGGCATGAGGGAGATGCTCTTAGTGTAGATCTTATGTATAGATGATGTGGAATTGCATTGTAATATTCTATGAGTAGTTGAACTCCCTCATGGCGAGGTTTGATGTAATTAATTCTGATTTTATTCACTTCTACTTCTTGGGTATTTAACTTTGCTTTCTTTCAATTGTTAGTGGTTTGATTTATGCTTAATGATGACTTGATCACTCATCTATTTAACTGGTTCAGATTGAGTTTGGAAACTAATCTCAAACTATGGTCCAATCAAATCATCATACATGTACTGGTGCTTATTTAGTAGTTAGAGGGGATGCTGAAGGAGAGAGTCCTACACATTAAAGCAAGGATTCATTCTACCAGGAGTTGAGGAATCACACTGGATTTGAATTCCTTAGGTTCTAGTGTATCAAGGATGAACCTAAATCTACATAAAAAGAGTACTCTCAAAACATTGAATGATTTGCATAATAAGTAAACAAGATGGTGGTGGTGTAGTTGTAGAAGATGAGATGAAATCAATTCATAACTCCTACTCCACTCAATCTATTTAATTACTACTATCTATTTTTTACTTGCGCTCTTTATCAAAACAAAAAAAAAACAAAAATCAAATTATCAATATATTTGCTAAATCTATGTGGGTACGACATTTGTTGATACTACTACATATAAATACAGTTGCTAGAAAATGGTTGTTGTGAAACCGTCTTCACAAGTTCATTTAGGTAGATTTAATTTGTCGTTATAGGTAGACAAGTAAAATCATTAATGACAAAGAAACTAATGTGAAGAACAAATTAAGAAAAAAATTGTGCATGATTTTAATATTTAACGTAACAATAATTTGTTATACTATATAAGAGATGAATGAGACAATAATATATAATAAATAAGAACATTAACAAGCTTTGTTTTTCTAAGAGATGGTAGTAATATATAAGTATTGACATGACATGCTTTCTCGTTTTATGATACTTATGGATATTATGTTACAAACAAATTATAAATAAGCAATTAAATTTCTTAATCCATCTAGCAATCCCCAAAACCTATAGAGCAGAATGTGGGAACATACTTGGATTGACCATTGAAAATAGTAGATGAAATGTAGTATCTAGTCTTTCAATTGTACAACATCTGAAGGTTTTTCCTTGATTTTCTCTTCTAACAGAGATGAAGAGAAAGAAACATAAATATAAGAATGTGCTCATAGTTAGGGACCATAACCCCAATGTAAATTTTGTTCGATACTTCATTAATTTCAATACTTTTAATTTGGTCCTTCATCAAAATAGAATATTATTTAGAGTCTCTACACATTTAATATTTCATGATATATATGCACTTAATCATAAATTTCTCTTAGTTTATCACTTTAATAAATTAACTAATAAATATAATGATCTTAACACATTTAATAATTTATTTTATATATATATATATAACCCAAAATTTCTAACATAATGTGGTTCTATTCGCACCTCTAATGGAACAACACTAATGAGTATAGTATATAGAAGGATTTTTAAAAATGAAAAAAAAAAGCATAACTAAAAGAATAAATAGAAATAAAAAAACACTATATATCGAAGAGATTTAAAGAGATTAGCAATGCAGCAAAGCTTAAGAAAAAACTAAATCAAACAAGAATAAGAGATTATTATCTAATCTCTTCATGTTTATCTAATATTTAAAAATAACTATATTAAAAAGCTTCAAAAGAAAATTTGTCAAAAAACCAAATAATTAATTCTTCATAAAATAATACAAAATAAACACAATTAAATTTATGTACTTCCATTAAATCATTTAATTATAGTATTCAATTGCTACGTTTATAAATCTAAACAAGAGATAGTAAATAAATTGTTTAACAATAAATTATTTCAACCTTATTAAACATTTAAAGTTTGAATATCTAAATACAAGAAAGTGAGATTTTTTATCGGTACTGTACTTTACTGAAATATTTTTAATATATTTTACGACATTATTAATGTTCATCAACATATATTAAAAACATAATAAAGAAATAACACCATTAAAAATTTAAAAGAAAAATCCAAATTCCGTAAAAAACTTGTCACCATAAATTTCACTTTCCTCGAGTTAAATTAATCAAAGTGTCAGTACCATGTTTAATGAAAGGAAACAAAAACCAAAATCTTTCTACTCAAAAGTCAACATGATGACCCTACTCCTTAGAATTATTTTTTTATAGCACCCTCCTTTTGTCCAATCAAATTATTTGATTATAATATATGCAAGACTCTGAACATTCAAAAGCGTATAATATGTGATATAACCTATGACAAAAATATAAATAATTTGTAATTCAAACAAATAGTTAGTGCATATAATTGACACCTTTATATTTTAACATTTTTTAGTAAGTTGCATTATTATTATAATTATTATTATTAAGATTATGCAAGTCATGTCTACATCTGCTTAAATCTTGCAAATATCAGCTAGTCAAACAAATGTCCGTGACTAACCCTAATCACATTTCTTTCAAGGTAAATGGAATCTTTCTTGTTTTTCAAAAATATTTTTGTCATGAAATTGTGCATCATATATCTTAAAAATAGAATAATCAATATATATATTATAAAAGAATATTCTTTTACAATTGATATCTGAAATAACGTAAAAAGGTTGTTATCAAATTATTATATCAATAATTTTAATTTTTATTGACTTGATCATGGGATAATTTTCTAAAAGTAAGTTTTCTTATATATTATAATCTTATATTCTTACTTATTTGAATACCGAACTCTTTTTCTTGGTTTTTGTTAATAGTTTGGCAGTCAACTTTTCTGCTTCATAGTTCGTTTTTGTCAAGAACAGAGATATTTTTCAAAATAATATATATATATATATATATATATATATATATATATAT
>Ga0214543_1008094_pt1 | contig 17482 bp, 21 predicted proteins | sample CNSS2metaG_FD_160094 | JGI IMG/M metagenome (GOLD analysis project Ga0214543, IMG submission 160094) | Root nodule microbial communities from cowpea collected in UCLA plant growth center, Los Angeles, California, USA - CNSS2 | ecosystem: Host-associated > Plants > Roots > Nodule | place: USA... | reverse complement strand
TGTATAACGCTTTTTATAGCATTTGTTTAATAAAACGCTGTCTTTTAGCATGTGTTTTAATACATAGCGTTTAATTAAATAAGCGTTATCTAAATAGCGCTATCTATTCCTAATTTTGGCGTAGTGTTACCATCAAGAAAGGAAAATGCAATGGTCGATGCTTTAAGCAGAAAATCTTTACATGTCCCCTCACTAATGATTCAGAAAAGGCGGTTTGAAAAATTTAGAGACATGAATTTATCAATCACACTAAGCCATGATAAAATGCAATTAAACTCCAGTCATATCAATAGTAACTTACAAAATCAAATTCATGAGGCACAAGTAAGTGATGAATTCATTCAAAAGAAAAAAAAAGTTGATAGGAAACAAGAATGGAAAAAACTTTGGCATAAATAGGGGAGGAATTTCGAGATTTAATCAAATAATCTGTGTGCCTAATAATGGGGAGGTTAAAAAGATGATTTTAGAAGAATCACATAAGAGCAAATTAAGCATACATCCGGGCACAATAAAAATGTATCAAGACCTTAAGAAATATTTTGGTGGCCCTAGATGAAGAAGGAAGTGGCACAATATGTAGTAGCACGTCTAGTTTGTCCAAAAGCTAAGATAGAACACCAAAATCTACCAAAATATTTTCTCTTGTAGAATTTGTCTATCTCTCAATTCCTTGACCTTCTTGCCCATAATCATATAAACATTGCGTCAAATGTAATGGTATCCTTTAATTGTATTGTATCGGGCCTTATTACATGAAATGGATCAGAAATATATTTTCTTAATTGAGACATATGAAAGACATTGTAAAGGTTGAAAAAAAAAGGGTAAAGAAATTTAATAATCAACATGGCCTAGTTTTCTAAGAATTTGATAAGAACCAATGAACCAAGGAGTGAGTTTCTTTGATTTCATCACTTTACCAATTCCAATTGTCAGTGTAACTATCACCTTCTCGAAATTCAAGATGTTGTCTTCCCTTGTCACCATAACTTTTCTATCTGCTTTGATTTGTTCTTAATTTTTCCCTAATCTTTTTTATTTTCTTTGTTGTTTATTGAATCATGTGAGGACCTAAGATTAAATTTTTCTCTACTCTCAAACTAACACAAAGTGTCCTACATTTTCTCTCATGTAATGCCTCATGGGGTGCCATACTTATGCTAGAGTGGATAAAGTTGTTATAGGTGAACTCAATTAAAGGTAGGCATCGATCCTAATTATTATAATCTTCTAACACGCAAGCTTTTAACAAATCTTCTAAAGATGGATGGTCCTTTCTATCAACAATAGATAATAAAAATGGCATATTAGCAACAATAGGAAGTAAGCTTATTTAAATATGGTAAATCATGTAGATAATAAAAATCTGCCTCAGCAACAATAATATTTACAATAAAAATATTTGCTTCCATGGTATATCATGAAACATATTTTTCTTACCAGATTTTCATGATACTGCACCTCACCCTAAAGTAAACATGACAGTAGTTGATAATCATAATCCAATTTGCATTAATATATTAACATTTGCAAGACACCCACACACTTTAAAATATTTTAAATGTGGTTATCTTTTCTTTCATAACTCATAAAAAGTTTTATCACAACCTTTATAAGGAATTATGTTCAAAATTATGGCAAGTAGAATATAAAGTTTCACTACATATAATTTTAGGTAAACTATAACTTGAAGCATAACATTTACCATATCAAACAAAAGCATTTTATTTTTCATTTCGCTACACCATTAGATTAACATTATATGAAGATGTGACTTAGTGAATAACCATGAGTATCAAAAAATCACTCATTTATAAAGACATATATTCATCACTTCCATTTTTAATTAATTTTATACCTCAAAATTTTATAATTTGAATGGTCTTTAGCCAAACTTCTCATCAATTGTAATAATAATGTCATATATTACAACTTTCAACGTTTGTAATAATTAAAGAAGAACTACTAAATATTTTATTATAAGATAAATGTATAACACTTAAATCAAAGAAATCATCACAAATATATCATTTACCAACAAAAACACAATGTCTAGAAATAACAACTCTATGGTACCGAAAAACCACTTAGTAATAAACAAACTTTTTTCTTTTATTTTTGGTATAAACAAAATAATTCTTTATTAGCATACATATGAACATTGGTTCATAATCTATAAACAAATTATTTGAGTTAAAAACATGATTTAACTCGTTAACTTAGGGTTAATGACATCATACCTTTTAGATTAGAAATCATATGCAACACTTATAATAATAATATTAACTTCAGTCTTGTAATTAGACTGAAAATTTTAAACAAACTTTAAAAATAAAAACAATATTTTTCTCAACACAAAGACTCATAATCAAAACATAATTTTTTTCCTGATTTATGTTTTAAACATTAAGCACAATTAGACTACGAAGGAAGCAATATTGAAATAAGGTAATAAGTATGATGTCAAATACAACAATCCATTCTAATTTCATGTCATAAACAATATTTGCACATTCATGAATATGATAAAACATATAGTTATTGTCAGTCATTTGAAATTTTTTTTTACATTAATATCAAGATAAACCTTTTTTTTTGCGAAGATGCATAGTTTAGATAAATCTTTTCTTTTTTTTGCAAATGCATAGTTTAGTTCAAGTGTTTTCCATAAATCAATAATAGTTTAGTATAACAAACCATTTTATAAATAATATAAAGCACTTAAAATATATCCATCAAATATCTTTATCAAAAACATCATAACATATTAATTAGCAGCTCTATATATCACAAGAAAGAAAAGTATATTCATATTTCAATGAGTCAAATATTATTTTTTGTTATTATCAGAAAAAGAAAATTTTACCTATACATAACATCATCTTTGACTTTTGCAATAACAAGAATAATGATGAATAAACTAAAATAACATAGGTGTTTCTCTCTAATATGTTAGGAAAATATTAATCAAAATACATAATAAAAATTATATAATAATAAGAATAAGACAGAGATATGGATAACAAAATATTCATAAAGTCAAACAACAAATAATAATAATAATAATAACAATATAAAACAAAGTTACAAATGAAGTAAGGAGTAAAAATAGCCTGAGTTGAGACACGCATAGCGTTGTCCTTAGATAGAAATACCCCCCACTGTACATGGCAATACAACATTATTTGCGCTGCCCTCCCAATATATAACAACCCGTTAGATCATCGAGTGCAACAAAGTATCTATGAACCTTATGAAATTGTAATAAATCTAGTTTTAAAATAAAATAACATGTAATCAATAAAATAAATATAAAAAACCTTTTATCCATAAATATCATTTACCTCTAAAATTAGTATTGCATAAAACATTAGTAACAAAAATATTTTATTTTAATTATTTATTTTTTAAATTATATTAAATATTTCCAACATTATAATTGTTAAAATAACTCTATAAAGCATAACAACAACCTCAACAAAACAAATTTGAAGAAAAGTTTCATGAAAATGTTTTCTTTAATAAGATGTTTCAACAATACACTTTTCTCATTGAAGTTGCATTTGACAAGTTTCATAAAATGCATCTTGTTAGAGGAAACAACATTAAACTTCACTTATTTATATTTATCGGGACAAAAATTTGCAAAACATCTTTGAATGTATTAAAACAAACTTCACTAATGGGATCATATGGTCGTGTATGGATAATTGTTTCTCCTTTTGAACAAGAAGTTTTGATATGACATTTTTGCTGCACATAAATAAGCATTGCAAATTATTTAATCTATATGTACAATGCGGTTTAATAATTGGGAAATGAGATTTCTAAGCTAGATAACAAAAGTCTTGAATTGTGTACTTATTAAGAAAAGCCAATAATACCAAACTAATGTACTTATTAATTTTACAAGTTGAGTAGAGAAGGTACTTATCAGATAAGTCACTACCCATTGACTAAAATAACATTCTATTTATTTTTAGGGAAAGCACTAGATGTTACATTCACTAAGAAAAATGAATTCGTTGGACGAGTTATAGTGGTAAGGGCTCCTAAAAGTTTGAACTATTGAATGAATAGTATTATTGCTGAGCGAAAACGTTTTAGTAAAATCTAGAGAACTCATGGGTGTTAGGTCTTCTAGTGAGGTGAATCTATTAGATGAGATATTCATTAGACGATACCTTTGCTAGACAAGTATATAAAACTAATAGACAAGAGAAAAGAAAATCTTTGGAAAATGTTGGAATCGTTTTTATAATGAAATGAAGTGGATGAGAAATGTGAGGCTAAGTAGAGCTAGAGCATAAGATTATAATCTACTGTGTGGAGGTTGAGTAGAACTTGAACTATGTTGTCAAAATATACTATGGATATTCATATGCATAAAAGTTCAACATCACATTAGATTTTGGCCACAACCCAAACTTTACTAAGCATCTCTCTCTCCCTCACACACACACATATTATTAGAAAATGCGTTAGAAAATTAGATGTATATCCTCTGCTAAAACATGTATATCCATGAAACCCTCCTACAATCATATTGATATTGCTTCGTTTGTTTGTAGAATTTTGTTGAGGTCCATCTTGCTTCCTGCTTTGTTCCTATGGAGGAGGTGGATTTTCTTATTGTTGTCGTCCTTGTAATTCTCTTAAGCTTCCTCATCCTCAATTTCCTCGTCGTCCACGTCCCCAATCTCATCCCTTTTGCATATTATATACAAAATGAGTAAGCGCTTTGGATTGGATAAGTTCTTCTATCAAATCCTTAACTTTGGTGCATTCCTCGGTTGAGTGACCTTGGTTTTGGTGATAGCTCCATCTTTTGCTGAGGTCTCTAATCGAGGATTCGAGAAGGGCTATGGAAGACGAATGAGCTCCAAATTGTAGGCTTCCTATAGTATAGTCTCCCAACTTGTGTTGATTATCATGTAGGTATCAAATTTGCCAAGTCATTGAACTTTGAAAGCTTGGTTATCCGAGGAACCCTTGGTTTGGATGTATTAACTATTTTGCTCTAATTATCCTTTATAGACATATGATGAGTAACTTGTATTCAAAGCTTGTCCATGTTCTCCGACGGATTATTGATGAGAAAATACAGGAATGGCCCTAATCGTAGTGCATATATAATAACATGCATGATAACTAATGGGTGGAGGTCTAGAAACTCATTAGTTATGCTTGTAAATCGTTCCATAAACTATCGTAAGAGTTCATGATCCCTTTGAATGACGTGCTTAAGGAAGATATACGAGGCCACCACCAACTTTCAATCTATAAATCGGGCTATGAACATGGCACATAACATGCTGAATGAATCAATGGAATAAGGTTGTAGTGCGTTACCATTCCAAGACTTGTTCCTTAAGTGTGGTAGGGAAAAACCAACAATGTACTTGGATGTCTCTAGAGATAATGTTGACCTATGTGACATAGGACTTACATGTGCCTTCAGGTCTAAGGTTCTGTCGTATTTATCAATATTGATGATAACTTGTTTCAGAATATGAATCCTTTCTATTTCCGAGGTAAAGGGATGCATACCTTGAACTGAGCCATGCATGTTTTCATTGAGCTTGGCACGCAAAATAACACGAAAGGGAATGTGTTGATTACATACATTAGAGTCCTTGTGTGTTGGTGCTATCTTTTTCTCTGACTCTTGTCGAGTGCCCCTGCCATCTACCCAAGGTGGTGCACAAGACTCATGATCATCTTTTGTACATGAGTCGCACTACTCATGACTGATCTCCTTCCGATCTCGCTCTCGACTAGCCTCTCTCCTACTTTGTGGCGAATGTTAACTTTCATAAAATTTATCACATCATTTGGGTGAGGGAGATTTCTTGTGTGACTAAGGAGTTTATGTTCTCTCCTTCCATATGCGAGGGAAAGTTGGTTATTGTGATTTGTATCCTCCTCTCTCCAAGATTGAATGGTACGAGTTGTTTTCGTGTCAACCACTCATACCGAATGAAGGGATGGGACCCTAGTCTGGACTGAGGGATAAAACATTCTTTGTCCATATTGTCCAGCTTTTGATTCAAAGCTTGCAGCTCTTGTTGGTGTTGGGTGCCAAACATCTTCAAGTGGGTCTCCATATCTTTGTCGAACTGTTGCTTCATCTATTGCATTCCAACAACCATGTGCTAGAGATTTTCCTCATTTTTTGTTGAGGATGTTGCTTTTGATTGCGTTGATGAGTTGTGGATCCATGTCAAGTATGCAAGAGTTTGATGCTTGGGTCTGGTTATGTATCAACATCATACACTTGTGGGTGTGGGAAGTATTTCTACTTAGGCCCACGGTAGGTGCCAAAAGTTCTTACCAAGTTTGGTCAAGCAGTCTCCGAGATGAAATGACCAGGTTGTTAACATGTGACCGAGTTCCAAATCACATCATGGGTGAAGTCCACCTACAAAGACTCTCAAATGCTCAAATTAATAAGAGATTTTTGAGTGAGTATATATGAATAAAAACAATTATTATATGACTATACTTATGTGATGACATATATTTATAGTCCTTTTATACCTAAGAACATTGTATATATATATATATATATATATATATATATATATATATATATTATTATTAATGGGTTATGTTAATATCAAAGGATTATATTTCTATCACATATAATATCATATATTTATTTTAGGATGATTAATATATTATATAAATCTCATATTCGGATCTTAATTTATTGGACTTTCTAAGTCTACCAAAAATATGATTATATTGGTTAGGTAGGTAGAAAGGTTGGTACTCAAATTCGAATGATGCAGACCAACACCTAGTATTTTCTTCAATATTTGTGGTGCATCGAATCTCCATATCCATTAATTAACATGAAACCTTACCTTGATGTTCTAAACCTACTGATGGGCTTGTAGCCATTTCAACTTCTCCTCTTAAATCATTATGGCTCATTTGTCTTTGAAGATAAATTTATACACTTAAAAGGGAAGTTTTAGCTTCAATTAACATAGGATATTGTTTAACCAATTTTGTTTTGTTTCCTAACACATATTTGAAAGTAAATAAATACTCATAACTAACATTGATTAGCTTATACGAATTTACCAAACAATACAGCTTCATAATTCATATGTTAGCATAGACAATAAAGGTTAAAGATGAAAATTTTAGTTGTTGTAAAAATTAAACAAAAAATAACTTAATAAAGCTAGAACTAAAAAAACATAGGACTTGCATTCACAAAAATTATCCATAAGAACTGTAAAAGAAAGAAAAGTAAAATAAATTTTTATGTAAATTGAAATTAGCTTTTGCATAAATTAAAGTCTTTTGAGAAGTTATATTACAAATGATCTCTTTTAGAATTAGTAAAGAAGCCATTTCATTGCTTCTTCTCATATTTTTTCCTACCAATATTTAGAAAAAAAATGTTTAAACATACTCATAGTATTCAAAAGAAAAAATAAACATAAACAAATTATTTGCAAAACAAACAACCCCCAATTTTATTAGGTTCCTACTAAATCCACTCACATGTTACCTAACTTATATTAAATATGTGAGTATTCTTCTTAAAAAAATGTGAATATTATTTAATACTTAGCCAATAGTCAATTGAGCTAAATAATTTGGGGGTGTACCACAATGGGTATTTATAATCTTACAGTATACATACATGAATGCACATTAATTATCCATACCATGCCTTTTCTTTTTCCAAATTGTATGCTTTCATGAATGTACTATTTTCATGTATGACATTTATATGTGACTATTCAATTTATATTTGTTGGTTGGAATTTAATTATGTATTCATACAATGCATCAAAAGAGAATGGAATTTTGATTGGTAGAAAGGAAAAGAAAAATGCAATAGTTGATCTAAGTAGGATGGAAGCTAGGTATATACCAAACCAAAAGCCCAAATAATTGAAAAAACCAAACCACAGAGAATACAATAGCAAAGGGTATTACGGAGAGAGGAACAGCAGAAGAAGGTTATAGATTAGAGAATTGCAAAGAAAGAAAAAGAGAAAATAGAAAAGAAAAAAAGGAGAAATTCAGTGGAATAATCCATGAAACATTTCTCTATATAAACACATCCACACACCACAATCTCCTTCTTCTGCTGCGGTAACTGCAGAGAGAAAAAGAGAGAAAGAAAAAGGGAAGAAACGGTGCGTAGCGCAGAAAGCGGAAACACGCGGAAGGAGGAATCAGCGGTGCTCCACCGGCGATCGCTCATCGGCGCCGGCGAACTTCAGATCGCTGCTCTTGCTTCTCCGGTAAGTCGGTGGATCATCGCCGCCGCGTTCTTACGTTTTTTCAGTTCATGGATCTGCGATTTTTGTCGCCGATTGTTGCGTCTTGTTGTCGTTCTCTTCGTTTTCGGATTCTTGTGTGTTTATTGAGAAAGTAGGTTTTGGTTTCCGTAATTTCCGAGTTCGTTAGTTTTTTCGATGTGTGCTAGCGTAGTTCTCCTGCTTAGGGATTGGAATCTGGGGGAAGTGCTGCGTTTAGGGGAATACTGCCTGTGGTGTCATGTTTGTTGTGGATTGCGTTTGGACGTGAATTTAATCTAAGGAATTTGCTTGTGCCGGTTCGATTTGTGGTTCTTGTGACGAGTTTTGTGGTGTTTGGTGATTGTTGATGTGTTTTTTGTGTGCAGGAAATTGTGCCATGCGATTCTTCCAGAGGCATTTTGTGTTATAGTATTGCAGTGCTGGTTTTTTGGCTCTCTGGTGGAAAATTGTTATATATGGGCTGAGGTGTGCTTTTCATGGGAGGTGTGGAGGATGAAGAACCAGCTTTGAAACGAATGAAAGTATCCTCAAAAGGATTAGGTGGTCTCTCAAACGGTTCGTCTTCAGTGGAGCCTGTTGGAGGCTCTTCAAGCGACTTGATGGCGCGGCCCCTGTCATCTGAAGGGGACGGCGAAGTTGTTGGTTCAAGAGGGGTTATAAAAAGAGAAGAATTTGTTAGGATAATCACAAAGGCATTGTATTCGCTTGGTTACAAGAAGAGCGGGGCACGTCTAGAGGAGGAGTCTGGCATACCTTTGCACTCGTCTGTTGTGAATCTGTTTATGCAGCAAATACTTGATGGCCATTGGGATGAGAGCATAGTCACATTGAATAAAATTGGTCTAGCAGATGAAAATGTTCTCCGGGCAGCTTCGTTTTTGATATTGGAGCAGAAGTTTTTTGAACTTCTTGATGGGGAAAAGGTCATGGATGCATTGAAGACATTGAGGACTGAGATTACACCTCTTAGCTCTGATAGTAGTAGAATTCGTCAACTTTCTTCCTGCATGCTTTCTCCATGTGGCCAAGTTGGTTCTTCAAAGCGAGATATTGTACAGGTGAGAACTCGGTCAAAACTGCTGGAGGAACTGCAAAATCTGCTTCCCCCAACTGTACTGATACCTGAAAAGAGATTGGAACATCTAGTTGAACAAGCTCTTATCTTGCAACGAGAGGCTTGCCTTTTTCACAACTCATTGGATAGAGAGATGTCATTGTACTCAGATCATCACTGTGGAAAAACTCAGATACCTTCTAGGACATTACAGGTTAGAAAGCAATATTTATATAGGCTGAGGTTTACATGGGAACCTTTATATTTAACTTTATAGTTTCAACCTCACGGTAATTTTATGCAAAATCTTTATGGGTTACTTGATAGTCATTGGTGGCAACATCATTCTCTTTACTTGTTCTTTATTTTATTTTTGCTTTTTTCTTTCAAATGGGATTATGTGATGAAGCCACTATTTGCTAGTTTGTCTCCTTGCATTCAATAATTGCTCTATCATATAAACTTTTGTTTTACTAAATTTTGTGAATATTTAGTTTTGCATCTGGCAAATGACTATGATTATCATCATATACTTAATGTGGATCATTTTTCTCTTTTGCTGAGATGATGAAACAATATTTATGAGAAATTTTGTTGAGGGACCACCAAACAACAACATTTTTTCACAGCAATTGTCAAAACTGCTGATCTTATAACACACTAAAGATATGAAGCTATTTTGTATTTTATAGCATAAGATGTACTTGTAAACGTGAAGCTTCTCTATAAGTTGGGTTTTTGGGTGCTAAAGCTTACTGTTTTTCTAAGTTTTCTGCTTCTCTTATTGACATTGGATTACTTGAAACCATTCATTTTGGGTTCTGCTTACCCTGGTTTGCGTATAGATTTTACTCTATTTCCACATTGTTCTTGTCTGCTGTATCTTGTTTTACGTCTTATATTGCTCACTTTTGTCCTTCTACTTCTTTGAGTGCTCTTCTAGTCATCTGCATCGGTTGTTTCAGCTCTCAGCCTTAACCTTGACATCTCCATCCTTCCTTTCCATCTTGTGTATGTTGACTTACACATCTGTAACTGTAGGCACTTTTCCCCTCAATAAAATAATTCCAATACATTTTGTGTGCCCTCAATAAAATAATTCACTCATTCTTACTGTAAGTTGGGGTATGTTTGGGTCAATAACTTAATTTAGGACCATGCAAGTACTTGTGTATTTGTTGTTTTTATACATGAAGTGGAAAATGTGATTAAACTGTTTCCTTATAAGCTGTAAGCTGTTTTAATTACTTATCTGGGAAATAGTCTGAAAGCAGCTTGTGGACATATCATAAGCTATTACACAGGTGCTTATGTCGTACCATAAGTCAAAATTAACTATGAAAAAGTTCTTCCCAATGGGCCCTTGTTCATCAACTTGAACCCACTACTCAAAGCTAAGGCAACACTTCATTGAGCCTAAACACATTGATGATCTGCTCATACACTGGATACCCAGGTTTAAACTTGGTGCTTACATATCCTTTTGTAATTGGGGAAGTTCCATCCTTATGATTGCCATTAGGATTGACATGCCACTTCGAACTAGATTTGTTTGCAGCTTCAGTCCAGCACTAGTTATTTGTCAGCTCCAATTAAAAGATGGAGATTTGTTTTAGCAACACCAAGCTTTTTCCCTATAAGGTGGGGTCAGCTACTTTAATCCAATGATGCCATAATATTGCATTGTTGACAAACCAAAACTCCTACATTCTTCTTAATGGCTTTGCCTATAATTTTTCCTTTGTACCTCATGTTTCTAGAAAAAAGAAATCTAACATTGCATTTGGTTTAGAGAATGATGTTTTTTATTCCTAGGATTAAGATATTTGTGAATGAACTTTTGAAGATAATACGTTCTTGACTGCTATCTTGTATCATTTAAACTTATTCCTAAGATTATGTAATTATATAACAAAAGCTTGCCAATAAAACTATTTTAGATTGGTTTATTTTTATTTTTATTTTACACAAAGCAGACAGAGGAGTTGGGAATGCTGTATACCCATCTCAATATTTTCTGACTTTTGTGATTTGTCAACTAGGGAAACACCTCTAGAAGTTCTAGAGTTTGCTATTTCTAATGCAATTTTCTCCATCTTTCTAAGGAAGTGTAGTCTTTTGTCTACGTACATAGTATCATGGTAGTCAAATGAGATACTACACAAGATCAGAAAGGTAATAATAAATCATAAATTGGAAGATCGTAACACGGATCGTAACTTAGATTGTAAGATCCTACAAATTTTATTGTCACTCAAAATTCATAAGTAAACTTCATAATATATGAAATAAAAGAGTACATCACTAGGTGAAAAACATCCTACCTATATAGGAGTAACATAATAATAATTCATCTAAACCAAATAGTCTTTTAAGTTAAATTCACAATCTTCAACTCCATCATTTTCATCTCCTTCATCATTCAAATCAGCCATATCTAAGTCTTGACTATGTAAAGTTTCATCTTCCCCAACTTCAATTGGAATCAAGTTTTCATCCAAATCCAATACTACATTATGCTCATCTTCCATAATCCACTCTTCATTAGATGAACAATCATCAATGTTAATTCGAGCTGGTTTTCTTGTTTGTTTCTTGGCTAATTTTGAATTGGCCATAACAAAACAACATTCATTGTGCTTTCTTTAGCCTATTTCTTCTCTTTGTATGGACCTAAACAAATGCAAAGACTCCCACCAATCTACTGAAGTCTTTAAATTAGTTGACCTAGTAGCGAAGGGACAACCAAAACATTTTGCTCGTTTCCTAAAATCATCAATTTGAACATCAATGAGAGTTTGTTCATCCTCATCCTCCACCATCCTAGTTATACATTCCATCAAACCTCGTTTCACTTCCAAATTTGCTTTAAATCTGGGATGATACGCTTAAGAAAATATCCTGTAGCATGCAAGGGCCTATGGAGTTGCCTGTCCCACCTTTCAACAATTTTACCATCAGTGGTTTTAACAAACTTGCTAGACTTCCACTCATTGCTAGTAAACATTCTAATCAAAGCTCCTTTATTCTCATGTAGGCATCCTAACATTAGGTATGATGCTGCGAAGCATGGTAACACCTGACCTTACCATATCCATTCCTTTTGTGAAATGTTGTAATAGAGAAATTAGAGAAGATCTTAAATAGATAAAGGTAGTAATTTTTTACCTTTTGGAATTGTCTCCCATGAATGGGGATCTTCTTTACATAATCTTCCAACATTAAGTCGACACAATATGTGCAGCACACGATGTCCAAAATAGCCTTTTTTCTCTTTGTCATCAACAAGTGACCAACAACTTCATAGTTTGTTGCATTATTGGTGACAACTTGAATGACATTTTCTTCCCCCATCTCTTCAACAATGCTATCTATCATCTCAAACTTTCTCAGTTGTTTTTAATGTTGCAAATGCATCTATGGACTTCAAAAGCACAACTCCCTTTGGGCTGTTCTCCAGGAAGTTTATTATTGTCCTTCTTTTCTTATCAGTCCAACCATCGGTCATAAAAGTACATTCCTTTTTTTTACATTCATCCCTATGTTCTTGTAAAGCAAGGGATGTATTTGAACTTCCTCCTTCAAATATTTAACTCTGATCTCATGATAAGATGGAGGCTTAAATCCAAGACCATGTCTTGAAACCAAATCAAGCAAAGCAATGAATTTTTCACTTTTTGCCACATTGAAAGGTATAACATTGTTATAGAAAAATCTAGCAATTGCTTGACTAGCTTCCTCTCTCATACCTTTCTTAAACATGTTGTTGATGTTAGTTTGTGTACTAACTACTCTCTTAATAATATTTGTAAGACTTGAAGCTTCACTATTTTTTCATCTATTGTTTCCTCCTCCATATAGCCTTGATTTGTTTAAATTTTGTTGCAAACCAACAATAGTTTCCCACATTTCTTTCTTCACTTCATCAGTTCTTGCAAGCACTAATATCCTTTTGAGTACCAGCCAAGTGATGCTTTAGTGTTATCAAATTTTGGCCATTACGGCACCATGGCGGAAAGTAGTGGCAGTTTCCCGACATGCCACCACAACAAGACGGTGGCGAAACGAAATTCTCGTGGCGGTCCATGGCGGCCTTTTTTTTGCATAGCAGCTGGCAGTGGTGGAATTGTAGTGGTAGAAGAAGCGAGGTGGAGAAGAAAGATGACAGTTGCATGGAGAAAAGTAATAGTAAAGTGGGAGAAGGGAGGGGCGGCATCGGATCAGAAGCCCTAATTGCACCAACTTTATTTGTTTTCTGTGTTTTGAACATAGTTAAAAATTAGGCCAAGCCCAGTAAAGATTTAAAACCCACACTACTTTAATACACAACTTTAAAACACTTTTTCTTTTATACTTTTCCAACTGCGACTTACTACCACCAATAGCCACTGCTCGCCGGTCTCTGCTGCCACTGCTGTCGCCACTGCTCGCCGGTCTCTGCTGCCACTGTCAACTGTCACCAGTTTATTTATTCAGTTTTTTTTTTCTTCTTCTGCAGTTTCACTATAACTATTTTTCAAACAAAAAAAACTATTTTCACTATAATATTATTACTTTTGCATTAGAATTACATGTGGTAGGATTATATTTCTTTTGAAAGTAATGTTTCCGCCATAACCTATTATGATTTCCGTTATATTTATAACGAATTTTTTTAGTCTCTGATATTTTTTGTTATCTGATATCAATAACACTGCTTCAATTGATAAACTCCCCCTGTTACTACCTTCTGGCAGTATTTGCATTGCAGCTTTCTAGTATCCCCACCAATAGAACTGCAATGCTTCTATGCTATATCACTCTAATTTCTTGGGGCATTTTTTGAGCTATGGGTATAGAAGATTTTTAAGTCATTTTAGTAAGTAAGAATGCAGAGTGGACTGCAGTTTGGATGTTGTGAACCATTTGGATAAACAAAATGGCGTGTGGTTGTGTGAAAGAAACAAAGGGAGGGTGGAATGGACGTTTGGGTACACTGTGAGTGAAAAAAAAACAGAGAGAATAGAGGGAATGGTAGTTTTATTGTACAGAAGCAGTAGTTTGTGTTTGAGTCAGTAGTTTGTGTTTGAGTCGTGGTAGTTCTCTTATTTATAAAAGAGAGGTAGTAGTTTTTTAATGTTAACAAAAGGAGGGAATTAGTAGTTTTTAAATGTAAACAGTGGCAGCTATTATTTTTTAATCTTTCACTGTCCCGCTTTTTTATTTTCTTAATCTTAGACTGCCGCATTTTCTCTCTTGTGGAAGAGAGGGAGTCACCCATTTTTTTTAGTTACTTTTACCCTGCAACTTATAACAAAAACCATAACCGGTTATGGCGGAAACATTACTTTCAAAAGAATTATAATCTTACCACATGTAATTCTAATGCAAAAGTAATAATAAAATAGGGAAAATAGGTCTCTTTTTTGAAAAATAGTTATAGTGAAAGTGCAGAAGAAGAGAAATTACCAAAAAGAAATTGAAAATAAAATACAGGCTTGGCCAATGACAACGGCGATGATTGGCTAGCAGTTGCAGCAGTGGTGACTATTGGTGGTAGTAAGTTGCAGCTGGAAAAGAATAAAAGAAAAAGTGTTCGAAAGTTGTGTGTATTAGAGTAGTGTGGGTTTTAAATTTTTATTGGGCCTGCCCCGATTCTTAACTGTGTTTTAAACATAGAAAACAAAAAAGGTTGGTGCAATTAGGGTTTATGTGCCGTTGTTGCCCCTCCCCTCTCCCACTTTGTTGTTACTTTTCTCCATGCAGTTGTCATCTTTATTCTTCACCCCACTTCTTCCACCACTGCTATGCGAAAAACGGCGGCAGGTCAGAAAATAGCTATCGCTTTCCGCCATGGCCGAAATTTTATAACACCGATTTCATGTGATTCTAACAATATAAATATATTCGTTTCCTAGCCAGAGAAATAAATAAAAGTATATAACTCATGATATTTGAATGATTTACAAACACCAAAGGTGCCAAGTTAGTTACACCAAAAGTGTAGAAATTTAATTACAATGATATTGAGTATGATACCAGTTGTTACTGTCGTAAGGATTTATTACAATAGTGACAAAGTAGGTCACGAAGGATGGTACTATATTACTATATTAGTGCCATATTGTGAAGAGAGAAATTAAGAAGGAATATATTGAAATGTTGTGCTATATATGTACATGAGTATTGTTATTTGTATTGAAGAAGAGATACAATAATAAGGAAAAAGATCAATATCTAATAATGGGGTATATTTATCACCCTACATAATATAATTAAATCATATCTCTAACACCCGCCCATAAGTTAAAGCATGTGTCATATGAGACAAGCTTGTTACAAATGTCATCAACTCTAGATCCTTGAGAGACATTGTAAACTTGTTAGGCAATTGGTTGTTGAAGCTGACAAATTTAGTATGTATTTTCTAGATATGATTTTCTCTCTTGTCAAAGTGATTCAATATGCTCCATCCTTTTTTTGAATCCTTTCTTTAACACTCTCACTCAAGTTGGAATATACATATCATGATGAGTTGAACATGTTAAAACTGGTTAGAGGACACAACATTTGATGGAGAAAGTGGTTGCCGCATACCAAATGTCAATTGTAAGCTATACTTATCGAGAACACATTGATGGTGAAAAATACTTGTTGAAAGAATGTTGGAGGTAAACTGTATTTATGGAGAAAACTTTGATGGTAAAGAATACTCGTTGGACTAATGTCAGGAAACAATACTCTTTGGAAAAATGTTGGAGGTAAATAGTAATGGTGGCCTTAAGAAAAGCTCGTTGGAAAAGGATTGTCAAAAAGTTGTCATTGGTTGGCTTGAGGAAGTCGGTGGTTGTGAATTGTGACAGTAGTAATGAGTTGTGAATTTGAGTTATTGACCTTGATGGCAAGGAAAAGATAAAGTTATTGGAAAACATATATGGTTTCTGAAAAAAATTCTCATATGAGTAGTTGGCACATAGAGAAAGCATGAATTTGGGTTCTTTTCTAGTTAGGTTTGTGATATCATTGTAAGGGTTAGTGACAAAATAGGTCTCGGTGGATGATGGTACTGCTCTAGTACAATATTAAGAAGTGAGAAATTGAGAAGGAATATAATAGATTGTGTATTGTATAGAGACATGAACATTCTTGTTTATAATGAAGAAGTGATGTAACAAAAAGGAATAACATAAATATCTAAGAATAGGATATATTTGGTAAGATATTTCCCCAGCTACCGATTGAATTGTATTTCTCTCTTGAAAAAATGAGATAGATGCCTCGTTAATTGATTTGAGTTGTAAATTTTGTACATGGGTTTAACCTAAATGTGTTTATAAATGCCAATTCTAAATTCAAGGAGGAAAATGATGAATGAAATAGAACATGTGAAGTATTGAACCTTATTTGGATTGGACAAGGTTCTATGAGATTGCAACCTTCTCAATTATTGAACAAGGCTTCTCCTAAGATTGCAACCTTGCCATTGTCAAACAAGACTCTATGACCTTCGCCAAGCTGTTGGATGAGGCCTATGACTCTTCCATTTATTTTAGGTTTGTGCTGACTTGTAGTTGACAGGTTGGGTCTTAGAGTTTTAGGTTATTTCAGTCTCTTAGTTTGTCTAAATTTATTGGACTTCAATTTGAGCCCAATGGCACTTTCTTTTTTGCGTAAATCTTAATATATTTTTATCAATAAATATTGCATATGAACGTAACATGTGATATAATTAATTAAACAATATTAATAAATAAAGAATATATCTAATGGGTAATATATAATAACCTAAATAAAGCATGATATATGATATAATTATCTATAACTATATATAAAGGGGATTCCCTCTTTTGTGTTCACATTTTATAATTCCAACTTTACCCTTTATAATTTAATTATTTATTAAATTTTTAAAAATTAATGGTTATTTGTATAAGTTTTTATAAAATTATTTACTTATCTCCTTTTTCTTTTTTTCTCTTACTATTCATCAACAGTTATTTTTCTCTTATTTTCTCCGTACATTTTATTTTATTTTTTATAAATATACTTTTATTTTATTTATTAACTTAATAACATTACAACATCATCAATTATTAATATAATTCAAAAAAATGTGTACACACAGGCGCGATAGCGCCTGTGTTTACACTAGTTA